>ERZ772772.402-NODE-402-length-26736-cov-12.515011_pt1 | contig 26736 bp, 19 predicted proteins | sample MGYA00511484_ERZ772772 | MGnify/ENA primary metagenome ERZ772772 (study PRJEB29015, sample SAMEA2737913) | human oral metagenome | biome: human oral; feature: human-associated habitat; material: dental | place: China | collected 2088 ... | reverse complement strand
TCCGCCCTGCCGCGCCGCGCCCTGCTGCTGGGCCAGACGGGCGGCCCCCACGCCGCCGTGGACGAAGCCATCCGCCAGCATCTGACCCGGCGTGGCTGGGCCGTGACGCTGGCCGGGCAAGACGCCGCGCCGCAAGCCGCGCAAGGCATGGCGCTGGTCATCATCTCCTCCACCGTGGCGGCCAAAAACGTCCACCCCGGCTGGCGGCAGCTTGCTGTTCCGCTGCTGACCTGGGAAAACGACTTGCTCGATGACCTGGCCATGACCGGCAAGCGCAGCGGCGCCGACTACGGCGAAGCCGAAAAAGAGCGCTACCTGTGGCTGGTCAATGCGCCGCACCCTCTGTCGGCAGGGCTGCCTGCCGGCGCGGCCAATGTGTACGTGAAACAGGCCCCCATGAGCTGGGGCAAGCCGGGCCTGGGCGCCGCCACCATCGCCACGCTCTACGGCCAGCCCGAAAAAGCGGCCATCTTCGGCTACGAAAAAGGCGCGACGATGGACTACGAAACCCTGGCCCCGGCCCGGCGCGTCATGTTCTTTCTGGACAACGCCAGCTTCACCAACCTCTCCGAAGCCGGCCTGCGCCTGTTCGACGCGGCCGTGGACTGGGCAGCTGGAGAATGTGCAAATGATCAGACGCCATGAGCGGCACGGCATCAAGGCACCGCCCAAGCACTGGATTGCTGAAAGGTCTTTGGCCTGACTGAGCAAGGACGCTGCGCTTGGCGAGGCATCGGTTGACGCATTCTTCAAGATCACCAGCTTTCGACGCTTGACTTGATTGGAGAACAGGCCCTGAGAAAGAACGGGAAATGGCTGCGGATCGGGTCTGAAATACCTGACGCAAGTGGCGGGCGCTTCGTGGAGACGCGAGTTTTATGCTCTTGAATCCATAGCGACAGGTCCTAGTGCAACGGGCGCGAAAGCCACTTTTCTACCCCTTGCATTCGCTCTTGTTTTTGATGCCTTCTGGCCTTCATCACCTGGCCGCAAGGGGCGGGCAGGCATGCCGCTCCATCCAGTCAAGACGGCTTTGCCCGCGCGCGTCAGGCATTCGTTTTTTGACGCTGCCCAGCGCCCATGCAAAGTAGCCCGCACGGCTGTGGCGAAGCGGGAAACAAGCCTTGATTCGCTCCTTGATTCATAGCGTGATGTCCTAGTGGAATGGGCGCAGATGCTATTTTTCGTGCACTCGAATTCGCTCTTGTTTTTGATGTGATGCGGCGGCTGATCCGGTGAAACGCAGGCCATGCTGGCGTTCAGGAGGCAGAAGAAAGCCGCCGCTTCCTGCCAAGGGATGCGGCGGCTTGCCGGAAGGTTTTGTTCGAGAGGCTGGCGGTCTGTGGCCTTGCAAATTTTCGCGGGGTCACAGGCAAATCCGTCTGCGGTTTGCCCCTTGCGGCCAGGCTCTGAACAGGCTCTCAAAAGCGCGCCGACAGGCCCACGTAGAACGAGCGGCCCGGCTCGTTGTAGGTGGCCGCGCCTGCGCCGTAGATGGTGCGCGGGCGGTTCACGCCGATGGCGTTGCCCATGCGGTAGAGGCGCTTGTCAAACAGGTTGTTGATGCCGAACGAGAGGGCAATATCGGGCGTGAAGGCGTATTGCCCGCCCACATTGACCAGGCCGTAGGGCTTGAGGCTGCGGGTTTCTTCGCCGGTGAGCGGCAGGCCCTGGTAGTCGTATTTGTTGGGCTTTTGGCGGCCATAGAAGGTGACGGCGGCAAACACATCCAGCGCGGGCAGGGCCTTGTAGTCCAGGCGCGAGTTGAGGGTGTATTTCGGGATGATGGACAGCTGCTCGTCGGTGAGCTTGTTTTTGCTTTGCAGCATCCAGGTGAAGTTGTTGCGCCAGGTCAGCGCGGGGCTGAAGCGGTAGCTGAAGGTGCCTTCCAGGCCGGAGATGACGGCTTTGGGCGTGTTGCTCCAGCGGAAGATTTCGGAGTTGGCGTACGGGCCCGTGCCGCCGGTGGCGTTGCCCACGATGTCGTGGCCCGCTTCGATTTTGTTGCGGTAGTCGTTGTGGAACAGGGTGGCGCCGGCCTGGACGGTGTCGTCCGTGTATTCGATGCCCAGCTCTTTGTTGATGCTGGTTTCGGCCTTCAGGTCGGGGTTGCCTTGCAGGTAGCACGAGCCGTGGCCGCCCCAGCAGCCGATGCCCCGGCTGTAGAGCAGGTAGTTGGGGTTGAGCTGGTAGAGGTTGGGCGCTTTGTAGGCGCGCGCCACGCCGGCTTTGAGCGTGAGGCGGTCTGTGAAGTAGTGCGAGAGGTTGAGCGAGGGGCTGACGTTGCCGCCCGCCTTGCTGTGGTGGTCCAGCCGCAGGCCGGGGGTGATGAGGGTGGCGCGGGTGAGTTCGATGTTGTCTTCAACGAACACGGAGGCGATGCGCGCGCTGATTTCGCTGCTGCGCCCCCGGACGGCGATGCCGGGCACGCGCCCGCCCTCGGTGGCGGCTTGCGACATGGAGTTGGGGTCGCTGAATTTCTGGTGCGCCCATTCCGCGCCCACGGTCATCATGTGGGCCAGGCTGCCCCAGCGGCCGCGCACGCTGGCTTCGCCGTGGGCGGTAATGGCTTCCAGCTTGGCGGTGCTGAAGTGGTTGCTGGAAAACAGCCCTTCGGTGCCGCCGGCCAGCCCTTCGTCCATGCGGGTGTTGCGCGTGCTTTCGTATTGCAGCCAGGCTTGCGAGCTGCCGAAGTCGTAGCGCCCTTTGTGCGTGAGGGCGAAGGCGCTGCGGTACATGCGGTTGGTTTCGGAGCCGATGGCGTCCAGCACGCGCTGCGAGGTGGCCACCAGGCGGCCGCGCGCGTCGGTGGTGAAGTTGTTGGTGTTTTGCGTGTCGCCCGTGTAGATGTTGCCCTGGCGGCTGAAGGAGGCGTCCAGGTCAATGGTGTGGCGCTCCGAGGGCTTGAGAGACAGGCGGCCAGCCACGTCGCGGTTGCGCACGCCTTCGCGCCCGGCGGGGAAGGTGCCCCGGTAGATGCCCGTGCGGGTGGAGGCGTGGCCCCGGTTGATGTCCCAGGCGTCGGAGCCGGTTTTGGCGATGTTGGCGTTCACGCGAAAGCCCAGCATGGGCGAGATGGGGCCGGCCAGGCTGACGCTGGCGCGCTTGGAGCCGCCATCGCGCGAGTCTTGCGGGTGCTGGTAGTACACGCTGGCGCTGCCGCCCAGCTTGTCAGGAATGGGTTTGGTGACGATGTTCACCACGCCGCCGGCTGCGCCGCTGCCGTAGCGGGCGGCGGCGGGGCCGCGCAGCACTTCGATTTTTTCCACGGCATCGGCGGGCACCCAGTTCATGTCGCCGCGCGTGTCGCGCTCGCCGCGCCAGCCGTAGCGCACCGAGTTGCGGCTGTGCACGGGCTTGCCGTCAATCAGGATGAGCGTGTTTTCCGGCCCCATGCCGCGCAGGTCAATCTGCCGGTTGTTGCCGCGCTGGCCGCTGGTGGAGTTGCCCGTGAGGTTCACGCCCGGCTGCTTGCGCACCACTTCGGCCAAGTCGCCCGCCGGGGGCGTTTGCAGGTCTTGCCGCGTGATGGTGGACACGCCCGGCGCCTGCTTCCAGGCCTGCTCGGCGGTATCGACCACTTTCACCTCTTGCAGGGTGGGCGTTTTGTCATCGGCTGCGTTTTGTGCCGTTTGCCCTGTGGGCGCCGTTTGCGCCAGCGCGCCTTGCGCCGCCAGCAGCGCGGCTGCGCCTGCCACGGCGCGCAAATGCCATGTCTTGCTCATGCTCTGTTTCCTTTTGTTCAAAAAGGCGCGATTGTCAGATGACAGGCGTTTTCATTTCAAGCCGCCGGGTATTTTTTGTGCGCGGGCCGCCCCGGCCGTTTTCATTTGCGCTACAAAAAGCGGATTGGCCTGGCAATGAAATGGCAGGGAAATGATGAATTTCGCTCCTTTGTTCATAGCGATACCTCCCCGCCAAACGGGCGCGATCGCCATTTCAGACCCATCAAATTTGCTCCTTTCTTTGATGTGCTTCCATGAAAGAACCGTTTCATGAACCGCGCCTGTTTTGAATGGCGCCGCCCGCCCGCGCCGCCGCCCAGCCGCCTGGATCAGCTGACTCTGGGGATGATGCGGCTGGTATATGTCATTTATGGCGCGCTGCTGGCGGGCATGGTGGCAATCGCCATCGTCATCGCGCACATGAGATGGCGCGAGGAGTGGTGGCTCGCCCCGCTGCTGGCGCTGTTGCTGATATGGGGTTTGATGGTCTGGCGCTGCATGCGCCAATCCGCCGATGAGCGCCTGTGGCTGGATGAGCAAACCTTGCGGGTGGAAACGGGCCTGCCGCGCCAGGCCGCCTGGCTGGGGCTGAGCACGAGCTGGTCGGTCAGCCTGGACGATCTGCGCAGCGGCAAGGCGCAGTGGCGCTGGAATGAGGTCATCTCCTCCAGCGCCGCCGCGCCGCCCCTGGCCTTCCTGCGCGTGCGCACTCCATCAGGCTGGCAAAGGCTCACGCTAGAGGTGTGGCAGCCCGCAGGATGGCCCGCGCCTGCGCTGCAAACCGGCTCGCCGTCCAATGGCCTGACGGACTGGAGCAGCCCCAACCGCCTGCGCCAGTGGCAGGCCCATCTGCAAGCCCTGCCGCTGACGCAGGCGCTGGCCGCGCGGGGCGTGGCCCTGCCGCCGCTGCAAGACTTGCTGCGCCACGCAGCGCCAGAGCAATTGCTGGATTCGCCTCGCACACGCTGTCTCGCGGCGGCTTCCGTGCTGCTGCTGGCCAGCGGCGCGCCACTGCTGACCGCAGTCCTGGCGCCGCACACCCTGATCTGGTCGGCAGGCTCCTGGTCTGGCACTGCGCTGTTTGCTCTGGCTTTGGCGGTAACAGGGCCGCCCGCCTTCATCTGGCTGCTGTGCGAGCCGCAAAACTCTGACCGGGGGCCTTGGCTGTTCAGGCTGCGCTTTCGCGCCTGGCAATGCCTTTGGGCATTGACCACGGGCGGCATGCTGGCCCTGTGCGGATGGGCAGCGCTCATCTTGCTCACCAGCTGGCTGGCGGCGATGCAGCCTGTGACGGTCACCATCGCCGTGCAGCCCGCCAGTGGACTGCGCCAATTGCAGGCAGCCGTGCCTGGCGGGCCATTGAAGCTATGGGAAGAAAGCGCCAGCGCGCTGCCTTGCGCTGCCGGTCAGGCTTTTCTCCTGCCCATGCAGCGCGGCCCGGCGGGCCTGTGGTGGCAGTTGCGGCGGCAGGAGCTGCGCCAGCGCATGCAGGCCCTGCCTTGCCGCGAGACTGCACCAGCCAGAGCGCCAGCCGCCGCATACCCAATCGCTACACTCGCCGCCGCGCGCGACTGGCGATGAAGCCGCCAAAAAGCCGGTTCACAGCCAGAACCGGTTTTGGAGGCCGACGTGGACACCACGGGGAAGCGCGCCGCCGTTTTCGCCGCTCGCCTGGGCGGCCCCGCCACGGGGCCTGAACGACCCGTCCAACCACCTTGCATTCCTATGTACGACCGCCGCAATCTCATCGCGCAAACCGATTCCGAAGTCTGGGCCGCCATTGAGGCCGAAAACCAGCGCCAGGAAGACCACATCGAGCTGATCGCCAGCGAAAACTACGCCTCGCCCGCCGTGCTGCAAGCCGCCGGCACGCAGCTGACCAACAAATATGCCGAGGGCTACCCCGGCCGGCGCTACTACGGCGGCTGCGAATTTGTGGACGTGGTGGAGCAGCTGGCCATCGACCGCGTGAAAAAACTCTTTGGCGCCGAAGCGGCCAACGTGCAGCCACATTGCGGCGCCAGCGCCAATGAAGCCGTCTTTCTGGCCTTTCTCAAGCCTGGCGACACCATCATGGGCATGAGCCTGGCCGAAGGCGGGCACCTGACGCACGGCATGGCGCTGAACATGAGCGGCAAATGGTTCAACGTGATTTCCTACGGCCTGAATGAAAAGGAAGAAATCGACTACGACGCCATGGAGCGCAAAGCGCGCGAGCACAAGCCCAAACTCATCGTGGCCGGCGCCAGCGCCTACAGCCTGGAAATCGACTGGGCGCGCTTTGCCCGCGTGGCCAAGGAAGTGGGCGCCATCTTCATGGTGGACATGGCGCACTACGCGGGCCTGATCGCCGGCGGCCAATACCCCAACCCCGTGCCGCACGCCGATGTGGTGACCAGCACCACGCACAAAAGCCTGCGCGGCCCGCGCTCGGGCTTCATCCTCATGAAAGCCGAACATGAAAAAGCCATCAACAGCGCCGTCTTCCCCGGCCTGCAAGGCGGGCCGCTCATGCACGTGATCGCCGCCAAGGCCGTGGCCTTCAAGGAAGCGCTCTCGCCCGAATTCAGGCAGTACGCCGAGCAGGTCAAGAAAAACGCGCAAGTGGTGGCCGAAACACTCACGCAGCGCGGCCTGCGCATCGTCAGCGGCGGCACGCAAAGCCACGTGATGCTGGTCGATTTGCGCGCCAAAGGCATCACCGGCAAAGAAGCCGAAGCCGTGCTGGGCGCCGCCCACATGACCATCAACAAAAACGCCATCCCCAACGACCCCGAAAAGCCCATGATCACCAGCGGCGTGCGCATCGGCACGCCCGCCATGACCACGCGCGGCTTCAAGGAAGAACAAGCGCGCGCCACCGCCCACCTGGTGGCCGACGTGCTCGACAACCCGCGCGACGAAGCCAACCTGGCCGCCGTGCGCGCCAAAGTGGCCGAGCTGACCCGCGCTTTTCCGGTGTACGGCGGCTAAAAACCATCCTCAAAGTTATGCCGGAAGCCTGGCCATGCGCCGAACCGTGCTGTCTCCTTTGTGACAGTCTTGACCGACTAGGGGTCAATTGATGGCCTTGCTGGGCTTGGACCACCTGTCCGCCTTGGCGCGCACCTGCTGGCGCAACAGCGCCAGCAGCACATCCCACACGCCGCGCTGACGCCAGCGGACAGAGGTGTTGTAGAACTGTTTCCAGGGCGGGTAGACCTTGGGTAGCTCACGCCATTGGCAACCCGTGACCTGCACATAGAAGATGGCGTTGATCATGTCTCGGGCGCTGCACACCCGGGGACGTCCTCTCTTGTTCATTTCAGCAAAGTATTTGGCCATCACTTGCCACTGCACGTCGGTCATATTGTTTGGGAACATGGGGGAATTTTGTTATTAATTTTGAGTTTAAGGACAGGTTCTAAGCTGCCTATGCGGCAGAAAACAGGGCGTCGGCCCGCATCTCTGCGGGCGTGGATTTCTAGCTGCCTATGCGGCAGAAAACACGACAAATTCGCCTGATTAACGGGGCCGCCGTTTCTAAGCTGCCTATGCGGCAGAAAACGCGCCGGGAACGGCAACGATCTGGACAGCAGCTTTCTAAGCTGCCTATGCGGCAGAAAACATGACCGTCTTTACCCACCTGCGCGAGCAACTTTTCTAAGCTGCCTATGCGGCAGAAAACAAAGAAGAAGTGGCCCGATTCGTGCAGCCAGGTTTTCTAAGCTGCCTATACGGCAGAAAACATGCGCGTCGATAATGTTGCTAGCGGAATCAATTTCTAAGCTGCCTATGCGGCAGAAAACTCATCCTCGTATTTGAGCCAGGCCCAGCCCTCTTTCTAAGCTGCCTATGCGGCAGAAAACGCTCGGATGAACGGCTATCAGATCCATGCTCATTTCTAAGCTGCTTATGCGGCAGAAAACCCATTTCCGCCGCTTCCTGCCACGCGGGCAGATTTCTAAGCTGCCTATGCGGCAGAAAACATGACAGCAGCCCACTGCTCTAGCCTCTTGCCTTTCTAAGCTGCCTATGCGGCAGAAAACTTTCGGCGCGACCACTGTTTTCGAGTTGCGAATTTCTAAGCTGCCTATGCGGCAGAAAACGTTTTGTAAACGGAAAGGCTACAGCCCGTAATTTTCTAAGCTGCCTATGCGGCAGAAAACCACAAGTGACATGCAGCATTCCGCAAGTCAAATTTCTAAGCTGCCTATGCGGCAGAAAACACAATCTCATTTTTGCATCAGCTTTTTTGCGCTTTCTAAGCTGCCTATGCGGCAGAAAACGCGGCGCGCCGCAGAGCGTGCGATGTGCGAGGTTTCTAAGCTGCCTATGCGGCAGAAAACGGCGCGAGCAGATTGCGGCCATGCGCGGGCAATTTCTAAGCTGCCTATGCGGCAGAAAACAAGTCCGCCGCCATTTGCCCCGTGGCAAATGTTTTCTAAGCTGCCTATGCGGCAGAAAACGGTTTCAAGCCGATCTTCCAGGCGCTCTACCTTTTCTAAGCTGCCTATGCGGCAGAAAACTCGGCGTTCTTCCACACATTGCCAGATTGCTTTTTCTAAGCTGCCTATGCGGCAGAAAACACGCAGCGCTCGTAGAGGCCGCCGCCCGGCGCTTTCTAAGCTGCCTATGCGGCAGAAAACAACGCGTGATGCTGCTGGCGCTGGCGGAAATTTTTCTAAGCTGCCTATGCGGCAGAAAACGATTGATCTGGGCGACTTTGTGACGCTGGAAATTTCTAAGCTGCCTATGCGGCAGAAAACCGATCACTACCGGCGGATGGCCGTGCAGCCCTGTTTCTAAGCTGCCTATGCGGCAGAAAACTCGAACACGGCGGCCGGACGATCCAGCCATTCTTTCTAAGCTGCCTATGCGGCAGAAAACGAGGTGCCGTATCTGCAAAGCAGCCCGCAAACTTTCTAAGCTGCCTATGCGGCAGAAAACATCGGCGCGGGCGGCAGCGTGCGCGTGCGCGTTTTCTAAGCTGCCTATGCGGCAGAAAACCCACGGCCTGCGCCGCTTCCGTTCCGTAGTCTTTTCTAAGCTGCCTATGCTTCTAAGCTGCCTATGCGGCAGAAAACACGGGCGGCGGCGCATTCGCCGTGATGGAGGTTTTCTAAGCTGCCTATACGGCAGAAAACTCATTTTCTTGCGTGATTTCGGCAGCTTGCATTTTCTAAGCTGCCTATGCGGCAGAAAACGTGCCCGTTCCACAAAACGGCAGCGCTGTCAATTTCTAAGCTGCCTATGCGGCAGAAAACCCACATTCAATTCGGCCAGACCGAAACCATCAGTTTCTAAGCTGCCTATGCGGCAGAAAACGCCACTGGCGCGTCGCCGAACACCACCCGGACTTTCTAAGCTGCCTATGCGGCAGAAAACCATCTGGCTTTTTGCCCGGCCACGCGCCGCATTTTCTAAGCTGCCTATGCGGCAGAAAACTCCTTGGGCGGTGTGGCGATCAACGCCTGGGCTTTCTAAGCTGCCTATGCGGCAGAAAACTTTCGTTCGGCGTCTCGTCGGCGCTCCCGGATTTTCTAAGCTGCCTATGCGGCAGAAAACTCGTCGCGTGGTAGTGGCACGGGAGACTACACTTTCTAAGCTGCCTATGCGGCAGAAAACACTTGCTTGCCTTCAATGACAAGGCACGACTTTTTCTAAGCTGCCTATGCGGCAGAAAACGGCTCTATCGTCGGGCGGGTCTTGGTGTCGTTTTTCTAAGCTGCCTATGCGGCAGAAAACATAAGGTCAAAAAAATGGTGATGGGTTAGAAATTTCTAAGCTGCCTATGCGGCAGAAAACGGCCTGGGTAGCCGTCAGTCGTTCGGCCTGGCTTTCTAAGCTGCCTATGCGGCAGAAAACGGCAAAGTGATCCCCGTTCGAGAAAGCGAGACTTTCTAAGCTGCCTATGCGGCAGAAAACCGGCCGGTTTCCTCCCCCGCCTTTTTCAGCCATTTCTAAGCTGCCTATGCGGCAGAAAACGGCGGTCGTCGCCGGTGGTGCGGGCGCAGATATTTCTAAGCTGCCTATGCGGCAGAAAACGATCTGAATGAAAAATATCGTGCCCGCATGATTTTCTAAGCTGCCTATGCGGCAGAAAACGAACGGCAAATGCTTGTCCCGCCATATCTCTTTTTCTAAGCTGCCTATGCGGCAGAAAACGTAAGTGCCAGTGCGGAGTTCCATCGTGGTTTTTTCTAAGCTGCCTATGCGGCAGAAAACCGGCGAACCGGCATTTGCGCGAAACGGTCGAATTTCTAAGCTGCCTATGCGGCAGAAAACTTTTCATTTGTCCGACTCCCCGCGCTCACGTTTTTCTAAGCTGCCTATGCGGCAGAAAACGTGGCGGGCACGCCGCCATCGATTTTTACAACTTTCTAAGCTGCCTATGCGGCAGAAAACTTGAATCAACGCGGCATGAGTGGGTGGTCATATTTCTAAGCTGCCTATGCGGCAGAAAACGCTGGTTCCGGCCACGCTGGCTGGCGACGAAATTTTCTAAGCTGCCTATGCGGCAGAAAACGTAGGCCCACAAGCCTTTTGCGACAGCACACTTTTCTAAGCTGCCTATGCGGCAGAAAACTGACGAAGTTCGTAGTAGTAGCCGTGCCAGACTTTCTAAGCTGCCTATGCGGCAGAAAACCCCCATTTGCCGTCTGTTTGCCCGCCTTTTGATTTCTAAGCTGCCTATGCGGCAGAAAACTCGATGGCAGGCCAAAACGGCTCGTTTTCGACTTTCTAAGCTGCCTATGCGGCAGAAAACTCTCCATGATCAGGCTCCGCCGCCTGCCCTGTGTTTCTAAGCTGCCTATGCGGCAGAAAACTTATTTGCTGATTGCCATGCTGGGGGCATTGTTTTCTAAGCTGCCTATGCGGCAGAAAACGTAGAGAACGAAGAAGTCCCCGTAGCCCGTCTTTTCTAAGCTGCCTATGCGGCAGAAAACGCGCGCTTTTGCTCTTGGGCCCGTTGCGACTTTTTCTAAGCTGCCTATGCGGCAGAAAACTTATGACGGCCCAAAAACGAAATTCAGCAATTTTTCTAAGCTGCCTATGCGGCAGAAAACATCATTATCGGCATCGTCTGCCGTGGCAATCATTTCTAAGCTGCCTATGCGGCAGAAAACAAAATGAGCATGAACGCGCCCCAAAAGATAGATTTCTAAGCTGCCTATGCGGCAGAAAACCTCAGCAAAGTGTCGAAGGATTCGGGGCTGAATTTCTAAGCTGCCTATGCGGCAGAAAACCGTGGATCGTGCCCGTCTCGCTTTCGCGCACCTTTCTAAGCTGCCTATGCGGCAGAAAACTGCAGGGCTTGCACAGGTAATCTGTTGGTTCTTCAAGAGAATCTGTGCAATCCTGCTTTAAAACCTATTTTTGGCAGTGTATTGCAACTGCTTGATTTTTAAAGGGTAAGTTGAGGGGCCTAAAAAAGGGTCAGAACCAAGGGACGGTAGCGCCATGTGTGCCCAAGCCGTAGCTGTTGAAGCATCCGGGTATGGGGGTGGTCAGCGGTTCGCTCATGGCGATGAACAGGCAAAAGGGCTGGCTGGTGCTCAGGCTGTGCAGATGCACGTAGGGGAGCGTGGGTTTTTCTGCGGCCTCGTGAGGTATTGCCTGGGAGACCTGTTTAGCGGTTTCCATCTTGCGGTTCATGCGTCGGCGTCGCAGCCGGTTCACGCTGCTTTTGAACTGGCGGCGATGGATGTTGCGGTGAACGGCATGGGCGGGCGTTGGCGCAATTGGGGTTATGCGCACGTGGTCACGCAGGCTGTGCAGCCAATCATGAGCCAGAAAGCTCTGGAGCGTGGCTTCGCTGGCATGCAGGCGAAGGGTGTGACCGATATTGCGCGGCGTCACGCTGTATTGGGGAAAGCTGATACCCAGGCTGTCCAGACGCAGTTGCACCAAGGCGCGGTGCAGCTTGTCATAGAGTGCGCCCATCAGCGCCGGAATGCCGGTTTCCGCATCGGGCACGACGGTGATATCGACATAGTGGCTGGTCATGGCGGTCAGTTTGCTTCGCCAAACACGCCGCCGCGAATCAATGTGGCGACAACGAAATGCTGCTGTTCCAGATTGGGGACATTATCTCGAAGGATCCAGCTATCAAGCAGATTGTAGAAATCCATTCCGAGTATCGGTTGACGCCATGCCTTGCCTTGTGTGGTGACTGAACCATAGGGTTCAACAGCAATGGGGCCGTTTTCTTCTGCGCCTGTATACCAAGTGTCAATGGTGCGAATGGCATTACCGATTTTTTGGGAATGGAGGGCGGCTGTGCCGTTGACGTCATAGAGCGTTTTACTTTTGCTGCCACGATTTTTGCCATCGCCAAGAATCAGTTCTTGTGATGGGAATACCTCCTGACCAGCACCCATGCGGACAAAAGCCGTAATTTGAAACAGCACCTGTGAATCACCCGACAAACCGCTGGCAATGGTTTTCGCCATTTCAGAAATGTTTTTGGATTGCGTAGCTGGTGCGCTCATATCGCGCAATGAAATTTCCAGTGCGTTGAATATCCACGAAGCAGCAGGTTTTCCATCTTGCAGTTGTGCTATATGTATCTCCACCTGTTCAGCGCCAATGCGGTTGCGCCATAAAAAGCGCCCATTGGCCAAATTGAGCGCGTAGCGGCGGGCCAGTTCAGAAAAACCGTTGGTTTGCACATATTTTTCGATATTTTTGGCTAGTTTTGCGCCGTAGGCGGCATCGTTACAGGTGCAAGGTTTGCCCACGTTACCGTGCACACGCAGGGTAAAGCGCACTTTCAGCGTGTCAGCATCCGCTGGCAGTGTGGCGATATCCACGGTTTGCAGGTTGGGATTTTCGATGGCAGCGTCCAGTCTCGCCGGGTCTTGATCTCTGGTTTTGAGCCGGTTGGAAATCGTGCCGCGCACGGCTTTTTCCCGGAGAGTGATAGCTTCCCAATTTTGAGAGGCATCGCGTGCATTCCAGTCGCCAGCGAAGAGCAGAGCATCAGAAGGGTCGAGCTTGCGCTCGAAAGCGAGGACGGATGCAGTTTCGAGTGTTTGGGGCGCGTTGGTGGCCATGATGGATGTTTTCCTTTTGTTGAAAAGTTTCAGATGAAATCAGCCGCACCGTTAGGCGGGCAGTAGTCATTTCGGCAGCGGTACAGGCCCTGGTCGGTTTGACTGTCGGCATACCAGAGCAGGTCTTTTGGTGCGCGCAGGCGGTGGGCGCCAATCCATTCGCCAGCGGAATACAGGCATTCGACAAAGCGAAACGGAGTTGTCGCGTCGCGGGCGTTGGGCACGCTGCCGGATTCGTAAAGACTGGAAAGCGCGCCGTAGCCAACCGGTATGGGAACGATCCAGCCGCTGCCGCTCTGGCGGCTGGAGGCCCAGCCCCCTTTGCCCTGGTTGGCTTCAGGCTCGTAGCGTCTGTCCACTCGCGCCAGTGAGAGCCAGGCGTCCAGACGGGTAGCGTTGGGGTCGTCATGGCGCTTCAGCTGTTCCAGCCTGCGGTCAATCACGTCGTCACGTGCCACCAATGCGGAGCCGGGCAGCAGGCGTGCGCACAGCTTGCGGAAGTTCTTCTCCCACGCGTCGCCGCGCATGTCGGCCCACCAGGGCCTGTGACGGAAGGTCGCAGGCAAGGCGGGCAGCACCGTGCCACCTGCAATGCGCATGCCTGCCACCAAATCGGCGACAGCTTGCAAGTCCGCCGCTTGGCGGGACTCGTTCCAATCGTTGATGCGCAAGGCGAAGACCAGGCTCAATTCAAGATGGATGCGGCCTTCTTCAATGATGGCGGCAACTTTGCCATCTCTTTTTAATGGATTGCGCGTCTGCCGGAAAGTTTTAAAGCGCCCTGGCGTGGTCAGCTCCTGCCAGCCGTGGCTGATGACGCCGACGGCGTTGAATTCCAAGTGTTGCAAGCCAGCGGCATAGGTTTTTCGCTCCAGCGCCCACATCAGGCCCAGAAAGGCCGTCATGGCGGGAAAACCGTGAGTGAGCGGGCTGGAAATGGCATTGGCGTTTTGCACACGCAAGCGCGGCAGCGCCAGCAAATGGGTGAATTCGGGGCGTTGGATCATGCGGCGTCTCCTGCCGGCGCGCGGCGCTGCATGGGCATGGGCCAGGCCGCTTCAATAACGGCCTGGCGGGCAAAGTGGCGCATTCCAGTCTCGCCCAGCGCCTTTAGCTTGCCATCGTGCTGGCGCAACTGTGCGTTGAGCCACAGGCCAAAGTCGCCTGCTACTTGGTCGGCCCAGTCGCCACGGTGGAAGTCGCGAATGAAAGCTTCGTCGTCGGCTTGCCATTCCGGATGTTCCGATGAGACGCGCACTTCCAGCAAAGCGCGTTCCGGATCCATCCAAAGTTGCTGGTGGCGCGGGAGCTGGCAGCGCGCATCGCGCGTCCAGCCGCTGTCTTGCTGGTTGCGAATGGCAGCGCCAAATGCGGCCAGTTCCAGGCACAGTTCCCGTTCCAGGGATTCACGGCGTTGGCGCGTTTCCATTGTGGAATCGGGATCGGAAGCCAGAAATTCACCCAGCGCCTTGACCTGCTCGCGCGCATTGCCGAAATACGGAAAGGCCGCAAAAGCAGATTCACTCTCCAGCACGCGCAAGCTGGAGGAATTCCAAGCGCGCGGCGGCAGTGATGCCAGCAGATCATTGCGTCCGCCGCGCTCACTGTTGAGCAGACTTACGTTTTGTGGCTTGGAGCCGCCAAACTTGCGCAGTGCCAAATCTTGATATTCACGATAAGGTTTATTGAACGGCTTTTTTTCTTGATAAGCCTTGCGCGCTTCGGTATTAATTTCTCCGAAACGAACATCTTGAATATCGGCATGCACCGCATGGGCCAGCGAACTGGGAAACATGGGTTGCAGCAGGTGGTATTCGCTGTCTGATCGAGGGTCTTCTCCTGCCAGCCAATACACCTGTTTGGCCAGCGAATGGGAAACAGGTTTGTCAGTTGGCTGATCGGTGAGGCCGCGCAGCGTTTGCATCCACTCACGGGCCGTATCCGGGTTTTCGTGCAGCGCCGATTGAAAATCCTGGTTGTCACCCCTAATCCAGTCCAGCACCCGCCGGCCCTGCATTTCGGCCCGCAGGAAGCTGGCGGCTCCAAGATATGCGGCAGATGAAGCCATGATGTCTTCTTCCGGCTGCGCAACCGAATGCGTGCCAATCTCCTTCCAGTCGCGATTTCGCAGCAAGTTGTGCCAGTCGCTTCCCGCAGCCTGTGGATGAGTGGCCTTCAGAACGTGGGTCGCAATCCTGAGCTTGGATACATGCCCAATGGCTGAAGCCAGCCATTCTTCACATTCCTTCGCGCTTGCGGCGGCATATTTCCCTGCGGGGTCTTTGGGCTGTTTTTTCAGTTTGTTGCCAACAAAATCGGCAATAGCGGCCTGAAAAGCCCTGGCTCTCTCAGTTAGTTCTGGCATTGATCTTCTCTTTCTTGCTTGAAAATGGCATTAATTTTTTATTGAAACCAATATCACGCATGGCGCATGTTGATGCTATCCAGCATTTTGTTACTTTCGAGTCAGTGAAAACCCGAGCCATGAATCCCAATACCACCCTTGCCCCTCTTGGCCTTCGCGCGGCACTTGTACGGCAGTGAATTTCGCCGCAGCTTGGCGAAGCGGTAGCTTTTCGGCTTCGGCCAGTTCGCGCACACGCTCCAGCAATTGCGACAGATCCATCCGGCCCCAGGGCGAAACACCAGACGCTGGTTTCACGGCAAAGCTGCGCACCATTTCTCTTGCTGCGATGTACGGCTCTCGCCCCAGTCTTTGCAAATCTGGCTCGTATCGGTGCAAGACAAGCTGCGTTTCATCTTCGTCAGGCAGAAACGCCAGCAGGCGATCAGGCCTGTTGTCTTCGCGGAAGGGCTGCTGCTGCGGCAGCACGCCCAGCAGGGTTGTTTGCGGAAATTGCCAGACCAGGCTGGCGCAGTCGCGTTCCGGCGGTTGCCAGCCAGGCCCACTGCTGCGGCCCGTGGCTGTTCTTTTTATCGCTTGGGGCGCTTCAAAGTGCATGGCGTTTTCCAGGCGTGCATGTTCCAGCGCCACCCAGTTTTCTTTGGCATGTTGAATGGCGTCCACAAAGGCGCGGATGCGCAGCACGGCATCAACGCGCTCGCCAGCCACTTGATTGGGCACTGAATCAGGCCGCAGCGTGGTCAGGCGATGGGAAGCCAGCCGGAAGCGGCCGTGCGAGTCGTTTTTTGAGTCTTTCTCGAATCCTGGCCGCAAAAAGGCCGCCTCTCCAGGCCGCTCCAGCGCCTTCAAGTTGGTGTCGAACACCAGCAGATTCGGCTGGGCCGAGGGCTGACGGCGATGCCGCTGCACGCGGCCAGCCAGCTGGATGATGGAGCGCATTGAAGACGGCTCGGCCACGGCCCAGTCCGCATCCCAGTCGCGCCCCACTTCGCAGACGGGGCTGGCCAGCGCCATGAATACGTGTTCGCAATCCGGCGCGGCATCAATGGCCTGCCGCACTGATGGCTGATGCCAAATGGCCTCCGCGTCGCGCCGGCCAAATACGGCATCAAGCGTGGCTTCAATGGCCGATCGCTGCGCCAGCGGAAAGCGGGCGTGATACACGCACAGATGCAGCCGCATTCCCTCCTTGGGCGGTGTGGCGATCAGCTCCCGGGCCACATCAATCAGCGGCTCGATATTTGCCATGCGCACGATGCCAAAGCTGGCGCGCGCCTTTTTGCTAACGGGGTCGGTTTGCGCATGGGCCTGATGCAGCTCTGATGCAGCCTGCCAAACCTGCTGGGCAAACTGGCGGCGGATTTGCTGTTTGTTGGCGGTTTGCGGCATCTCCAGTTTGTGCAGACGGGCAATGCGCAGCGGCTGCAGCTCTTGCTGGAGCTTTTCAATGCGGCGCTCCACGAAGCGGGCATGCGCGGCGGCCAGGGCGCCGGCGTCGTGGCAATGCGCTGTCTGGGGTTTGCCAAATTCATCCACCCACAGGCAGGGCACTTCAACGGGGGTTTCTGCCGGAAGCGCCTGACCGCGATTGAGCCGGTGCTGGCGGCGGCCTGCCTGATAGGCGCTGAACATGCCCTGCACCAGCGCGGGCGGCAAGGTGGCTGATGAAAGCAGCACGCGCGCGCCAGCCATACCCGCAAAAAACACCAGCCGGGCCAGGGCCGGCAGGTCGTTCATGTCGTAGTCGTCCAGCTCGTCAAGTACCAGATCGGCGCTCATCAGCCGCAGCAGCGGCGCAATCTGCCGCCCCGCGCGCATGGATTCGCTGGCAGGCATCAGGTGGTCGATGGTGCAAACCAGCAGCGGCGCCGACAGCAGCTTGCGCATGTTGCCGTCGGCCAGCGCCCGCGCAAGCAGCGGGTGCTTGCTTACCTCGCCTTCATACAGCACGTGGCTGCCTTCTTCCAGAAGGTCCTGCGCCGATTCCGAGCCGCTGGCTTGCGCCTGTTGCTGGTGGAACTCGAACAGCGCGCGATTGGCTGCGCCGCCCGCCAGCACCGCCAGTTCATCTTCGCGCAGATGCAGGTCGCGCTGGTAGCTGCGCCCCGTTTGCATCGTGAGCGTGCGCAGGCCCAGCGCGAAGCTGGCGCGCAAGCCGCGCTGCGGATCGGCCAGGGCATAAAGCACGCGCGCGTTGGCCAGCGTCTTGCCGCAGCCGGTGGAAGCCATGTTGATGATGAAAGCGCCTTGTTCGCGCGCGGCCTCGCGCAGGGCCTCGGCGGCATCGAACGCCTTGTCTTGCCAGCGGAATTTCTCCTCGCTGCTGCGCTGACGCAGGCCACGCTGGCGGGCCAGCCGGGGCAGGTGGCGTTCAAAGCCAGGCAGCGCGTGGCTGATTTGGGCGGCACTGTCGCTCACGCCCAGCAAATGCTCCAGCAGCGACTGGCAAGGTTGTCTGCGGCCTGTGCGGTCGAAGACCGTATTGGCAAACAGCTTTTGCTGGCTCTGCACGAACAGCCGCCGGGCGGCAACGGGGCGGCCCTCGCCATCCATGCCCAGGCTGGAGTAATGGTGATCGGCCAGTATCAGGCACAGCCGCGCCAGGTGCAGCGCCCAGATGTTGCCCAGCCAGTCAAACGGCTGCTGCAGTTTCAGCAGATGCCGCGCCACGCGCGCCGCCTGCTTGCGCCAGGCATGGGCCGCCACAGGCAGCGGGTCTGCCATGCGCCAATAAGGGTCAAAGTCTTTCGGCGGCGTTTGCGGGTTGCTGATGACTTCGTTCCACTCGCAGGCGATGGCTGCCAGCGGATCGGTCAGCCAGTTTTTCTCGAGGCAACCGCGCTTATCGCCCCAGCGCCGGTTTGTTGTGCTGGACGTGGGCGGAGCAGCAGGCAGCCGGTGGTGCGTGACGATCAGCCACCCAATGGCAGCGGCCAGCGGCGCTTGCTGGAGCAGGCTGGCAAAAGGCGGCGGCGTGGCGCTGCCCGGCCCGCTGCCTGGCTTGTCGCACAGATAGCGCGCGGGGTCCGTCCAGCAGGCCTCATTCGCATCCGTTTCATCCGACAAGCGCTCCAGCCATTGCCGGTCACCGTCTTCGCCCACAAACGCCAGAAACAGCCGCAGCGATACCCATTCATGGCGAATCAGGTTGCGCTCGTTGCGCTCGCCCTTCAGCCGTTGCTGAAAAGCCTGGCTGGCCTTGCCCAGGTCATGCAGCAGCGCCGCCAGCTGCGCCATCCGGCGAATGGCCTCGGCGCTGTGCCAGTCGTTTTCATCATCCGCGCGCAGGATGTCGCGCGCCGTGGCGTTGGTGGGCACGGTGCCTTCGGTATTGAACTGGCGGGCGTCGCCCACAACCCACAGCAATTCGCTATGGCCCTGCCCGCGAATCCAGCGGCAGGCCACGGCCGTGTTCTTGCGCGCGCTCTGGCGCAGCAGCTTGTGCACTGTTTCCAGGCCCGCCTGGGTGATGGGCGTTTGCCAGGTGCGCTCGCCGCAGCGCTCGGCAAACTGGTCCAGGATGCGCCGCGTCTCGGTCAGGGCGCGCTTGCTGCACTGCGAAACAAACAGCACGTTCATGCCGCCTCCTCGCGCGCCGGGGCCGTATCGGCAAGGGGCGCCGTCTCTGTGGCAATGCGCTTGAGCGTGTCGATGATGAAGTCCAGCGACTCGCTGCGCGCCAGCGCCTCAATGCATTGGCGGCGAAATGCCGCCTCGTCATCGCCGCGCATGGCTGACAAAAAGGCTTGCGGCAGGATGACCGCGTCTTTCACCAAGTCGGCTGCGTCAAACACCAGCCCGCCCCGTCTCGTTTTGCCGTGCAGCACGGCCAGCCCGTGCGGCAGCCCCAGCACCCAGGCGGCTGTTGCGCCCAGTCCGTAGGCCAGGTAATTGCCGTGGTCCAGAAAGCGGTTGGCCGCATCCGTGCCGGCGCCGCGCTTGGCGCGGGTGAATTCGCCATAGCCCACGGTTTGCGCCGCCAGCCGGAACAGCGCCTTGGTCAAGTGCGCCTCGTGGGTCAGCAGCGCCGTCACGTCAGGCGCGGCAGCAATCAGCGGCGCGAACTGCCGCTCCAGCGCTTCAAGCCGGTGCGGCTCAACGGCAAAGCCCGCTTCGCGCAAAACGCGTGTTTGCCACTGCTGCGCCAGCCGTTGCAAACGGCAAGCCTGCAACTGGCGGGCCGCTTGCAGGCGCAAGCCGTCATCAAACCAGAACTTCACCCAGGCTTGCAGGTATTGCGTTGGCCGGTATTCGCTTTGCGGCGACAGCCAGGCCACCTCCACATCCACCTCGTTGGCGCTGAACAAGGGCGTGCCGCCACCGCCGCAGAAACCCACCAGCACGCCGGCTTTGGCCAATAAACGCATGGCCGCCTGCGTGATGGATGTGCCCGTGCCCAGCAGCAAACTGGTGGTGTTGGCGATGGGAATATTCCAATACAGGCTTTGCTTGCCTGCATCCGTCACATATTCCACGCGCCCGCCATTGACCAATACGCGGCAATGCTCAAGGTAATAAATGTGGGCGCGTTTGGAGTGAAGAATGGATTTGAGCGAATCCGATCCGAAATCAGAAATCGAATGTGCAGGCATGAAAAACCAGCTGGAGGCGGGAATGGTTCAAATGATTTCGCGCATTTTCTCGCTGGCATGCGCGCAAGCCTGATTCGTTTGGGTGTCAGGGCGCGTTTTGCTTGTTTGGCGCCATTGCCAGACGCAGCGCGCGCCAGCAAGCAGCACGAATGTGAGCGGCACGAAAAACATCTGCTCCATGACCATGTGGAACAGAAAGACCATGGGCGAGCCTTGGCACGAGGCGCAGTCCATGCCGCCGTGCCGGAGCATGAAGGCGATGCGTCTGCTGGTGATGAGCCATAGCGGCAGCCATAACAGCGCCGCCAGCGCCAGCGATACGGTGAAGGCCCCGCGCCAGCGGCGCCAGACGGCCACGGTCACGCTCCAGAGCAGCAACAGACTGCCTGCCATGACGGCGATGCCGGTTGTTTGCTCACGTGTGATTTGCGAATGCAGCAAGAAGGCCAGCGGCAGCGACATCGTGAGCGCCGCTGCCGTCAGGACCCACTGATAAAGGCGCATAGGGGTGGCTCGCGGTTATGCCTGCTCCTGGGCGGCGGCTTGCGCCTTGGCAGGGGCGGCTTTGCTTTTGCGCTGCGCGTCATACGCATCGACGATGCGGGCCACGAGCGGGTGGCGCACCACGTCGGCCGAGGTAAAGCGCGTGAAGGCCAGGCCCTTGACGCGTTTGAGCACCCGTTCGGCGTCCACCAGCCCGCTGGATGCGCCTTTGGGCAGGTCTATCTGGCTGATGTCGCCCGTGATGACGGCGCGCGCGCCAAAGCCGATGCGGGTGAGGAACATCTTCATCTGCTCGGGCGTGGTGTTTTGCGCTTCGTCCAGGATGACGAAGGCGTCATTGAGCGTGCGCCCGCGCATGAAGGCCAGCGGGGCAATTTCAAGCTGGTTGCGCTCGAAGGCTTTTTGCACGCGGTCAAAGCCCATCAGGTCATAAAGCGCGTCGTAGAGCGGGCGCAGATACGGATCGACTTTTTGCGTGAGATCGCCTGGCAAAAAGCCCAGGCGCTCGCCCGCTTCCACGGCCGGGCGGGTGAGCACGATGCGCTGCACGGCGTGGCGCTCCAGCGCATCCACCGCGCAGGCTACGGCCAGAAAGGTTTTGCCCGTGCCAGCGGGGCCAATGCCAAAGGTGATGTCGTGGCTGGCGATGTTTTCCAGATACACGCTCTGGTTGGGCGTGCGCGCTTTCAGCCCCGCGCGGCGGGTGTTGAGCACGGGCGCGCCGTCTGCGTCCTGCGACAGCGGCATTTCTTCACCGGCCAGCATGAGCTGCACGGCGTCGGGCCGCAGGGGCTTGCCCGCCATTTCATACAGCGCTTGCAGCACGGCCAGCGCGCGTTCGGCGCTTTTTTTGGGGCCGTCAATCTTGAATTGCTCGTGGCGGTGGGCGATGCTGACTTGCAGCCCGGCTTCGATGGTGCGCAAGTGCTCGTCTGCCGGACCGCACAAATTGGCCAGGCGTGTGTTGTGGGCAGGAATGAAGGCGTGGCGCAGGATCATGGAAGCGAAATGGAGCAAAGAAAGTGAATGGAAATCGGCCAGGCGGCCAGCGGGCGGAATTTTGCCCAAGGGCAGGCAGCCAGCGGGCTGGGCAGCCTTGAGGCAAATCGGCCTTGAGTCCTAGTGCAGGCTGGATTTGTTGCTATGTTTTTAAGAGTGACGTCCGCCCCGCGCAGACATTTGCTTCTGGCGCACTTGCCAGGCGTTTCCAGCGGAAACCAGCCCGGGCATGAGCCACAGCCAGCATGACAGCCATATGAGGGCGCGGCTGACGGAGGCGCGTGCGCCCCAGTCCATCCACAACACCCAGGCCAGTTGCAGGGAAAGGAGCAGCCATAGCGTGAAGAGAAACAGCGCGGCTCCACGCCGCCCCTGCTGGTATTGGGCCGCGCCAGGCACGAGCAGCGAGACAGCGATGGAGGACCAGGCTTGCGGGCTGCGCCGGGCGTCTGGCGGCGGATGGACGGCCATGGGGCGCTGCAAAGGCGCGCCGCCTTTGCTCACTGCTGGCAGAGGCGGAGGAAGCTTTCGGACGGCCGCCTTGAGGCGTTCCGCTTGCCTGGATAGCAGCAGACCGGCTGCCAGCAACAGGCCCGCCAGGCCCAGCGATGACAGATACAGCGTGTGCCAACGCTGGTGACTGGCGCTGATTTGCGCCAGCGCTGCCTGCGTGGCGGCATCACCCCAGTCCGCCTGCTGGCGGCGGTAGCGGTCCCACACGCGCACGGCGCGGCTGACGCCATCCGTGACCAGCAGTTGGTCGCCCAGCCAGGCGGCGGCGCGAGGCGCCAGCTGTTCACCCAGCTTGGCGGCCAGCATATGGGGCGCGGCAGGCTGGGCGTAGTCGGCTTGCGAACCGTCTGCGAATACGTCGCTCATCCGTCCATATTTCATGCCATTGGACATGCGCGCAATGGTGGCCAGCGGCTGGCGGCCGTTGCGTGGCGCGCCATGCGAGGGCGCGGCGGCTTCAGCAAGATAAAGCCAGGCGGATTGGCGCTGGGTAAGCGGAATCCGGCTTTTTTCGCTCATCGTCTCGCCGTCCAGCCGCACGAGCGCCATGCGGTTGGTATCGGTCGTCCACCAATCGCCATCGGCCCACCAAAGAGCGTTGGTGAAAACGTAAGTGTTGGCGGGCGTGCGGGCCAGCATGCGGCCGGCGGCATCGAACAGAACGACGGCATGGCCGCCGCCAGTGGCAATGGCAAAGCGGCCATCAGGCGCGAAAGCCAGGTGAATGGCCTCATCGGCATGGCTGCGCAAATCGGCAGGCCATTGCGGATTGATGCGTTGCCGCGCTTGCCCGCTGCGGGCATCCAGCACGTGCAGCGCCGTTTGCTGGCGCACCCAGGCCACGAGCTGGCCTGAAGGATGGGCTGCCAGCACGCCCACGGCGCCGCCCAGAGACTGCCGGGTGTCGATGCTGGCTTCGCGCTTGCCGTGCGCGTTCAGCCGCCACAGTTGCTCATCGACCGAGAGCCAGACGATTTGTTCAGGCAAAACGGCCAGCGCCCAAGGCCCCCGCTGGGCGGAGAAACGCTGGCTGGCATACAAGGCAACAGCAATAGCGGCCAAGGCCAGCGCAACCAGCAAAACAGCAACCTGTTGCAGGCGGCGCGCAGAAGCAGAGGAAGGCATGGCGGATGACGAAATGAAAATGAGCGTCCACCATTGTGCATAAATGTTTCCTCATCCTGGCATGAAGCCTTTCTGGATGGTGCGCAGCCTGCGCGTGGCCGCGATTGGGTAAGCGCAGCGCTGGCAAAAGAGGCTTTGGCCTGGCGGCTGCGGCCTGAGCGCATTGGCCGCTTGCCAAAAGAAAAGCCGCCAATCCATGCGGACGAGCGGCTTGTGTTCTGGAAAAGAACCAATCAATCTGGAGGCGCGACCCGGAGTCGAACCGGGCTAGACGGATTTGCAATCCGTTGCATAACCGCTTTGCTATCGCGCCGAAGGGTTTTGCGTAAAAGAAAAAGGAAGCGCTGGCTTCCTTTTTCTTTTTATATGGAGCGGGAAACGAGGCTCGAACTCGCGACCTCAACCTTGGCAAGGTTGCGCTCTACCAACTGAGCTATTCCCGCAAAATTCATTTTTTTGCCGCTAAAACCGGTTTGGTTTTGCAGGCATATAACCTGGAGCGGGAAACGAGGCTCGAACTCGCGACCTCAACCTTGGCAAGGTTGCGCTCTACCAACTGAGCTATTCCCGCGTTTTGGTGAAGCGGCGAGTATAACGTGTTTTTGGCGTTTCTCTGGAATTCACTCAAACTGGCGCAAAACCAGCGTGGCATTGGTGCCGCCGAAGCCAAAGCTGTTGGACAGCACGGTGCGCAGGCTGGCCGGGCGCGAGGCCGTAACCAGCGGCAGCCCGTGCGCGGCAGGATCGGGATTTTCCACGTTGATATTGCCGGCGATGAAGCCGTGCTTGAGCATGTAGAGGCAGTAGATGGCTTCCTGCACGCCCGTGGCGCCTTGCGAATGGCCGGTGAGCGATTTGGTGGATGAAAAAGGCGGCACGCCTGCGCCGCTGCCGTCGGGGCTGAACACGGCGCGCAGGGCGTGCAGCTCGGGCACATCGCCCACGGGGGTGGAGGTGCCGTGGGTGTTGATGTAGTCGATGGGGCCTTCCACGCTTTCAATGGCCTGCCGCATGCAGCGCATGGCGCCTTCACCGGAAGGCGCGACCATGTCCTGGCCATCCGAAGAAAGGCCAAAGCCCACGATCTCGGCCAGGATGTGCGCGCCGCGCGCCTTGGCGTGCGCCAGGCTCTCCAGCACCAGCGCGCCGCCGCCGCCAGCGATGACGAAGCCGTCGCGCGCCGCGTCGTAAGGGCGTGAGGCGCTTTCGGGCGTGGCGTTGAAGCTGTGCGACATCGCGCCCATGGCGTCAAACAGCGTGGCCAGGCCCCAGCCCAGCTCTTCGCCGCCGCCGGCAAACATCACGTCCTGCATGCCCCAGGCAATTTGCTGGGCGGCCGCGCCCACGCAGTGCGCCGAGGTGCTGCATGCGGAGGTGATGCTGTAGTTGATGCCCTTGATGCCGAAGGCCGTGGACAGGTTGGCCGAAACGGTGGAACCCATGCAGCGCGTGACCTGATACGGCCCCACGCGGCGGATGCCCTTGCTGCGCAGGATGTCGGCCGCCTCGATCTGGTGGGTGGGCGAGCCGCCGCCCGAACCCATGATGAGGCCCGTGCGCGGGTGCGAAATTTGCGCGGGCGTCAGCCCCGCCTGCGCGATGGCGTCTTGCAGCGAGACGTAGGCATAGGCGGCGGCATCGCCCATGAAGCGGCGCAATTTGCGGTCGATGCGCGCGTCCAGGTCAATGCGCGGCTGCCCGGCCACCTGGCTGCGCAGGCCCATTTCGGCAAACAGGGGCATGGCGCTGATGCCGCTGCGCCCTTCGCGCAGCGAAGCCACCACGCTGGCCTCGTCGTTGCCTATGCACGAGACGATGCCCGCGCCCGTGATGACGACCCGTTGCCTGGCGCTCATGTGTCTTACCCCTGTTCTGCGGCCTGACCGCGCTGGAACAGGCCCACGCGCAAATCGCTGGCCGTGTAAATCTCGTTGCCGTCGGCCAGCAGGCGCGCGTCGCCAATGGCCATGACCAGCTTGCGCTTGATCACGCGCTTGATGTCGATTTCATACACCACCTGCTTCACGCCGGGGCCGACTTCGCCGGTGAACTTGACTTCGCCCGCGCCCAGCGCGCGCCCGCGCCCCGGCAGTTTCAGCCAGGTCAGGTAAAAGCCGATGAGTTGCCACATGGCATCCAGCCCCAGGCAGCCGGGCATCACGGGGTCGCCCTGGAAGTGGCAGGCGAAAAACCACAAATCGGGTTTGATATCCAGCTCCGCGCGAATGCACCCCAGGCCGTGCGCGCCGCCGTCGTCGTCAATGTGCGTGATGCGGTCAAACATCAGCATGGGCGGCAGCGGCAAGCGGCCGCTTTCGGGCGTGAACAGCCGCCCTTCTCCAGAGGCGATCAGCTGCTCATAAGTAAAAGACTCAACCATGAATCCGGGCTTTCAAAACGCGTGGGGAAAGCGGGCGAGTATGCCAGCAGCCCCTGTTTTGGGCCGGACGGTCTGACCGGGCGCTCCACGGATTCATGCCTTGCCTGCCGGAAGCATTGAACGGAGACAGACAGGGCGTTGGCGGCGAATGGCAGGGCCTGAATCCACGGCTTTTTTCGCTTCTTTATTGATAGCGTGGCGTCCTAGTGGAAACAGCGCAAAACGGGTTTTATGCCCCCTCCTATTCGCTCCCTTTATTGATGGCGCGCGAAAGTCTGGAAGCGGCTGGAAAACCAAGGCGGCGGCGCAGCGATCCTGGCCAGTCTGCGCGACGGGAGTCAAAAACAGAAGCAAATACAAGGGAGCCAATATTGGTGTCTGCGCTGATTCCACTAGGACATCATGCTATGAAACAAGGAGCAAAAAGCAGCGCTCCTGAAGCGGCTCGGAACAGCCTCTCATGCCGCTGCTGCGCCGCACACCTCGCAATGCGTGTGGCGTGGCAGGTTCAGCTCGGTAAAGCGCATGGCGCGGGCATCAACCATGAGCAGGCGGCCTGCCAGGCTCTGGCCAGCGCCGGTCAGCAGCTTGAGGGCTTCAGCGGCCTGAATGCTGCCGACGATGCCCACCAGCGGCGCGAACACGCCCGTGGTGGCGCAGCGGCGCTCGGGCACGGTCTGCGTGGGCGGGTACAGGCACGCATAGCAGGGCGCGCCGGGCTGGCGCAAATCGTGCACTGAAACCTGCCCATCAAAGCCAATGGCCGCGCCCGCCACCAGCGGCACGCGCTGCGCCACGCAGGCGCGGTTGAGGGCGTGGCGCGTGGCGAAGTTGTCGCTGCAATCCACGGCCACGCTGGCCTGCGCGGCCAGCTCGCGCAGCAGGGCCTCGTCGGCGCGGCGGGGCACGGCATGCACCTGCACTTCGGGGTTGAGCGCGGCCAGCGCGGCCTGGGCGGAGGCCACCTTGGGCTGGCCCACGCGCGCTTCGGTGTGCAGGATTTGGCGCTGGAGGTTGCCCAGGTCCACCACATCGTCATCCACCAGCGTGATGCGGCCCACGCCCGCGCTGGCCAGATACAGCGCCACGGGCGAACCCAGGCCGCCCGCGCCCAGCACCAGCGCATGCGCGTCCAGCAGCTTTTGCTGGCCCTCGAAGCCGATTTCGTCCAGCAGCAGATGGCGGGCGTAGCGCAGCAGTTGGCGGTCGTTCATGGCGCGCGGGCTTTTCTCAAAGGCCGATGGCGAAGATGGCCGGCTCGCGCCCTGGCGCAGCGTCTGCGCCCAGCCGGCGCCAGGCGCTGGCGGGCAGCGTGCGGCAGCGGGCCGCAGGCAGCGTCAGCCCCTGGCTCACGCTCAGGCGCGTGGCGGGCTGCAAGGTGTGCGCCAGCGCGTGCAGCAAGGCGGCGTTGCGGTAGGGCGTTTCAATGAAAAGCTGGGTCTGCCCCGTTTTGAGCGCCAGCGCTTCCAGCTCGCGAATGCGCCGCGCGCGCGCC
>ERZ772772.400-NODE-400-length-26747-cov-2.950360_pt1 | contig 26747 bp, 29 predicted proteins | sample MGYA00511484_ERZ772772 | MGnify/ENA primary metagenome ERZ772772 (study PRJEB29015, sample SAMEA2737913) | human oral metagenome | biome: human oral; feature: human-associated habitat; material: dental | place: China | collected 2088 ... | reverse complement strand
GGCGATCATCTGACCGGTGAGCGATCGGCCACGGAGGACTTTGAGGATCTCGGCGGCGATGACGACGATGATTTCCTCAGCTGATCATAAATAGGGCGGAGCCCGCATGGTTACTCCGTGCGGGCTTTGCTATCGAGGAGAGCCTATGATTCTATCAATCGACATTGAGACCTATTCGGATCTCGACATCAAAAAGGTCGGCGGCTACAAGTACGCCGAGAACGCCGAAGTCCTGCTGTTTGCCTACGCGTGGGGGGACAAGCCCGTGCAGATCGTTGACCTTACGGCGGGCGAGGAACTTCCGGATGATGTTCTCTTTGCCCTTACCGACAATATGGTAACGAAATGCGCTTATAACGCGCAGTTCGAACGCACCGTGCTCAGTCATTTTCTTCATCGCATGGATCCGACCGCACCATTTGAGTTTTTAGACCCCGCAGGGTGGTCGTGCACGATGGTACATGCGCTGACACTCGGACTCCCCGGAAGCCTCGACATGGCGTCAAAGGCGCTGCGCCTCGCAGATGACAAGGCGAAAATGAGCGTTGGAAAACAGCTGATCACGTATTTCTGCAAGCCGTGCAAACCCACGAAGATCAACGGCGGCCGCGAAAGGAATCTGCCAGAGCACGCGCCGGAGAAATGGGCGCTGTTCAAGGAGTACTGCGTGCGCGACGTTGTGGCCGAGCGAGAGATCCGCCGGCGGCTCTCCAATTTCCCGGTACGGGTGGAGGAGCAGCTGCTGTGGGAACTCGATCAGTGCATCAACGATCGAGGCGTCAGCATCGATGCGCAGCTCGTGTCTGAGGCGATTGCGTTTGACGCAGACTTCAAGGGACGCGTCATCGCCCACGCCAAAGCACTTACCGGGCTACCGAATCCCGCGAGCGGCGAACAGCTCAAACGCTGGATCGAGCAAGAGGAGGGATTTTTTCCAGCATCGATCACGAAGGATAATTTGCCGGAGCTCATGACGCAAGTGCAGAAACTCGAGGTCAAAGAGATGCTGAAGCTCAAGCAGCTTATGTCCAAGACCTCTGTCAAAAAGTATGAGGCGATGCAGCGGGCTCGCTGCGATGATGGCCGCGTACATGGCCTGCTCCAGTTTTACGGAGCGAACCGAACAGGGCGCTGGGCAGGGCGGCTCGTGCAGGTGCAAAACCTGCCGCGCAATTCTATGGCCGAGCTTGACGATGCGCGGGAGCTCTTACGCAGTGGAAACACATACGCCATCGAGATGATCTATGCGCATCCGCTTGACGTGCTCTCTCAGCTCATTCGTACAGCGTTTGTACCGCGTGACGGATGCCGCTTTATGGTTGCAGACTTTTCCGCGATTGAGGCGCGCATCATTGCATGGCTTGCCGGGGAAAAATGGCGTATGGACGTTTTCGCGGACGGTGGAGATATCTACTGCGCATCGGCATCCAAGATGTTCGGTGTCCCTGTTGAAAAGCACGGCATCAATGGGCATCTGCGGCAGAAAGGCAAGATCGCAGAGCTCGCCCTTGGGTATCAGGGCAGCATTGGCGCACTCAAAGCGATGGGCGCGGATAAGCTCGGACTCAGTGACGAGGAGCTGCGGGAGATCGTTGACAGCTGGCGCAAGGCCAGCCCGCGCATCAAACAGCTCTGGTACGACGTAGACGCAGCTGCTCTCGAGGCGGTTCGTGAGTGCAGGGCGGTGACCCTGCACCACGGTGTCGCATTTTCGTACCGTAAAGGCATCCTGTTTCTCCGGCTTCCCTGGGGGCGCAAACTTGCGTATGCGCGGCCGAAAATCGAGGTCGAACCCGAATTTGACCGCGAAGGGCTGACCTATGAAGGGTCAGAGCAGACATCGGGCAAATGGACGCGTCTGCGCACCTACGGCGGCAAACTCGTCGAGAACATCGTCCAGGCAATCGCGCGGGACTGTCTCGCCGCTGCCATGACACGCCTCGAGGCGGAAGGGTATCAAATTGTTATGCACATCCACGATGAGGTCGTGATCGAGTGCCCCGCCGATGCATGCGATCTGGACAATGTGTGCCGGATTATGGGGCGGCCGATTGACTGGGCGCCGGGGCTGATTCTGACCGCCGACGGCTATATCACGGACTACTACAAGAAAGACTAGGAGGACTTACAAATGATTAAATCACAGATGGATCGGCAGCTCGGTGTACTGAAGGAACTCGACGATCTGATCACACGGTCGGATTCAGAGAGGAAGACGGGCACGGCATCTGCCGAAGACGTGGATCACCTGCGCGGCTACGTAGCCGATATGCGGCGTGCATGCAACGCAGCGGTCGCGCTTGAGACGGCGCTGACACCTCCGAAGGAGGAGAAAAAGGAAGAAGCGCCTGCGGCAGAGGCGAAGCCCGCGAAGCGTAAGTCTCGGGCAAAGAAGGCAGAGCCGAAACCGGAGACCACGCCGGAAGAAACTGCGCCGCAGGAGACACCCGAGGGCGCAGAGACCGAAGACCTCGATCTTAGCTTCCTCGACTAATGGGAGGGCACTATGCAGCTTGCTTTCGTACATATTCCTCAGATGTTTTCCTCCTACGCCGCCGTGCTCGAAGATCGTAGTCACGCGGGAGAGAATTTGTTCCATTGCGCACAGTGCAGACAGGAGTTCAAAATTCCGGTGCGAGCATCCATGTGCGCGCCGACGTTTGCTTTCTGCCCGAACTGTGCAAAGCCCTTCCGCTTCGGTTGCAGCAATGATGATAATGTCTGGGTCCCACACGGGCACATCGCTCCGCGTAGCATGTCATTCCGTCTTGACGCCTACAAAGATCTTGTGAAGCTGACCGTACGTGGGCGAGGCTTCCTCCCTTCTGATCACAATCACGAGACTGGTAAATATTGGATCGAACAGTACTACCGTGAAGAAATCCGTTTCGACATCAAGGCGCGCCGTACGACGTGGCTCTGCACAGTAGGCGGGCGGCGAGAGATGAGACTGGAGCTTTGTGACCCCGTAGAGATTTCGACCTTTGCCACAAATTCGGTTCTACGTTACCTTTACTCCCACTTTAGTATTCGCAGCAGCCGGGCGAAGGTGTCAACACTCCTGCGAACGCTCCGAGAAACAGTTCACAAAAAGCTCGAAAAGCGCGTGCAGCATAAAGTGTCATCACTCTTTTGTTCGGCGGGGTCGGCGCCGGGGTGGCTCCTGCTTCCAATCGCGAATATCGCGTATCGTATCGTGTTCACGGACGCGCCGAATCTTCCGCACCTGTGGCGAAGTTTGAACACAATGGGCGTGCACGCGGCGGAGACAGCCTGCCGATTCCCGGCGGATATCGACCTCAACGTCATTCGCCGCGCAAAAAGCACGGTCGCAGGTCTCATCGAGGTGGGCACCCTGCCGAATACCAGATCCATCCGCCGCGCCCTGGGGGCAGACCCGTTTGCATTGGATCGACTTATCTTCCTGCACCGACTCTTTAGCCGCTCGGATCTCGCCATACAGGCGCTTCCCTTTTTCGAGAATAGCCGCGGGCGGGGGTATGGGAAACACGGTATGGATGTGCGCCTGTCACGGCTGAAAGATATGTATGACGAGGTTGATATCCTCCGTATGCTTAGAAGTACGGATCCGAGCACCGTAAATGATACGCTAGGTATGCTGTGCGGACTCGGCGACGAATCGCGAGCGGCACTTTACAGAGACCCGCCACCAATCGGAGATCTGCACGATATTCTCGTCCTGCTGCACCGACGCGAAATGTGCCCAGACTACACTTTTGACAATGACCTGGCACCTATTCGTCGGCGCCTGGCGATGCAGTTTGACCGCGTACAGTTTTTCCTGCCTAAGCACTCTAAGACACTCCAAAAAGCAGGGGAGAAGCTCCATAACTGTGTCAGTTCTTACGCACAGCGCGTTCGTGACGGTGAAACCAATATCGTCCTTATGTCGGATGATCGCGGTAAGCTCATCGCTTGCATCGAGGTCGCCAACGGACGCATCCTGCAGGCAAAGCTCGATCGCAATCAGCCAGTAGCGCAAAATGCGGAGATCAATAATGAGATCGTTACATGGGCAGAGCAGGTAGGAGTACGGTACGATGCTTGCCCTGATGTAAGACCGATCCAGCAGGCAGATGAGGTCGCAGAGCAAGCGACCGCGTAGGAGAATCGATATGGGTGGATCCTCATGAGTAACAAGACAGATACCATCCCGGCGTTTTCGCATGACGCGCGCCTTACGATTGCCATAGGGCGCTCCCGGATGGACAAACGCTGGAAAAACCAAGAAATGACGTGGTCGGACTTCGTCCGCCGTCTCAGCGAGACGCAGCGGACGAACGAGACTATCGCCGAATACAAGAAACTCCCCAAGACAGAACAGAGCCGCATCAAGGATGTGGGCGGCTTCGTCGGCGGAGTGCTGAAGGGCGGCCGACGCACAGCAGAGTCCGTCGCAAGCCGGCAACTGTTGACGCTCGACGCGGACTTTGCGCAGCCGGACTTCTGGGATCTCGTAATGTTTACCCTCGAAAGCCCTGCGGCCGTGATCTACAGCACGCATAAGCACACGCCGGAAAAGCCGCGTCTACGTCTTGTACTGCCGCTCAGCCGCCCGGTATCGCCGGATGAGTATCAAGCAATCGCACGGCGCGTCGCGGCAGACATTGACATCGAGCAGTTCGATGACACGACCTATCAGCCACATCGGTTGATGTTCTGGCCGTCGACGCCCGTCGATGGGGATTACGTCTTCGTCTGCAACGACGATGCTTTTCTGGACGCTGATAAGTGGCTTGCCCGCTATGAGGACTGGCGCGATCAGTCACAGTGGCCGGAGAGCTCACGCGTGCATGCCGAGATCCGGAAGTCCGCTGAGAAGCAAGAGGATCCGCTGACCAAGAAAGGTATTGTCGGAGCGTTCTGCCGTACGTACAGCATCGCCGAGGCGATGGACACGTTCCTACCGGGAATGTATGAGCAGTGCGCGGCAGATGACCGTTACACCTACACGGCGGGAACATCTGCGGCGGGAGCCGTGGTCTACGATGACGGCAGGTTCCTTTTTAGCCATCATTCGACGGATCCGTGCTGCGGACAGCTGGTCAACGCGTTTGACCTTGTGCGCATCCACAAATTCCGCGCCCGCGACGAGGACGCATCGCCGAAGACACCGCCCGGGCGCCTGCCAAGCTACAAGGCGATGCAGGAGCTTGCGGCGGCCGATGACCGCGTAAGGGTCACGATCGGCGAGGAGCGCCTTGCGGAGGTGCGGCAGGACTTCGAGCCCGAGGAGGGCGAGGAAGAGGACAACAGCTGGCTCAAAGAAATGGACGTGACCGTTATGGGCGGTTACGAGAGCACCGCGAAGAACGTCAAGCTGATCTTAGAGCACGACCCCGCGCTCCGGGGCACGGCCGCGATCGACGACTTCGCGCACCGTATTGTCGTGCTGCGTGATCTGCCGTGGCGGCCGCGTGAGCGATCAACTGCGTGGATGGACAGCGATGACTCGTCTCTGCGGAATTACCTCGAGGAGATTTACGGCATTCGCGGCAAAAGTACGATCGAGGATGCGCTCAGCGAGGTCACGACGCGCCATGCGTTCAACCCCCTCAAGGACTACCTGCTGGGGCTGACATGGGACGGCATCCCGCGCCTTGATACGGTCTTTATCGACTATCTCGGGGCAGAGGACACGGAGTTCAACCGCGCGATCACACGCAAGACACTCGCGGCGGCCGTCGGTCGTGCGCTCGAGCCCGGCATCAAGTTCGACACGGTCTTGACGCTGATCGGCAAGCAGGGGCAGGGCAAGACCTCCCTTGTGCGCAAGCTCGCGCGCGGCTGGCACTCTGAGAGCCTTGTAACGGTTCAGGGCAAAGATGCGATGGAGCATATTCAAGGTTTTTGGCTGATCGAGCTCGGCGAGCTCGCTGCGATCCGCAAGGCAGATTTCGAGCTGGTCAAGCAGTTCATTTCCAAGCAGGAGGACTCGTTCAGGGCTGCCTATGGACGCCGCACAGAGCGGTATCCTCGTCAGTGCATCTTCATCGCAACCACGAATATCGCGGACTTCATCCGCGATCAGACGGGCGGCCGCAGATGGTGGCCGATGCAGGTGGACAAAGAGCGGCAGCGCATGTCCCATTTTGAGCATCTTACGGAGGACGTTGTAGGGCAAATATGGGCGGAGGCCGTCGACGCCTTCAAGGGTGGTGAGCCCCTGCATCTGGACGGTCGCATGGAGGCAGAGGCACGAAGACGGCAGGAGGCACATACGGATGAGAGCCCCTTGGCAGGGTTGATCTACGACTTTGCCGACAAGCTGCTGCCGGCTAATTGGGGAAGCCTTGATCTCGCAGAGCGCCGCGATTTCATCCACGGCGACGGGCTGGATATGATGCCAGGTATTGTACCGCGTAACCGTATCTGTGCCTTGGAGGTCTGGGTAGAACTGCTGAACGGTGATCCCAAAAAGCTAACTCGAACGCAATCAATAGAAATTAATGATGTTTTGCGGAAGATGGACGGCTGGGAACAACCGCTTGGAGGCATCCGATTTCCACACTACGGAGTCCAAAAAGGCTTTTTTCGGAAGAAATGAACTCAGGGTTGTAACTTCGGAGAAAGTTACACGGAGGCAGAAAGTTACATTTGATGAAATTGAAATTAAGAAAAATGTAACTTTGTAACTTTAAGTAACTTTCTAAAGTTACGGGTTAATCCTTAGAGAATCAAGGAGATAGAGTATATGTAACTTTGTAACTTTGTTTGTATAGAGATATTTAGGAATAAAGATATATACCCCTATATTTCCTTATTTCTAAAAAAGTGTACGCGCATGTGCGCACGCGCGTAACAGGTTACAAACGGTTTGTCAAGAGACAAAGGAGGAAAAATGAAAAATATTTTTTCAGGGCTGTTTCGATCCGCCGAAACAATAACGGAAAAACAAGTCGAACGGAATTTCGTGAAGGCGGTCAAAGAATCTGGCGGGCTTGCCATGAAATTCGTTTCCCCGGGGCGCGTCGGCGTGCCCGATCGCATCGTGCTTCTTCCTGGAGGGCGTGCAGTCTTTGCAGAGATTAAGCGCCCGGGCGGGCATCTGCGGAAGTCGCAGGAAGCGGCACACAGAGAGATTCGCGCGAAGGGATTTCCGGTCTGCGTGATCCGCTCGGATGCCGATATCCGCACGTTTTGTGAGTTTTTCTTTGATGCGTAGGAAGTTCGTACCTCGACCATACCAGCAGTACGCGATCCAACGCATCATCGATACACCTGCTGTAGCTCTTTTGCTGGACATGGGCATGGGCAAGACGGTCTCAACGCTGACTGCGATCGATGAGCTGATGTATGATCACTTCGCGGTTCGTAAAGTTCTTGTAATCGCCCCGCTGCGCGTCGCTCTGAGCACATGGCGTGACGAGTGTGAGATATGGGCGCATACGCAAAACCTGCGTATCTCCATCGCTGTCGGCGATCTGCGGACAAGGGAGACGGCACTGCGGGCGGATGCGGATATTTACATCATCAACCGTGATGTGGTTAAGTGGTTGGTCGAGTACTATCGCGACAAATGGCCGTTCGACATGGTGGTGATCGATGAGTCGAGCTCTTTCAAAAACCCCGCATCGCAGAGATTCAAGGCGCTGCGCAAGGTACGGCCGCTGATGAAGCGCGTTGTGCTTCTCACCGGGACGCCCGCCCCCAATGGTCTGATGGATCTCTGGAGTCAGCTGTATCTCCTCGATCGCGGCGAACGGCTCGGCAGGACACTGACGGAGTACCGGGAGCGGTATTTCCGCCCCGGACAACAGAGCGGCTATGTCGTATACAGCTATGATCTGCGTCCCGGCGCCGACAAAGAGATATTCCGCAAAATCGGTGATATCTGCGTCAGCATGAAGAGCGAGGACTATCTGACCCTGCCACCGCTGATGCAGAACGTTGTCAAGGTGCAGATGCCGGATGAAGCGTTGGGGCGATACCGCGAAATGGAGAAGGAGCTTGTCTTGAGCATCGGGGATACAGACATCACTGCCGTATCTGCCGCCGCGCTGACAAACAAGCTGCTGCAGATGGCCAACGGCGCGGTCTACGACACGGAGGGCGATGTCGTACGGATCCATGATGCGAAACTCGAGGCGCTGGACGAGATCATCTCCTGCAACGAGGGCAAGAGTGTCATGGTGATCTACAGCTACCGGCATGACCTTGAGCGTCTGCGGGGGAAATACCCAAAAGCACGGGAACTGAAGACGGCGGAGGATATTCGTGACTGGAACGCAGGGCGCATATCGCTTCTGCTGGTGCATCCGCAGAGCGCGGGGCACGGTCTCAATCTCCAGCACGGGGGGCATATCGCTATTTGGTACGGACTGACATGGAGCCTCGAGGCGTACCAGCAGACGAATAAGCGTCTGCATCGTCCAGGACAAACGGAGCCCGTGATGCTGCATCACCTTGTCGCAAAAGGGACGATTGACGAAGACGTGATGCGGGCACTGGAAGGCAAGGCCGCCGGGCAGGAGAGTATGCTGGATGCAGTCAAAGCAAGGATAGAGCGCTACAAGGCGCGGTAAGGAGGACTTAAAAATGTTGACGTTTATGAAGAACGTGAAAAAGGTACTTGGCAAAGATGGAGCGAAGTCAGCGATTCATTACCAGAAAGGGCGCGCCTACGCCTCGAATCGATACAGTTGCATCTGGGTTGAGGATCCGTCCGGCAGAGAGGGCGCAGTTGATGTGACGAGCAATCTCGCCATTGAGGACGCGCAGATTCCGGATTACAGCAAGATTCTGCCAGAGCTTCGCGGCAACGAGCCGTATGCAACGGCGGATATTGACGAACTGGCGGAATTTCATGCGGTGCTGAAAGCGGTGATTGCCTGTGCGTCCAGCCCCCGCATCGTGGATTGCGTCCTACTGGTATGGTGTGGAGATGGCCTTACGGCGTATGTACGTGAAAAGCGATTGCGTGTATCGTATCGCTTTTCGGGAACAATCGAGCTCCTTGGACTTAAAGGCGGACAAACTTTTTATGCGGCGTTTGACGCGCGCCGGCTGTGCGATCTCGTTGATTATCTCCGGCAGCGCAAAGCGCAGGTACGAATTTATGCGGCCGCGAGCCGGGGATCCCTACTGCGCATGGAGGTTAATCCGGATATTACTGCCGCGGTACCTGCAGGTGGATTAATTGCACCGCTGACGAGATTTGAGGAGGAGCGTTTTGCGGATGTGATTCCAAGCAAAGCAGAGTGATCGGAGGTCAGAAAATGGCAGATACGAAATATCCGCAGAGTGCGGAGTCGAATGAGTACCGATATCTTGATTTTGAGTGGCTGGATGAGATTGCCACGGGACTGACAGCGGGCGCAGAAAAGCATCCGGGCGAAACGTGGCGCAGTATCCCTGCAGCCGAGCACGCCGCACGCGCACTGCGCCATCTCTCGATGTGGCTTGCAGGTGATCGGAGTGACAGTCATATCATCAATGCGAGCATGCGCTGCATGATGGCGCGTGAGTTGGAACGCATAGAGGATGCAGAGCTTGATGAGATGATGGAGTTATCAGAGAAAGCGGCGGAGGTTATGGAGGAGATAGAGTCTAAGGACAATTCGGGAGGAAACAAATGACAGCAAAAGAATATCTGAGACGCATCCGCGATGCAGAGAGCGATCTGCGGAGCGCAGAGGCGGATTACCAGCGCGCAAGAGATGATGTGATGAATCTCAAGGCAATCGAGTACGACAGGGACAAGGTCAGCAACTCACACATCGGTGATCTTTCGGATGCGATCGCAGCACTTGAGAAATACGCTGAGCGGGTTAATGTGAAATGGGATGAGCTGGTCGCCATGCGCGAAGAAGCGAAGGAGCGGATTGGGGAGATCGCGGACGGGCGTTGTCGCGAGGTGCTGACGCGGCGTTATCTGCAGGGCGAACCATGGGAGTATATTGCAGTTGGCATGGGGTACGCATTCCGAACAGTGTTATGGCTGCACGGGAAAGCGTTGGAAAGATTCGAGGTGCCGGAAAAGTTTGCATAGAATTGCACATATGACCTGTGATATAGTATAAGCTGATAATCGAGGGTGCTGCAGGTGCGGCGCCCTTTTTGTATGCGTGGAAACAAACGGATGCCAACAGCGAGGATGGTGGTGATTATGTAAATGGCAAGGGCGAGGAATCCGCAGCGGGAAGATGCTCTGCGGATATATCTGGATAGCGGAGGGGCGATAACGCCAACAGAGATTGCTGAGCGTCTTGGTCTACCAGCGAGCCGTATCCGCAAATGGAAGTCTGAGGATAAATGGGAGCGTCGCAAAAAGGAGCGTTCCGATTCTGGGAAAAGGAACGCTCCGAAATCGGAACGGAGGCGTGGCGGTCAGCCGGGGAATAAAAACGCCGTCGGACACGGAGCACCTCTCGGGAATCAGAATGCTGTAACGACAGGCGAGTATTCCGCCATCTGGATGTACGCCCTCGGTGATGACGAGCGGTGCTTGTGCGATAGGGTTGATACGGATCCGCTGGCATTGATCGACGAAACGATACAACTCCTCAGCATCCGAGAGCTGCGTATGCTCAAACGGCTCGAGGAGATGAGGATTCAAAAAGAACTTGCCGAGAATGAGGATGTCATTGCGTTCACAAAAAAGGCTCCCCGGGGTGCCCTAGTGGCGCGAAAGAGGTACACGAAACTCTTGATTGACAAGATCATTCTGGTTGAGGAGGCTCTGACGCGCGTGCAGGAGAAGAAGCTTCGCGCCATTGAGACCAAGCAGAAGCTCCTCAATGCACGCGGGAGCAGCGAAGATTCGGCGTTGAGCATCACAATACAGGCGAAAAAGGAGCGGGACTGATGGACATTCGAAAAGAGGTTAATCCACATTTCGAATCTTTCCTGTTCGACTGGGAAAGCAAGATTTACTTCCTCGTTGGTGGCTACGGATCCTCGAAGTCGTATCATGTAGCGCTGAAAGTCATTCTGAAGCTCCTCAGCGAACGCAGGACAGTGCTTGTTGTGCGTGAGGTTTATGACACCATACGCGACAGCTGCTTTTCTCTCTTTCGTGAGATCGTGGAGGATATGGGGCTGGGCGCGATGATCGTATTTAACGCCTCACCGATGCAGATGCGTTTCCCCAACGGCAGCAAGATTGTGTTCAAGGGGATGGACAAACCCGCAAAGCTCAAATCCATCAACAGCATCAGCCTCATCTGGGTGGAGGAGTGCAGCGAACTTAAGTATGCGGGCTTCAAGGAGTTGCTCGGACGTCTGCGCCATCCGACGCTGCCGCTGCACATCATCCTGACGACCAATCCTGTAGCGCGGTCGAATTGGACATATCAGCACTTTTTTGAGAGCCGTGGATTGGATGATAAAGAGTTCTATGTGCGCCGCGTCATGCGTGAGGGAAACACATACTACCATCACTCCGTTGCCGACGACAACCTGTTTCTGCCGGTGGATTACATCGAGCAGCTCGATGAGATGCAGGCGTACGACGCCGATCTTTATCGCATCGCCCGTCTCGGGCAGTTTGGCGTCAATGGCAGGCTTGTCCTGCCTCAGTTCGAGATCATGCCGCATGATGAGGTCATGGCAGCGGTCGAAGAAATCCCGCGTAAGTATCTGCGTGTTGGTATGGATTTCGGCTTTGAGGCATCGTACAATGCTGTCGTTCGCATGGCGATCGACCATGAAAACAAGTGGCTCTATCTCTATTGGGAGTACTATCGTAACCACATGACGGATGACGAGACGGCAGATGCTCTTGAGGAGTTCGTGCGGACGCGTGAGCGCATCAAGGCAGACTCAGCAGAGCCGAAAGCGATCCGCTACTATCAGAAACGCGGGTTCAACATGGTCGCGACGCATAAGAGCAACGGTGGCAGCCGCCATTCGCGCCTCGATAATACGCGCAAGATGAAGCGGTTTCGTCGCATTATCTGTTCGGATGCGTGCGTGCACTGTATTGACGAACTCAAGGAGCTTACCTACGCCGTGGATCGGGATGATGAGATCATCCCGGATGAGTTTAACAGGGATGCGCATACGTTTTCTGCGATGTGGTACGGGTTGGATGATTATGACGTGGTTGATCTCAAGCATCGATTCACGAAGGAGGACTTTGGATTATGAGGGTACACACTACAAAGGAGGTGCTCGACCCGCAGGACATTGCGGATATTCTGCAGCGGCATGAGCGCGATTTCGTGTCACATGTGCTGGAACTCAAGGATTACTATGTCGGCAAGCACAAGATCCTTACAAAAGAGCAGCGCTCTGTCAGCGCGCCCAACAACAAGATCGTCGCGAATTATTGCGAGTACATCACCAACATGAGCACGGGCTTTTTCATGGGGCAGCCAGTTGCATACTCCTCGGTGTCGGGAGATACGGATGCCGTGAGCGCGCTGCAGGACGTGTTTCGGTACAACGATGAGGCAGACGGTAATTTGCGCCTTGCCGCAGAAGCGAGCGTCACAGGGGCTGCATACGAGGTGCTCTACGTTGACGCAGAGGCAGAGATTCGCTTTTGTGCCGTTCCATCGGAAGAGGTTATTCTTGTTCTTGATGCGACGCTCGAGGAGAACCTGATCGCCGCCATTCGACGCTACCGTGTTGTAAGCCTTGATGGGTCGACTTATAACGATTATGTGGATGTCTATGACGCGCACAGCGTTACAAGCTACGACTACACCGCCGATAAACTCATCCAAAACAGCGCGCCCGTGCCGCATTACTTTGACGGCGTGCCCGTGATCGAATACCCCAACAACGATGCCCGTCGCGGTGATTTCGAGGGCATTATGACGCTCGTGGACGCGTACAACAAGGCGCAGAGCCTCACACTCGACGATATGGAGGATTTTACGGACGCTTATCTCGTACTCAAGGGTATGGGCGGGATGAATGGTGAGGACGCGGCGGAGCTGCGGCGCAACAAGATGATGACGCTCGACGAGGGCGGCAGCGCGGAGTGGCTGATCAAGAATCTCAACGATACCTACATCGAGAATATCAAGACGCGCCTGCAGAACGATATTCACAAATTCAGCGCGATCCCCGACATGAGCGACGATGCTTTTGCCGGCAATACATCCGGCGTTGCCATTAAGTACAAACTCATCGGACTGGAGCAGGTGCGCAGCCGCAAGGAGCGCGGATTCAAGAAGGGACTGCAGCGGCGTATCGAGTTGATTGCGGGGATGCTCAAAACCAAGAGCAAGGCGGATATCGACTTTCGGGACATCGAAATCACGTTTACGGCGAACATTCCAGCCAACAATCAGGAGCAGGCTGATATTGTCAAGACGCTCTACGGCCTCGTCTCACAGAAGCGGCTGCTCTCGCTCTTGCCGTTTGTCACGGATCCAGCCGAGGAGCTGGAGGAGCTGAAAAAGGAGCAGGAGGAAAACGACTACGGAATAGGGGTGGGCGCACATGGCGAAGACGAAGGCGACACCGACGGAGAAGTACTGGAAAAAGCGGCAGGAGGAACTTGAGAAGAAGTGGGACAAGAAGAGCCGCACTGAGATCGAGCGAGAGCTGCGCGCCTACTATGAACAGTCCCTCACCCATATCGAAAAGGACATCAGTGCACTCTATCAGCGGTTCGCGACCGACAACGGAATGGACATGGCGGCGGCGCAGCAGCTTCTCACGGGCAAGGAATACCGTGTGTGGCGCATGGATATCGCCGAATACGTCAAGGAGATCCATGCGACAGGGAATCCTGAGCTTCTACGCGAGCTGAATACCCTTGCGATGCGCAGCCGTATCACGCGCCTTGATGCACTCAGGGCGGGTACGCTCAAAGAAATGGCGCTTCTCTCCAAGAAGACGGAGAAAGCCATGAAAGAGTTCCTGAAATCGGGTTATGAGGATTTTTACTATCATGGGCTCTACGAGATCGGGAAGAAGCGCGGCCTTGAGGGGGCTGTGTCCCTCGTTGATGGGGATAAGCTCGAGCGCGTCCTGCGTGTCCCGTGGAGCGGCAAGAATTACTCCAAGCGGATATGGACGAATGGAGTGAAGCTCGCCAAGACCATCCAGCAGAATATCATCGCTGCCGCGCATCGTGGTGTGTCCGTGCAGGAAATGACGCGCGTCATTCGTCAGAAAATGGGCGTCGGTACGAAAGAGGCGGTGCGGCTCGTCCGTACCGAACTCAACTACGTGCAGAATCAGGCGGCGCTTCACTCCATCAAGGACGCGGGGATGAAATACTTCCGATTTATCGCAACGCTCGACAAGCGCACCTCGACAGTCTGTCAGTCTCATGATGGTGACGTGTTCCCCGTGGAGGAGGCGATGCCGGGGAAGAATATGCCACCCCTGCATCCGCATTGCCGCTCCGTCATTTCGGGTTGTCTCAAAGGTGAGTATAGGCCGCAGAGCGGCACGCGCATCGCACGAGACGAGAACGGCAAGAATGTGCTTGTCCCTGCGAACATGAAATATGACGATTGGCGAGCCGTCTATTTGGACAAGAAGCTGACGCTTGAGGAATGGGAGGCTGGCAATGTCGCTTTGCAGGCGACAAATGCGACGGGAGGATTGAATGCGGGCGCGCAAAGTGGTAAAATTGAGGTGAAAATAAATGCTTCGGTTGCAACGCACCTCGAGAATATTCTTGGGAAGGATGTTGGGGCTGAGGTTGTAGATCGGCTCAATAACGCTCCCGAGGTTGTTCGTCAGGTCTACAACAAATACGGAGAGCGGCTGAACGTTTTAGAAACAGATACGCAGAGAACGCCGTGCTATGTACCGTTAGAGCAAGGCGTTCGATTGAATCTAAAAAAGAACACCGTGGATCGTATGCACCTTTATGAAAAAGGTCATAAAATAAAAGTGGCGTACGACACCATATTCCATGAGTTCGGACATCATATCTCTGGGCTGTGGGTAAAAGATCAAAATCTTTTTATGCTGAGAGATATTGCGATTGAGTGGCGATCAGCGGAAGGAAAAACCTTAGATATGCTTCTACGAGAGGAAGCTGCTGAGGTAATAAAGGCTCGGAAAAACTTATTGGCACAGACGGTCAGCAGACCGACGCTCGCAGATGCTAAGAGGTCGTTGACGAAGGAGCTGTGCGCTAAGCAAGGGTACGCTATAGGTGATGTTAGTGATATGTTTGGTGGTTGTACGAAAAATACAGTCGTCGACCATCTGAAGCATGACACGTCATACTGGCGAAACATAGACCCGGGGGTTGAAGCATTTGCTGAAATGTTTAGTGCGACTATCAATAACCCTGATAGTCTGAAAGAGATAAAGCACTATTTCCCAAAGACCTATGAGATGTTCTTAGAGATTCTGGAAGATATAAAGGGGTGAGAATAGTGACCGCGCAGGTTGACTTTGAACAGCTTTCGGACAAATACGAGGAGATGTTTGGGCAGCGGCCCGGTATTCCTGTATTCGGTCCTTCTGATTGGGGCGAGTACATAGAGAATATTACTAAAGCCATAGAGAGGGGGACGCCTCTTACACCTGAGGAGTTTTACGGTTGCGAAATCGAAGAGGGCGTGTACATCTGAGGAGATGGGGCACCATGACGCGGGCAGAGTTCATCGCTGAAATGAGTACTCGAGGCTGGTCGATGGAAGATATTAAAGAACAGCTAGATTTGCACGACGAGATGGAAAGTGAGAACGAGCAGACGTTTTCTTTTGATTTGTTTCTTGTCGATAATCCTGCATCGTCCATCAAGGAATACAGAATCAGAGAAGAGGGGGGCTGGGAAGACGTCGGTCAAGCCTCGTAAGTAATCAAACACACAAGCACTTTGCGAAATGCAGAGTGCTTTTCTTATGCGCATTTTTGAGCGAAAGGGGAGGAATTGCTATGAACGGGATCCGAGCGCCGGCGCATATCCGTGTCGGTATAAAACTAGTGCTCACGCAGAGGAGGAATGAAATGAGCGATAATCTGTTTGATTTCGACTTGCAGCGCTTCGGCGATGATGCAGGTGATTCCGCTGGAGCGGACAATGCGAGCGACAACAAGCCGAAGACTGATCCTGCCGATGATAAGCAGGACGACACGCAGGCAAAGATTGACGCAGCCGTTACTGCCCGTCTTGCCGATGAAAAGGCGAAGTGGGAGAAGGCGTATCAGAAAAAGGCTGCGGCGGACAAAAAGGAGGCCGAGCGGCTGGCGAAGCTCTCTGAGGATGAGCGCCGTGCAGCTGAACTCGAGGCACGCAACAAGGAACTTGAGGAGAAAGATCAGGAGATTCGGCGCAAGGAGCTCAAGCTCGAGACGGTGAAGGTACTCGCCGATCGGAGCCTTCCCGTTGCGTTTGCAGACTATCTGATTGCCGAGGACAGTGAGTCCACACTCAAGCGCATCACTGCGTTTGAGAAGGAATACAAGAAGTCCGTAGAGGCAGGCGTCAACGAAAAGCTCAAGGGGAAAGCCCCTGCAGCGAGTGGCGGTGCAGGTGACTCTGCGGGCGTTGAGAATGGCTTCTTCAAGGCCATTTATGACAATCAGGCAAAGAGGTAAGAAAGGATGACGACTATGAAGAATAAGATGAATTTTGATCTCCAGCGTTTCTCGGACACGGGATACCTGAAGGACAATCTGCAGGGCTTCGTGCCGAAGCCGATCGCGGCGGACATCATCGCGAACATTGTGCGCGGCTCGTCCGTAATGCGGCTCTCGACGGTACAGCCGATGACCTCCGAGACGCAGAAATTCCCCGTTATGACGGCGGGTCCCGGTGCATACTGGGTCGGCGAGACGGAGCGCATCAAGACATCGGTCGCTGAGTGGATTTTTCCCGAGCTTGTCGCAAAGAAGATCGCGGTCATCGTACCGTGCAGCCGTGAGAAGCTCGAAGATACGACAATCAACGTGTTCGGCGTTGTTCGCCCGTATATTGCGGAAGCGTTCTACAAGGCAATCGACTCGGCGTGTCTCTTTGGCACGAACTCGCCCTTTGCGAAGAATATCTTCGGCGTTGCGAGTGCTGCGGGGAACGTGATCGCGGAGGAGACGAATCCGAAGCTTGACCTCGATATCTCCGATGTGATGGCGCTTGTCGAGAATGGCGGGCTTGACGTGAACGGCTTTGTCGCAGGGTACGACCTCAAGAACAGCCTGCGCAAACTCCGTGACGGCAATGGCAATCAGCTCTACGTCACGGGTGTCGACTCGAGTACGCTCTATTCGCAGCCGATTGAGTTCTCGCGTAATGGCGCGTGGGATAAGACAAAGGCTCGCGCAATTGCGGGTGATTGGAAGTACTCAATCATCGGCATCCGTGATCAGATCCAGTACGAGACGCTGCGTGAGGCAACGCTGCAGTCGGTTACAATGAGTGACGGTAAGCCCCTGAGCCTTGCTGAGAATGACATGGTGGCGATCAAGGCAACGATGCGCCTCGGGTTCCTGCCGGTTAAGGAGAATGCATTCGCTGCACTCAAGCCGAAGGCGTAAGGAGGATACCGCATGGATTTTCAGGAATACGAAAAAGATGGCGTGACCATCACGGCGACAGAAACCGCCTACGAGGTCATCTACAAGGCGCAGGGATTCCGTCCGAAGGAGGAGAAACCTCCCGAGCCCGTTCAAAACAACGACAAGAACGACGACAAGAACGACGGTGGGAAGGGCGGCACGAAGGGAGGCTCGCGAGGTGGAAAAGCAGGAAGCGATCCGGGTGATCACGGAGAAGGTGCGCCTGCTGGAGAGGCACAGGACTCTTGATGCCGGGCTTCTCGCGTTCTACGTCGAGAAGCTTGTTACGGACATTCTTGACTACTGTCACCGCGCGGATTTCCCTGAGCCGCTCGTATATTCAGCGGTTGATCTTATTCGCAAACGCCTTGCAGATGAGGATACGGCGGGCAATGAACTCGGCGTGCCGACAAATGCGCCGCTATCGAGTGTCAAGATGGACGATACGGAGTTCAAATTTGCCGTGTCGAACATCGACCCGACGGGGTGTCTTGCCGATTTGGATTTTGCAACGCTGAGGCCGAAGCTCAACCGTTGGCGCAAGGTGGTGAGCCTGCCATGAGTCTTAAGGGGATCCTGCGCCGCATGATGTACCACGACCGCGCGGACGTGTACCGTCTCCGGCAGGTACAGGCGGCAGACGGATCGGATGACTATGCCGAGGAGGAGATGCCTGTCTACGAGAAACTCCCCTGCAAGCTTTCACAGTATGGCAAAGACCTCACGACGAACAAGACAGAGCGCGCGGTGAGTGTGTTTGTCGATCTGCGGCTCTGTTGTGATCCTGCGTTTGATATTCGCGCGAATGACCGCATTATTGTGCTGCGTCAGGGGAAACGCATGGAGTTCGTCGCAGGGGTCAGCTTTCCGTATCCGACGCATCAGGAGATTGTGCTGCGGCGCAGAGGGGAGGTCGGAAATGGGCGTTGAACTCAGCGGATTTGATGAGCTGGAAAAGATGCTTGCGGAAGCGGAGAAGCGTCAGCACGGGGTGGTCAACACGTTTCTCAAAGTGGAAGCGGAGGAGCTTTTAGGGGCTGCGCGTGACAAGACACCAGTCGATACGGGCGCACTGCGATTGAATTGGGTGCGTGGACAGCCGCTGGGCGGCACGGTGGAGGTCGGGAATGCTGCGGACTATGCTGCTCACGTTGAGTATGGGCATCGAATCGTCCGCATGGTCGGTGGAAAGAAAGAGTATACGGGCAAGGTCAAGAAGGGAGTCCACATGCTCAAGACGTCCGTCAACGAACGGCGTGAGAACTTTCGTGAAAACGCGCAGGAGATTCTAAAGGAGATGTTCAAATGATTCCATCCCTTGATATCCGCAGTGTCCTTGCGGCTCTCTTGAAGAAACATTTTCCACATGCCGTTTACTTCACGAACAATGCCGATTCTCAAAAGGGGTATTTCCACGTCGAGATCGCACCAAAAAAGCGCATGGTCGACCCGACGATCTACGAGCGTGCGCTTGATATCACGCTGTCGCTCGTCCTGCCGCCCGACGCACGCGGGCGCATTGACCGCACGAAGCTCTACGAGGCGGTCGATACGCTCGACGCTGCTCTCATGCCTGTGCTGACAATTGGCGACCGTCATATTACTGTGCAGGAAACGAGCAGCCGCATCGTTGATGAGGTGCTGCATTATAGCTTCACGCTGGACTTTGCGGACGCTATGCCGAGTGAGGAATTTGAGTTGATGGAGGAACTTGCTATCAACGGACAAAGAGAACATACAGAGGAGGAATGAATATGCCAAATGAGGCTGAAAAATTTGGTTTGCCGCAGGTCATCATTGACTTCCGCACGAAGTCGACAACGGCGATTGCCCGCAGTGCGCGCGGCATCGGCGTGATGATCCTGAACAACGAGTCGACGAACGTATCGAAGTTCTACAAGATTTCGGACAGCACGGATATCCCGGATGACGGGCTGTCTGCAAAGAATGTGGAGTTGATCAAGAAGGCACTGCTCGGTATCCCGCTGCGCATCTTGGTCTACACGCTGCCGATGGCGGACGTTACGCCGGGTGGCGGGGAGTCGCTGCTCAATCAGGCAGACGTACTCAAGAAGCTCCACAATATCAAGTGGAACTACATCTGCCATCCGACAGGAACGGCGCAGGATCAGGAAGACCTTGCTGTGTGGGTCAAGAAGGAGCGCAATATCAAGCGTAAGACGTTCAAGGCGGTCGTGGCGAACTTCGACGCAGACGACAAGGGCGTGATCAATTTCACGACGGACAATATCCGCTGCGTGAATCCCGCCTACACGGACGCGCTGCAGGCAGCGGGCGGCGACCGCAAGAAGGTGAGCAGCTCAATCGCCGAATACCTCACCTACACCTCGACGGAATACACGGCGCGTATCATGGGCATTCTCGCGGGGCTTGCCCTCGACCGCTCGGCGACGTACTACGAGCTGAATGAGGTCTACGACTGTGAGACCTACGAGGACATCGACGACTGCATCAGCAAGGGGCAGCTCTGCCTCATTGACGAAATGGACGGCAACGGCGTCAAGATTGCGCGTGCGTGTAACTCGCTCCATACGTTCACGACGGATGTTGGGCAGGATTTCCGTTACATCAAGATCATTGAGGCAGTGGACATGATAACGGACGACATCCGCGACACGTTCAAAAATTCGTATGTGGGCAAGGTTATCAACGACTACAACCACAAGATGCTCTTCATCGCGGCGATTCTCGTCTATTTCCGCAATCTCAAGGGTAATGTGCTGGATGACTCGCCGACAGCCATCAATACGGTGGATATCGACGAAGCGGCGCAGAAAGACTATGCGATTCTGCATGGCGACGATGTGACCAAGATGACGGTGCAGCAGATTCGCGAGTACAACACGGGGACGCAGGTGCTTCTTGCGGGACGCATTACGCCTGTCAACGCGATGGAAGACCTGCGCATTACGTTCACAATGTAAGGGAGGAGGAAATAGCATATGGCAAGAGCAACAGAAGATGTGAAATATCGCGGTCGTCGCCGCTGGAACGGCTCGCACGGCCGCGTCTGGTGGGATGGCTTGCTTCTTTTTGAGATTTCAAAGTTCGAGGCAAAGGTAACGGCTGATCGTGAGGACGTGCTGATCGGCAACTCTAAGGACAGCAAGATTGTCTCACTCACGGGCGAGGGCTCGTTCACGATCAAGAGCGTCATTAACCGCAATATCAATCAGTATCTCGAAGAGTGGAAGGCGGGGCACGATCCACGCGCCAACATTGTTGGTCTGATTGATGACCCGGATGCAGTAGACGGACAGAAAGAACGTTGCTCCATCGATAACGTGTGGTTCAACGAGCTTCTTCTTATGACTTTTGAGAAGGGGCAGGTTGTTGAAAAGGAATTTACCTTTGGCTTTACGCCGGAGGATGCGGCATTCGTTGAAACGGTTGACAACTAAGTTTTTGAATTTGCCCCGCAGCAGCTCTGCGGGGCTTTCTTATGGGAGGAATACAAATGGCAGTATCAATCAAAGACCTTATCGCAAAGAAAGAGGCGCTCATGCAGCGTAAGAAGCAGATGTACGACATCGAGACCTCGGCGGGTGTTCTGACAGTGAAGATGCCGACGCGCTCGCATGTCGCCGAACTTCTCAAACTCGAAGACTCGGATGCGCACCTCATCTTGAACTATGTCGTCGAGCCGAATCTGCGCGATCCGCAGCTTCTTGAGGCATACGGCTGCCTTGAGCCGACGGATATTGTGGAGAAGGTTTTTGATCCGGGCGAGATTCCCGCCGTCGGGCGTAAGATCATGGAGCTTGCAGGCTATGGCAAGAACATCCGCGCCGAGCTGCATGAAGACGTAAAAAACTGATTGAGGAGGACTGGGAGGCGCGTACAGTTGCTTTCCTTGTCCTCAGAGGTCACACACTGGACTATTTTTATACGCTCTCCGAAGTGGAGAAGATCTTTTGTTATGAGGCGATGGCGTTTGAAGAACGACAGCACATCGAGGAACTGAAGCTACTCACGGCAGGAAGGGGGTTAAATCTGCGATGAGCGATTATGTCATATCTGCGATCCTGCGTGTCAAGGATGAGCTGTCGGGCAAGACGAAGAAGGCAAAGGACAGTCTCGGTGGGGTCAAGAGTGCCGCTGAGGGCGCATCTGCGGGACTTGACCATACTGAGAGCGCAATGAAAAAGGCTGCCACATCTGCCGTCGCACTTGCCGCGAAGGCAGATAAGGCGAAGGTAGAACTCAGTGGTCTGCGCGGCACTTATGCCCCTATACTCAGCATCAAGGATCGAGCGACTGAGAAAATCACAGGCATCAAGGGTATGCTCGGCTCTCTATCGGGCAAAGCCTACACGGCGACGGTCAACGTCCGTCAGAACCTCAGTGGTGCGGCAGGTGTAGCGTCGGGACTCGCAGGAAAAGCAACCGGCGCGCTCTCCGGTATGGCGGGCGGCATGATGATGAACACGTCCATGCAAATGGCGGGTGCAGCGGGCATCGGCATGGGCATCTACGATACTGTCAAGACGTACATGGACTTTGAAGCCCAAATGAAGAAGGTGCAGGCGATCTCCGGTGCATCGGGGGCGGACTTTGACGCTCTCACTGCAAAGGCGAAGGAGATGGGTGCGGTGACGCAGTTCTCCGCGACTGAATCCGCGCAAGCACTCGAATATATGGCGATGGCGGGCTGGAAAACGGATGATATGCTCGGCGGCATCTCTGGTATCATGGATCTCGCTGCGGCATCGGGCGAAGACCTCGGGCGCGTTTCGGACATCGTGACGGACGCGCTCACCGCATTTGGGCTGCAGGCATCGGACTCCGCTCATTTTGCCGACGTGCTCGCGCAGGCGTCCTCGAACTCCAATACCAATGTCAGCATGATGGGCATGACGTTCAAATATGTCGCCCCGATTGCGGGTGCGCTGAAGTACTCCATTGAGGATGTTGGTACGGCGGTCGGCCTCATGGCGAACGCTGGCATCAAGGGCGAACAGGCGGGCACATCACTCCGTGCAATGATGACGCGCCTCGTTGACCCGCCGAAAGAAGCGGGGTCTGCAATGGATAGGCTCGGTATCACTGTCAAAAACGCCGATGGAACGATGAAGCCCTTCCGTCAGACCATGAAGGACCTGCGCAGTACGTTTGCGGGACTGACGGATGCTGAGAAAGCAGAAGCTGCGTCAGCGATTGCAGGGCAGGAGGCTATGTCTGGATTCCTTGCAATTGTCAACGCCTCGGAAGCGGATTTTGACAAGCTTACCGCCTCGATCGACAATGCCGAGGGCGCTGCCGGCAATATGGCGAAGACCGTCAACGACAACCTCAAGGGCGACCTCAAGTCCCTCTCCTCCGTGTGGGAGTCCGTACAGCTTGAATTTATGAGCGGTAAGGGAGCCGACGGATTGCGCGAATTTGTGCAGGGCGTCAAGGATGATGTTGCGAAGTTCAAGGGCTACATCGAGGACGGTTTCGACATCTCGGACATCGGTAGGAGTGCGATGGACGTGCTTGTGCAGCTCAAGAACAAATTCATTGAGTTGGACGGTGTCGGCTCTCTGCTCGCGGGCGGTGCGCTTGCGGCGGGGCTTTATAAGATCGTCAGCCTCTCGAAAAAGGCGGTTGACGGCATCAAGGGGCTTGGCGGTGCAGGAAAGCCCGTACCGGGGGGCGGAGCTACTGCGGGCGTTGGCGAGATGGTCGTCCATGCGGGTACGGTGATTGTCAACGGCAAAGGTGTCGCCGGTGGCGAAGGTGTACCCGGAGCACCCGGAGCACCGGGAACCCCGACAAAGACGACGGGGAAGGCCGGGACACCTGTGCCAACCGCCTCCCGTACAATGCTCAAAGGTGCAGCGTTCGGCGGTGGTGTCGCCGCTCTCTTTGCCGCCGCCGATGTGTACGAAACGACACAGCGAAATAACGAACTGCTCAAAGAGGCTGCCTATGGCATTGATTCTGCGACCGAGAATCTGAATGATCTTGTTGCGCGAGGAGCATCCGAGGATGAGATCAACGCCGCACAGCAGAATCTTGATGAGATGAGAGCCTATCAAGCTGCGGTCGAGAAGGACAATACTGCACGCTTCGCCGAGTCACTTGGCGGCGGTGCGGGTTCTGTCATCGGCGCGGCGATTGGCACGGCGATTGCGGGACCGCTTGGCATGGCGATCGGCGGTGTGATCGGTGAAGTCCTTGGCGAGAAAATCGGAAATCATTTCAATGATATGGCGAACAGTAAGCCCGAAGACTATGGGGCGGTTGTCGCCGTCGAAACAAAGTACGATGACTATGACAGTGCCTTCTTTGAGGAAGAGCCTGAGATGCAGGTGCATCTTACTGCGCCGTCTCCCGAGGATATTCAGCAGGTTGTCGCAGATACACAGGCGGGGATCCTTACGCAAAGTCTGACTGACTTGGATGATAATGCGGGGCTCGGGTGGAGCTTTCTGACCCAGGGTGCGGAGGAGGCGAGTGTGTCAGTGTCCGCGTCCTTTGCGGAATCGAATGACGCAATCAAAGCCGAATGGGCTTCGACACCAGGATATTTTGAGAGCTCTGTATACGAGCCGACGATTCTCGGTAGTGAGGAGACGGGTGTTGAGCTCGCAGCGGGTATCAATGCGGGTGCACCTGCGGTTAAAAGTGAATGGGGCGGTGTAAGGGCATTTTTCTCTGGACTTTTCTCGTATGTTGCGGAGGGGGCGTCAAGCCTTTTTTCCTCGGCGCGCGAGATTATCGGTCTCCAATCTGGGGGCTCGGGGGGCGGGCACTTTGCCTCCGGCACAAGTTTTGCTCCTGGCGGTTGGACAGAGGTCAATGAAAATGGCGGTGAGATCATCGACCTGCCGCAAGGCTCGCGTGTCTATCCACATGCGACGACGATGAAAATGCTCAAGGACGGCATGGACAGCGGGGGCGGCGGCTCGCCTATTCCTGCCACAGCGCCTGTCACTATCACGGGCAACACCTTCCATGTGCGCGAGGAAGCGGATCTTGATCGCATCGCCTATAAGTTGTATCAGCTCATGGCAAAGAGCCACGTCAATATGAATGGGGGAATGGTGGTATGAGTCTCATGAGCCTGTGGAATCAGGTCAACAACATCGGCGGCTTCCTCCTCGGGGGCGGCGGGGCAAAGCGGCAGGTGATCCTCTCCGTAGAGGATGAGAAATTCACGCTACCCGTTACGCCGCGCGTCTATAAGGTACAGACGGAGCAGAATAACCGCATTGTCGACATCATCGACTTTGGCGAAGCGCAGCTCTTCGGCAATCCGAAGCTCAAGAAGCTGTCTCTCTCCTCTTTTTTTCCGCATCCGAAACACGAATACCCCTTCGTGGTCGGTGACTCTGCAGAGCCGTCAGAGTGCGTTGCAAAAATCGAGAAGTGGAAAGAGGCGAAAAAGCCCGTCCGTATCATTATCACGGACAGCCCCGTTAATCTGATGGTTGCAATCAAGTCCTTTGATTACAAAGAGCAGGACGGATCGCGCGACATCTACTTTGACCTCGATCTCGTGGAGTGGAAAGACCTCAATACGCCGATGGCAAACAACGACAAACAGGTGGACGAAAAGACAGGACTGAAAGATCGCCCAGTGGAACGTACACCGCCACGCCCGAAAGCCATTCAGCGCGTGCAGGACTTCCTCGACGCGAGTAAAAAGGCATATGGCAACTATCAGCACTGGCGCGGCATGGCAAACGCGAACGGGATTAAGAATCTTGCGATGAAGGAGCTGCGCGGCGCACTCGGTAAGCTTAAACTGAAATAGGAGGGTGTATGAAGGTCAAGATTATGCAGACGGATATTTCTCATCTGCTCACATCCTGCACATGGTCAGGATCGCGGCTGAACGTCGCACGTAAGCTTGAGTTCTCCTTTGTGCAGGATGACCGCGATCCGAATGTCCCCGTGATTGACGTGGATAATGGCTACACCTGCTATGGCTACGATGATGCGGGAAATCTCATTTTTGAGGGCAATATCTATGCGCTCGAGCGCGACCGTGCAAAGGCTACGGTGCGTGTCACGGCATTTGACCATCTGATTGTCCATGCACGCAGCAAGACAACGCGTAAGTTTGACCATATCACTGCCGAGGATATCACGCGGCAGCTCTGCGCGGAACTCGGCGTCCGCATCGGCGATATCGCGGAGACGGGCGTGCCGGTGTCTTTTATCGCGAATGCCAAGACGGGCTATCAGACGATTATGGGCGCATATACCGAGGCGGCGAAGGTGACGGGCAAGAAGTACCACCCTGTCATGAACGGCGCAAAGCTCGACATCGTGGAGAAAGGGACGCTCATCGAGGGCTATACCGCAGATTCTGCACGCAATATGGAGGAGAGCACCTACAAAGAGAGCATTGAACAGCTCGTCGATCAGGTGCTTATCGTGGACGAAGAGGGCAATCGCGTCGATTACGTCAAAAATGACGAGCATATCCGGAAATACTCTATGTTTCAGGAGGTCTATAAGACCGACCCGAACAAGGATACGCAGACGGAGGCGAAAGCCTTGCTCACAAAGCCGGAGCGGTCAGGATATATCACGGCACTTGGCGATTATCGCGTAAAATCGTCCTACTCCATCGTCGTGAAGGACAGCCTTTTCAAAGGGCAGTTCTGGGTCAAGTCCGACATGCACACCTTTGTGGACGGCAAACATGAGATGAAGCTTGAACTTGAGTTTGAGAACCTCATGAACGAGGAAAAAACCGAAAAGGAGAAGGAAAAGAAAGAGACGGAAGGAGGAAAGAAACGCCGTGGCAGAGGTCATTCCAAGCGCGGAAAACTCCGTGAACAAGATGTTGGAAATCCAACATAACATTGCAGAGGAGCACAAAACACTCCCTCCGAGTGTCGGCAAAGTGCTGACGCCGCCGCCCGCACTTTCCGTCGAATGGAACGGTATTATACTCACGCCTGACAAGCTCTATCTGAATGAGTATTGGCTGCCGGGGCATACGCGTCATATTGTCGGCGAGACGAGTTTTCGCGGCGGCGGTGGCGGTCTTGCCATGTACGAATCTCACAATCATCCCATCGACAACGACGAGACGTGGACGGATACGCTGAAGCCCGGCGACATCGTGAGTGTCTACCCACAGGAGGGCGGACAGCTCTTTATCATCGAGAGTAAGTTGGTGAAATTATGAGCAGTGAATTTCCTTTTATCGGGGCGATGCGTGATATTGTGGCGGGTGATCTGCCTCTCTTTCAGGAATATGCGTGGGACTTTGAGCATGACTGCTTCCTCTATGACGTGAATGGGCGGCACATTCTTTTGACCGGGAATCCCGCGCT
>ERZ772772.396-NODE-396-length-26799-cov-12.127169_pt1 | contig 26799 bp, 27 predicted proteins | sample MGYA00511484_ERZ772772 | MGnify/ENA primary metagenome ERZ772772 (study PRJEB29015, sample SAMEA2737913) | human oral metagenome | biome: human oral; feature: human-associated habitat; material: dental | place: China | collected 2088 ... | reverse complement strand
AGAGAAGAATTCCCAGATCCAGCATGACCTGGAACAGCAAATCCTCCGGACTTCGATCGGGCTTAACGTTATCCACCAACACGATCTTCAGCCGTGGATAAATCATATTGAGCCAGTCCGTATGAAAGCGGCCATTGTTTTCAGTATTCGTCACCATGCGGTTGCCCGCTTTATCATACTGCCCGCTGCTCTTCATATAATCAGCAGTATTCCGCGAAAAGTCATCCTCATAGACAAAATCATTTCCAGTATTGTACGGCGGGTCTATTAAGACCTCATCTTTGATACAATGCCTATATGTGCTTTTAGCCCAGAAACAGCGCTGTTTCTGGGCTTTTCTGCGTTTCAGGGCATAAAGCAGGAGCGTGTCTGTGGCCCTGTACTGATATGTTGCTGTGGCTGCTGTAGTCAAAAGCGACACCCCCAATCCGCAATCGTTAAAAAGTATGGCTATCGTTGAAAGGTTTAATCTACGCTCGGGAGCCCGTTTTCACCCATGAATTCATGAAATTTGAAGAGCATCTTCGCTTTACGCTGGACGATATCGGTCTCCGTGAAATCCGTCGCATTCGTAGCCAGATCCACGAGCTCCTTGATTTTTGTTCCTTCCTTCTTCTGCTTCCGGCTGTTCTCGAATCCATGGTAGTACTTCACCTTGTCGGAGAATCTGTAGTCCGCGGCACGGATGTTGATGCGCTTCTCGAGCAACGCTTTATTACCAAGACTCTCTACATTGCGTGCGTCCGTCAAGGAGTGTTCCTTTTCCTGTCTATTCCGAGCGTAGATATGCTCAATTTCCAAAACACTTTCAAGCGAAAGTAGCTCTTGACCCGGATCTTGGAACGCCCACCACGTCAGCATCGATTTGGTAATGGCACGGTTGTTGCTAAACGTGTAGTTGTTGAAGGCATTCTGTAGCTGAGGAGTATGGAACAGGAAGTCAGAGAAGGTCACGGGCTGCCCATCCACGATATTGATCATCTCGGCGAACACAGGCGTCCTCAGTGCATTGACGCCGGGATTCGTTACAGCATATGCCCAGATGAACGCTGTGATCTTATTGAGGAACTGGTAGAAGCTCTCATCATCGAGCATACCGTTCTGATCGCGGTTCGCCATGTAATAAACCGAAACAAAATAAGTCCACATGCCGTTAGGAGCATAGTTCAAGACGAACAGTCTTCTTAGGATTCTGTCTGAAAAACGCTCGACACTCTGGTTCTGCACATCATTCCAGAAATTAGCCAGGTCGATCAGATTCTCAAATGTCTCATCCGTTTTCAGCAATGCATATGAATTCCGCTCATAGAATTTACGCAGTGCTTCCGTCGTCGAGGACTTGATGCCTTGCTTCGCACGCTCGTAATACATGTACCGCGTGAAAAGCTCATCCATTGGCGTGCCGGAAATGGGATGGAACAGGGAATCACACAGGACTTCGAGGTCCTTCCATTTCGCGATAAACGAGTCCTTTTCTCCCTTGGACGAGAAATATTTGTAGAACTGAGCCTTGAAAATATCAGCATCTGACAGCGGCTTACCTCTATCGTTGAGCGTTGAGAATATGCGCAGAGCCGTATCCTGTGATTCAGCCTCAATCGGCAGAAGGATGCAGTTCTTCATAATTCGCATCGGGAAAAAGGAAAACCAGTCCGGGTACGTGTTGAGGAACTCGGCGATTTTCTGCTGGAAGAACCTGTAGTTGTTTGCATAATTGCTTTTCCAGTCATCATCGACGATGCCGGTCTTCAGTATGTTGAGGAACTGCTCCTTATCGCTATCAGTAGCGACTTCGGAATCAATCTTCAAGGCGGACTTGTCCGGCTCGTCGAATTCATCTGTTTTCCAGATGCATTGCTCGATAAGCTTGCTGGTCTTGATTGCCTTGTCGTTCTTCATGCTTCCGTATTTGTCGTAAAATGCGCGAAGCAGGAGCATGAGCGTGGTCAGTCGTTGCTGCCCATCGATGATTTCCTTTTTGCCGTCCTCATTTTTGAATGTGACTATAGGGCCGAGAAAGTACTCGTCTGTGTCACTGTCGAATTTGTCGCAGTCGTTGTCCGGAAATGCAAAGAGAAACAGATCGTCCCATAGAGTCTGGCATTCCTTTTCTCCCCATGCATAGGGCCTCTGATAATCCGGTATCAGGAAATCTATGTTCTTTTCTGTGAAGAGGTCCTTTATACTCTTCTGATCGATGTTCAGCTTTGACATTAGCTTTTTTCCCTCCATGTCAGCACGCATTGTGCCTATTTCTATTCTTCTATATTATCGGCTTCAAAAATCTCCGGTGAGTTCTGCCGTATGTATATGACTTCATTACGAACATCCGTATTATTACACCGAGCGAGAGCAGGGCCTAGTTTCAATTGGCCTGTGCTACCGCCCCTTATGACATACTCGCGGTGCTCTTTTATGTAGCGAGCGGACTCTCTCGAAAAGCCGCTGCGCTGCAACAGGATCGTCAACGGATTCGTCGTTCCGAATTCCACGTACTCATACCAGTTGTTCAGGTTGAGTGCCTCGTCTCCCTTGATCTTCCGGTACTCGTTGGAGAATCGAAGGAAGTAGTTCGATATGCTGTAAAGGATGATTGTAGTGGTCAAGCATTTTTGTAACACTTGGGACTAATTTTTTATACAGCATACCGTGCCTCAAAAGGAGTGCGATATCCGTTATAGGCATGGGGACGTACATGATTATACTTTACATATGCAAAATCCTGAACAGCATTATATAGCTCCTGTTCCTCATGGTAATGGTGAAGATATATCTCTTCGTTTTTCAGAGTGTTAAAATACCTTTCCATTGGAGCATTGTCATATGGATAGCCTGCCTTGCTCATGCTTTGTCTGATGCCGTTCTTCTCACATAATTCAGTAAAGGTCTTCGATGTATATTGACTTCCCTGATCACTATGCAGGATAATACCTCTACTGATAGTTCTCTGACTGTCCAGAGCTTTTTGCAAGGCTCGGATGGCAAGATCACTTGTTATATGACGATCTGTTATGCTGGCAACTACACTTCGATCGTAGAGATCTATAATAGTGCAATTATATCTGACATCACCTCCAGTAAGAAATAGGTATGTAAAATCAGTTGCCCATTTTTGATTGATTCCAGAAGCCGTAAAGTTCTGATTTATAAGATTATCAAACTTCTTATGTGCTTCTCCATGCTCGTAAGTTGGCTTTTTACGCCTGACTATAGAGATGAGCCCCAATTCCTTGTTCATATATTTATGAACTGTAACACAACTTAATACAACACCTTTACGCTCAAGATAAACTTTCATGCTGCGGTGTCCCACAACGCCATTATTTTTGTGGCATATCTCAGATATGGTTTCTAATATCTTGTGTTTTTTTGCAAGATAAGAAGACTTCCTGTGCCTCAGGTAGTTGTAATAAGCGTTTGGATATATATCAAGGCGTCTGAGAAGCCAGCGGACTCCCAGTTCGTCCTTGTTTTCATCAATGAATCGATAAGCCTCTAATCGATTTCTTTTGCAAAGAATGCCGCTGCTTTTTTAGGAATAGATTTTCCTTTCGTGCTTCTTCCAGCTCTACTCGAAGTCTGTGATTTTCTTTCATAAGCTTCAGTTCATTGGGAACAGTTGGATTAGTTAAGGCTTGTTCCTGGCATTCTTTGCTAAATTTTCTACACCATATAGTAATGCTTGATTTGGCAACGCCATACTCAGCAGAAAGGCTTTGCAGTGTACGTCCTTCTTTCAAATGAAGGCGTACGAGTTTTTCCTTAAACTCCGATTCGTAGTGTTGTTGTGACATAATAATAAATTCTCCTATTTTATAATTATATTTATTAGTCACCACTGTTACAACTATATTTTACCACAACAACCAGAACATGCGGTTGTTTTTATTTTGTGGCCAAAGAGTTGATTTCCCTTTCCAGTTCCCCGATAAACTGCATCAGGGAAGCGAAATCCGGGTAGTCGCCAAACATCATGTTCTCCATGCTGCCGTAGTCCTTTTCCAAGGCATCCAATCGGTATTCCGGCGGCAAAAGCCGCAGTGTCCCCGGGACGGCCAGCTCATAATGCGCCCACTTCCTCGGGTAGAATTTCATCTTAAAATCCGTCACCCGTTTCAGCAGCCCCAAATCACGGTATGCCGATTCCTTTATATCTGAATGGGCAATGCAATAAAGGTCGTAGTAATGGCGCGAATACCTGTCCGGCATAGACAGGTTTTCCAGCCGGTTTGCCTCATGGTGCAGGATCGTGGCTTTCTCCCAGAATGTCCTTTCCGCCGACGCCGTAAGAATGGTTGTCCCCGGCTTTGCGAAGATTTTGGGATACGCTTCCGCCACATAGGACGCGATCGTTTTAGGGAATGATGGCGTCCATGCCGCCAGCGCCCCGATTTCAAGCCGGATAATCTGCAAGGTACTGCTGTCTTCAAATACCTTCGGGTACTGAAAGCATATGGTCTGCGGGTCTTCCGGAAGGATATAAAAATGCGCTTCCTTGCCTAAGATCCTGCCCATATCCTCCCGCAGGACCGGCAGGAGCCCGTCCGCCAGGAATGCTTCCGCCCTGCTGTTGGCCTCTTTATTGAAGGCATCCTGCTTGGTGTTGGAGCGCTGTTCCCACGGCTCATTTATGCCGTATCCCAGCACGCGCCAGTCCAGGATCAGGTCGATATCCTCTGAAAAACGTTTGATCAGCCCATAGCATTTTGACAGGCTGGTCCCGCCCTTAAACGTAAAGGCCGCCTTCCACGGGCAGTCGTGGAACAGGTAGTCCAGGGTCAGGCAGACCCAGAAGTCCTTCTCGACGATTGCCTCGTGAAGGCCGGTTTGCTGGACGGTATTTCTGAATAGTATCCGGAGCTGCTCCTCCGGCTGTTTTACCAAATCGTACATAAGTCTTACTTCTCGCTTAATTCACAGATCCGCTTGATCATGCCATACACCCATATGGTGGCCTGCTGCGCCTCCTTCAGGGCGCAGGCTTTTTCCCCGTCTGAGAGCTGGCGTTTGATGATATTCAGGTGCTTTTCCGTGACATTTTCTTTTCCGATGACTTTCAGGGCCTGGATGACGGCAGCCGTTTTCCTTGAGAGGCCTGAAACCTCGCGGTTGCTCCGGTGCTTAAATTCTATCGTGACGGTTCCGATCCGGAATTCATGGTACGGGCCGTCGCTGATGTAGCTCCACTTGGCAGGAACCTGGGTGGACAGGCCGAGCTGATTGAGCGCCGTATCGCCGCAGGGTGCAATCGTCCAGCCGAATTTCCTGGCCAGGGTTTCTGCAACCCTGTTTGGCGAAGGGGCCTCATATTCGCCAATCAACTCACTGTACCGCGGGTAATAGTAGACGCCCCGCATGATTTTTTGGATTTTTCCGGTCTCTTCCAGGCGCAGAAGCGCTTTGCGCACCGCATGGTATTCTCCCAAATCCAGAAAATCGCCGACGATATAGACTTCATCGTGCCCAATCTCTTTGATCCGGCCATAGATCCTGGCTGTGGTACTGCCTTTTTGCACCGTCTCACCTCCTCATTTTGTCTCAAATATTATACGATTTTTGAGACAAAAATCAATAAGGGCGTGCTTACTTTTTTCTGAAAAAAGGCACAGGCGCATCTGGTCTCGGGGCAGGACGTTTCCTGCCATTTGTTTGTCTCCTTCTCCTCTTGGATTATATATGTTTTCCCTTGAGGAAGAAGTGTCAACTTTATTTATACAGGATCAATTTTTAACTTGTACTTTTTCTTGACATAGGACCACAGCTCCGAGGGAAGAATGAAAAACCCCTTTTCTTCTACCAAGCCCTCACGAGCTTCTTCCGCATCGGCATCAGACATTTTGGCATAGTCAAAGTCATTGTTTCCGGCTTCCTGTTCACCGGAATTGACATAACTCGTCAAATTTTCAGAGATATAGCGGTAAAACATGGTTCCAAGAACATAGTTCTTAAAATCCCATCCGTCCACGGCACTACGAAGCTCATCAGCGATTGCCCATATCGCACGGTGCAGTTCGTCACGCTCTTTCTCTTTCTTTGTATCAACCATGGTTTTCCTTCTCTTCTTTGTTCGGTATCTATTCCGGAATATCAACAACACCACAATCCGGAGCATAGCAAATCCGTTCATTGCTCTCTAAGGCTATGTGCTTGTCACGCTTTAAGCGGGTAATGAGCTTCGCACGAAAGCCGCTTTTTCCATCAGCTCGGCATTGGTCATTCCCGGTCAATCAGACAAAAGGCATTCTCACCGAGATCAGACGAGGCAAGCTTTAGCTCGAACAGCTCAATCTCTGTCACCTTCTCGCCGGGCGCAAGATTCAGCGTGGCCTCAGACAGCTTATTTCTCCGGTAGATTATCTTTATCTGCTCTGTAAACGCCTTTCTAATGGCAGGCGTGAGCGATAGATTTTCATAAAACTTCTGCTTCGGAATCCGTTTGTTGGACTCCGTTGACTTTGACAAGCCCGGCAAGATCAGCAGTTCCCCGGGAAAAGCCTATTTGACAACTGGAAAACAAATCAATTCGAAATCGTCCAGTCCGGATATCTGACTCATCAGCGCTGACGTCCCTCCTGCCGAGAACAGGCTGTCGATGTCGCTTTCTTCCTTGGCATCAATGATAAAATTGATCGCTTCGCTCAGAAGTTCTGATGTCCCCGCCATTTTTCTCCCATCATCCGTTTCCCGATTGAAACTCTTATATCCGCGTAATACCAAGCTTTAAACTTCATACCTAAAATATATGCCCAAGGCCTCGGGAATTCAAGCTGATCTGAGACGATGCAGGCGAAGTTTCCGCTGAGAGAGGAGCGCATCAGCACAGAGTAAAAAGAAATTGTTTTTTTGCCGGAAACGAAGTATGCTGAAAACACGCTTTGTTTCCGGCATTTTTTATTTAAAAGTCGATCTCTCGCGCTGAGCTTTGGATACAGAGAATGATGCGAATTTCGCAGAGAATAATGAGATTTCACGGAAAGAAATCGAAAGAACAGGGATAAAAAATGACACCACTCAAGATTATGAAGGCTGTATCTGCCGCCAGCTTTATCGCTCTGTCAAGTGCATTGCTGCTGTATCATTTGACGATGAGCGATATCTTCAGAACACTGGCCATCGTCTTTGGCACTATCTTTTACCACTTCTTCGTGCGGCTCGTTCTTGGGATCTTCATCGATAAGGCCAAGCAAAACCGCGCGAATATCATGCGAAGCTGGTATCGGATTCGCCCGTGGGAACGAAGGTTTTACCGGTGCATCGGCGTCAGGAAATGGAAGGACAAGATGCCCACTTCCTTTCCGGAGTACTTCAATCTGCGAAAGCACAGCCTGGAGGAGCTCGCCCAGGTGACGTGCCAGGCGGAAATCATCCACGAGAGCAATGTGCTGATCAGCGTGAGCGCGCTCCTCGGTGCGATACCGTTTGGCATGCTCTGGTTCTTTGTCTTAAGTTCGCTTGCCTCCGGCTGCTTTGACATGATTTTTGTTGTGATGCAGCGCTACAACCGGAGCCGGCTGATATCGCTCCTTGAGAGACAGTGCGCCCTCCCTATTCCGCCGAAAAAAATCGATTGACTCTGCCCGTGTTTTCCTTCGTCCATGCTCCACTCCAGGAAAGTCTTCCCTTATCCAGAAAAAGCAGATAATTGCAGCACTCCCGCAGGAGCTCGGGATCATGGGTAATGAGAAACACGGTCTTTCCCTCCCTGCCCAGGCGCTTCAGGAGTTCTGAGACCTCCAGCATGTGCAGATAGTCCAGCCCGCTCGTCGGCTCGTCGAAAAGCAGCAGATCCCTGTCAGCCGCAATCGCGCTGCCAATCGCCACCCTCTGCTTCTGTCCGCCGGACAGGGACATAGGATGCAGCTCCTGAAACTCCGTGAGGTTCAGATCGCGAAGAATTTCCCCTGCCCTCTGCTTCGCAGCTTCCCCCTCTTCTTTCATGCTGAGAAGGATTTCCTCCAGCACACTCTCCGTAAAGAGCTGATGATTCACATCCTGCATCACCATATAACTGCATTTCCGCCGCTTCTTCGAAGAGAATTCCTTTCCCTTATAATGAAGGCTTCCCCTCACCCCTTTTTCGAGTCCGCAGATCACATTTGCGAGAGTCGACTTCCCCGCGCCGTTATATCCTAAGACTCCGACGATCGCACCATAGGGAATCTGCATTTCCGGAATGTCCAGAAACTCGTTTTTCCCATAGGAAAAGGAGAGTCCGGTAAAGCGAAGGACATCTTCCTCGCACAGCTTATCCTCTTTCGCCTCGAAGTGAATCGGCTTCTGGGAGCGAAGTCCCTTCTGATGCAGTTCTCTCTCATCCATATTCCGGAATTCTTCTACAGACAGGTCCCGGATGATTCTTCCCTTCTCCATGTAAATCACCCGATCGATGAGATCCATGAGATAATACAGGCGATGTTCGGCAATGATAACGGTCTTCCCCTGCGTTTTCCACTGCCGGATCACCTCCTTCAGATCGGCGATCGTACGAAGATCCAGATTGGAGGAGGGCTCATCCAGGATAAAGATTTCCGGCTGCATCGCTGCGACAGAAGCGCAGGCGATCCTCTGCTTCTCTCCGCCGGACAGCGCGAAGAGATTCCGATCCAGCAGCGATTCCATGTGCAGATCCCTCGCGACCCGCCCGATCCGCCGATACATCTCTTCTCGCTCTACCCCGGTATTTTCACAGCCGAAGGCGATTTCACTGCTGGAATCCACGCTGAAAAACTGAGAGCGCGGATTTTGAAAAACAGAACCGATTTTCTGTGAAAGCTCATATAGGCTGAGACCGGAAGAGTCTGTACCGTCAATCAAGAGCTTCCCCCGCAGATCCCCGGGATAGTATGCCGGCGCCAGCCCGTTTATCAGCCGTGTGATCGTCGTCTTTCCACAGCCGGAGGCACCGCAGAGCATGAGAACTTGTCCCGATGGAATCTCCAGATTGATATCATAGACCCCGGCGCTTCGCTCTATGCTATTGTATTCAAAGGAGACATCCTTTAATGCAATCATATCTCTACACTCTTTCCATCAGCGTCCATAGAATCAAAACACCCGTCAGAACCGCAATTCCCGCGTCGCAAATCCCAAAATGAGGCTTCAAAAGACAAGTTCTTTTCTTGGGTCCCCCAAGTCCTCTTGAGAGGGCTGCCGCAGAAAGTTCATCTCCGATCTTCGCCACGGACATCATCAGCGGGATTACTCTGTATTCCAGAATCATCGTCGGGTTTTTCCAGAACTTTGCCGTTCCGAAACGAATTCCCCGCATCCGCATGGCGTTTCCGATCGAACGGTTTTCCTCTCTCAGGGTCGGGACGAAGCGGAAGACGACGGAAACCGGAATGATGAATGATTCCGGGATATGCCAGAGCTCCATTGCGGATATAAATTCATTCGGCTTTGTCGACTTGATGATGTAATAGCCGAACATAAATACCGGAAAGAAGCGAAAGATCAGTTCACTGAGCAGTCCCAGAAGCATGGCAGGCAGATACGGAAATCCCATCCTTCTGTCAAATTCTTTTGCCAGTACTGCCGCGATGAACAGCCCGCCATAGATCCATGCCGGGCGATACTGATGATCGGACAGAAGCAATAGAATCGGAATGAGAACAAGGATGGAGTTCAGCGGAAGATTCTCATGAACCAGAAAGAGCAGAGTGGAGAGCACAAACAGAAAGAGAAGCTTCGTGCGCGGATCAAGATACAGACCCCTGTGCTTTGGCGGCCGATACAGCAGATTCTCTTCCATTTACGCAATCCCCGCTCTTTCAAAGTGTTTTTTCAGCATTTTTCTGCCAAGCAGTGCGCCAAGGCTCGAGGAGACGAGAATGATGCCGATTCCCGCAATCCCCATCCAGGACGGCATATACTTTTGAAGCCCCGCCACGTATTCGTCTCCCATAGCATCCCGAACCTGCTCCATATAAGTCGCCGTCAAAAGCCACATAGGCGCAGCGCAGCCGATCATTCCGCAGGAAAAGATCCAATATCCTATTATGTCAAACTGAAAGCTCTTGTATTTCCCCAATCGGAACAGCAGATCTGCCAGCAATCCTGCCGCAATATATGTCAGCGCAGGGATCCAGGTATAACCCATCAGATACCAGAATACGGCGAGAATGACTCCCATGATCGAAACCATCCCGAACTTCTCCACCTTGGTCAGGAAGAGCATAAACGGAATCCCGGTTAAGATAGGGGACAAGAGGTATTCCAGCGGGTACAGAAACGGTATCGCGTTCAGCATTCCAACCGCGAAAAATACAACGAGGTACATCGCGGTATAGATCCCGACATGAATCAGATCCTTCGCATTTAAGTTTTTGCTTTGCATTCCAGCTGCCTCCTTGAGTTGATATTGTTTGCCTGTGTCCATGCCATGGCTTACGCCCATACCATGGCTTATGCTCATGCCATAGCTTACGCCCATACCATAGTGCCATTCACAAAGGCACGCAAAAGATAACATTGATTGCACACTTTGTTATCAATGTCTCAAAAAATATGCCGCCCCAAGCGGCAAGATCAAATTCGAAGGATTTTCCTCCAGCCCGCGGAAAAAAATTCCGACAGACTTCGTGCCGAATCCAATGCCTCTTCCCGGCTGAAGTCATGTAAAACCGTTTCGAAAAGACAGGCATAGTATGCGTGCAGAATCATGTGCAGCTCCTGCCCGGCAATGCGATGATATGGAACGGACTTCTGATCCAGCAGATCAAACATACGATAAGTGCTTCTGAGCTCGCGCTCAACCAGCCAGTCGATATAATCGCTGTACTTCGTTCCGCCGGAACAGCAGAGAATCAGCTTGAATTCCTCGAAATGCGCATAAATATAGCGAATGAAGGCCGTAATGGTTTCGGAAGATACCCTCCAGACCTCCTCTGTATTTCCTGCGTCGATAAAATCAAAACATTCCTCCTCTGCCCTGTCGAATTTCGTAAGGAGACCGTTCGCCGCTTCTTCTACCAGCGCAGCAAAAATGGAGGCTTTATCCTCAAAATGCCGGTAAAAAGCGCCCGTAGTGACACCGGCAGCCTTGCAAAGATCCCGAAGATTCGTCCGTTCATAGCCATTTTTTAAAAACAGCTTCTTTCCGCTTTCCAGTATCCTCTTATCTGTGATTTCATAGCTTCCACTTGCCATTCGTCTGCCTTCCGCTCCATGATTACTTTGTTATCATTTTAGTATTCAAAAAGTTAGCTGTCAATAACTAATTTTCTTACATCCCCGCGGACGCACAGCATCCGCAGTCCGGCCTCAAGTCTCTTATGTTGCTGATGCAACACAAGCTTTCCGGAAGCTGTGCTATAGTTCTATCGTCCGAAGTCCCGCGTCGAAAGACGCGGCGGAGCGGACAATATCCGTATCATTATCAATTTCAGGAGGAAGGAGCCCGCATTTCGGAGCTCTTCCGGAATAAAAATGGAGGAATCGCTATGGCTAAAGTTTCCAAGGACATGCTGGTGGGAGAGCTCGTCAATACGCACCCCGAGCTGATCGATACCCTTTTGGATGTGGGGATGCACTGCCTCGGCTGCCCGAGCTCTCAGATGGAGTCTCTCGAGGACGCCTGTCTCGTGCACGGTCTCAATCCGAATGAGGTTCTCTCTTCCCTGAACAATAAGCTCGCAGAGCTGGAGGCATAAAATGAGTGCTTTTCTGGGGCCAATTCACTACTGGCTTTACCGAAAGATTCAGCTTCAGGAGGAGCTGATCGAAGCGCTCGCGGAGCTTTCGGAAAAGAAGCACTGGGAGGAGATCTCGAGGGATGGGCTCAGGGAGCGCACGGTGCGAAGGGAGCTCCGTCCCCTGAATGAGCTCATCGATATCACAAATATTCACGGCTGGCTTCAGGAGCGGATCCAGGATGTGGAGGGACGCTATGCCCTCCTTGTCACGGCGCTGCTCAAAGCGGATCCCTCCCGGATCACGGCTTTGGAGGAGGAGGCCTTTCGCTTCGGAAAGGCCCATCAGCTCCCGGAATCCTCGGACTTATCCGACGCCTACCGCACCCTGGAGGACAGTCTCTTAAACGGCATGCCCTGCGACAGGGTCAATGTTCTGACAGAGCAAAGCGATGCATGCTTTTCCTGGGAGCAGACAGAGGATATCCACGCGGAATACTGGAAAGCGGTCGGGGGGGAGCCGGAAAACTACTACCGCCTCCGCGAAAAGCTCATGGAAGGAATGCTGGACGGCTCCGGGATCAGCGTCCGGAGCGAGGATCAGATCCACTACAGCCTCACAAGAAGCGCATAAGGAGAGAGCATGTCCCACTACAGTATTGAACTCATGGTCAAGGAGCACAGCGAGATCGAGAGGATGCTCTTTGTCATCCGAAGGATCTGCCTGAAGCTCATGGACGGTGGGGAGGTCCCCGTCTCGGATCTCCGGGAGATCATCGACTTTGTCCGAAATTATGCGGATAAGCATCACCACGGCAAGGAGGAGAAGTTTCTCTTCCCTCTCATGGTGGAGAAGATGGGGAGGATCGCCGATAATCTCGTGACCCACGGCATGCTGGTCGAGCACGACCTCGGAAGGGGGGATATCCTCTGTCTGGAGAATGCCCTCCGGGAATACGAGGAAAAGCAAAGTCCGGAGCTGAAGCTGGACATCCTCTCCTATGCCATGGCCTATGCGCATCTCCTGCAGCTCCATGTCGAGAAGGAAAACAGCGTCGTCTACCCCTTTGCGGAGCGCCAGCTCTCGGAGGAGGATCTTTGCACAGTCGATGAGAAGAGCCGCGCCTTTGAGGAGGAGCAGGAAAAGCTCGGCGTACAGGAACGCTTCCTCTCCCTTCTTGACCGCATGGAGGAGCGCTACGGTATCCTGAAAAAAGACTGATTCCTATCTCTTCAGCACAAAGGTATTCCGGTCGAAGTCGATGACGCCCTCCTTTCGCAGGGCGGAGAGCTCCCTCGTCATTGCGCTTCGATTGGTGCAGAGAAACTGCGCCATATCCGTGCGGCTCAGCTCCAGCGTGATATACTTTGATTTTTGCTTCTGCGCCTGCAGGGAGAGATAGGTCAGGATCTTCTCCCGAAGACTTCCCTGCGAGGTGACTTCGATCTTTTCCATGAGCTGCGTATTCTTTCTTCCGATCAGATCAAAGAGGTTTTCGATCAGTCGGTAGTGAAAGCTGCATTGATTCTTGCACACATGGATCGCCCTCTCATAGGCGAGAAAGAGCACCTCCGCATTGCTTCCCGCAAGGAAGCTCACATATTCCTCCTCATTTCCCGCCCGCACGCCGGTGGATTCCCCGAAGATGTCCCCCATGGACATATAGGTGAGCAGGGTCTCATTTCCCCAGACATCCGTCTTCAGCATATGGATATTTCCTTTAAGGACGACACCGACATAATGCGTCTCCCCCTGTCCGAGCCGGATCTGCTCCCCCTTTCGATAGGAGCGGACATAGCTTTTCATACAATAGAGCAGAGCATCCATATTTTCCGGTTCGATCCCCTCAAAGAGGGGAATGTCCCGATAGGGGATCCCCCTGTGCTCCTTCTTTTCTTCCATAACACAACTCTCCTTTCCGGCGGAGTGCGCCCCATGCGCTTCCCTCCGCAAAAGCTCTTTGCATAAAGCGATCCCCGGAATTCCTCCCTGTCCGGAGAAGTCGATAGCCTCCATGCCTTAATTCCTAAATGCTTTAATGCCTCGATGTCTCAATGTTTCGATATCTCAAGCAAGATTTTTTCAAAAAGTTTAACATGATTCTGTTGCTTCTGCAACGCATCCGCCGCTTTGGATCTTATATGATGGATAAGTCCCGTCAGGAGCCAAATGCGGAGCGAGGCGGCAGGAGGAACGCGAATACCCCTTTTCCGCCGTGAGCTTTTGTTCCCGCGAACGGGAGCTCCCCTTTGGCAGCGGATTATTTATTTCAGGAGAATCAGGAGGACAAGTATGGATCAGAAAATGTTTTGTTTCCAGTGTCAGGAGACAGCGGGCGGCAAGGGCTGTACCGTTCAGGGCGTCTGCGGCAAGAAATTCGATGTGGCCGCCATGCAGGATCTCCTCATCTATGCGACCAAGGGGCTCAGCGCCGTGACAACTGCCCTCCGCGCTGCGGGGGAGGAGATCCCCGCCGAGGTCAATCACATCGTGACGATGAATCTCTTCATCACGATCACTAACGCAAACTTCGATAAGGAGATGATCCGTTCCAGGGTCCGGGAGACGCTTTCCCAGAGGGACAGGCTCCGCGCAAAGCTCGCCGATCCCTCCCATCTCCCCGCGGCCGCGAGAGAAGAGATCGGAGAGAACGAGTATGAGGAGAAGGCGAAGGAGGTCGGCGTCCTCTCCACAAAGGATGAGGACATCCGTTCTCTCCGCGAGCTCATCACCTATGGTCTGAAGGGGCTTTCCGCCTATACCAAGCACGCGAACGCACTCCTCAAGGAGGACCCGGAGCTGGATGCCTTCCTGCAGAGCGCCCTCGCAAAGACTCTGGACGACAGCCTCTCTGTCGATGATCTCGTATCTCTCACTCTGGAGACCGGAAAGTACGGCGTGCAGGGCATGGCCGATCTCGACAGCGCAAATACCGGCGCCTACGGAAATCCCGAGATCACGGAGGTCAATATCGGAGTCAGAAAGAACCCGGGTATCCTGATCTCCGGCCACGATCTCCGGGACCTCGAGATGCTGCTCGAGCAGACGGAGGGGACGGGAATCGATGTCTATACCCATTCCGAGATGCTTCCGGCCCATTACTATCCCTTCTTCAAGAAGTATAAGCACTTCGCGGGCAACTACGGCAATGCCTGGTGGAAGCAGAAGGAGGAGTTCGAGAGCTTCAACGGCCCGATCCTCATGACCACAAACTGTCTCGTCCCGCCGAAGGACAGCTACAAGGACAGAGTCTGGACGACCGGCTGCGTCGGCTTCCCCGGCTTAAAGCACATCGACGCCCCCTACGGCGAGAAGAAGGACTTCTCCCCGATCATCGAGCAGGCCAGACACTGCGCCGCTCCGACCGAGATCGAGCACGGCACGATCGTCGGCGGCTTCGCGCATGAGCAGGTCTTCGCACTCGCGGACAAGGTCGTGGAGGCTGTGAAGTCCGGCGCGATCCGGAAGTTCTTCGTCATGGCGGGCTGCGACGGCCGCATGAAGTCGAGAGACTACTATACGGAGTTCGCAAAGGCACTTCCGAAGGACGCCGTGATCCTGACCGCCGGCTGCGCGAAGTATAAGTACAACAAGCTTCCCCTCGGGGATATCGGCGGGATTCCGAGGGTCCTGGATGCGGGCCAGTGCAACGATTCCTATTCTCTCGCCCTGATCGCTCTGAAGCTCAAGGAGGTCTTCGGCCTTAACAGCGTAAACGAGCTTCCGATCGCCTACAACATCGCTTGGTACGAGCAAAAGGCTGTCATCGTGCTGCTCGCGCTCCTCTACCTCGGTGTGAAGAATATCCACCTCGGGCCGACGCTCCCCGCCTTCCTCTCTCCGAATGTCGCAAAGGTTCTGGTCGAGAACTTCGGCATCGCGGGAATCGGATCGGTGGATGAGGACCTCCGCCTCTTCCTGGGAGAAAGCGCCTGAGAAGCTCTCATCCGATAGCTCCCATCCTCCGGAAGGCGCCTAAGGGAAAGGCAGAATCTCCGCCGGAAAAAGGGCGGCTGCAGCCTCTGAGGGATCAAAGACAGCGATAGCCCGTGGGGGATGAGAGGAGAGAGTGCGATAGACAAAATTCAAAGGGGAGAGAGGCGGAATCCGCCCTCTCCCCTTGTGGAATTAAAAGCCCTTAATGATTGACGGAGCAAAAAGGCCGCTCGGCAGAGCTTTGAAACTGTGATTTTAATGTCCGGATGCCGCGCGGCGGGGAGGTATTTATGCTGTATGATCCAAAAAGCTGTCCCTGCCGGCGGAGGGGCTGCCCCAGATACCGGAACTGCGAGGCCTGCCTCGCCCATCACCGCGCGGATGCCCGCTTTCCCCTGACCGCCTGCGAACGTCTTGAGAGAAAGAAAAAGGGGAAAGGAAAAGAAGAAAAAGCAGAGATCCCTACCGGAACGATCCTTACAGGAAAGCGGAATGAGAGAAGAGAAAAGAAAGAAGGGAGAACAGCGATGAAGCATAGCCTGAAGATCAAGAGAATCTACGAAGAGGCCTCGCCCGAGGATGGCTTTCGGATTCTGACGGACCGGCTCTGGCCCCGGGGCATCAGCAAGGAGAGAGCGGAGATCGATCTCTGGGCAAAGGAGATCACGCCTTCTACCCCGCTCCGGAAGTGGTTCGGACACAAGGCGGAAAACTTCGAGGACTTCGGTAAGTCCTACCGGAGGGAGCTCGACGAAAATCCCTCCTCAGAGCCCTTTGTGAGGAGGGTCGCCGCGGAGCTCGAAAAGGGAAATGTGACGCTCCTCTATGCGGCAAAGGATCCAAGCTGTAATCACGCCTTGATCCTTCAATCCTGGCTGGAAGGAAGGCTCAACGTATAAGCCCCCGCTCTCTTCTCATCAGGCGCTGAGCTCCGCCGATCCGTCCCTTTCGGCGGAGAGCGGCTGAAATCCCAGCTCCCGGAAAAGCTCCGGCACGGTATACATCCGTTTTAACCTGCCGACATTGGAGCCCGTGAAAAAGAGCCCTTCCTCATAATTTCCCTTCACCGCTTCAATGAGCGCCTTTGTGATGCAGTAGGGCACGACCCCGGGATCACAGCTTTTGATGCAGCGGGAGCAGCGCTTCGGCGCGACCCTCCCCTCTCTTTCGATCCTTCGAAGGAGCGGCGAATCCACCGCTCTCCCGGGCATCCCCACCGGGCTGTGGATGATGCGGAGATCCGAGGCCTCCGCCCGGAGCAAAACCTCCTTATAGGCCCGGCTCGCATCGCACTCCTCCGTCGCGATGAAACGGGTGGCCATCTGAACTCCGGCCGCACCCAGGGAGAGAAAGCGACGGATATCCTTCCCGTCCCAGATCCCTCCCGCGCAAAAGATCGGGATGCCTCGGCCCGCTTTCTCCTCGTAGGGGCGGATTGCCTCTCTCACCTCCGGAAGGATTTCCTCCAGCTTCCTGCAGCTCCCGGAGAGGAGCTCTTTTTCTTTGAAGCCGAGATGCCCCCCCGCCTCCGATCCCTCGATCACGATAAAATCCGCTCTTCTTCCGTATTTTTGTTCCCAGACCTTCGAGATGAGAGCCGCTGCCCTGCCGCTCGACACGATCGGAGCGATGAGCGCTGATCCCTCCTCCACAAGCTCCGGGAGATTCAGAGGGAGTCCGGCGCCGGAGATCACCGCGTCGATGCCGGCCTCCACCGCACTTCTCACCGCCCGGTCGTATTGCTGCGTCGCAACCATCGCATTGACCGCGAGGAGTCCCCTTCCCCCGGATCTCTCTCTCGCTTCCCGGATCTCTTTTTGCAAAGCCCGGAGATTAGCTTCCTCCGGATGCCGGAAAAAGTCCGCCTCCCGATAGCCGCAGTCCGCTGTACTGATGCAGCCCATCCCGCCGCAGGACGCCACTGCGCCGGAGAGGCGCTCCAGAGAAACGCCGACGCCCATCCCCCCCTGAATGAGAGGAATCGTAAGTTCTCTTCCGTGAATGGAAAGGAGTCCTGTCTCTGCCATTGTTCTGCCTCCTCGCTCTCTCCCCGTTTTCATTCCTTAAAAATTTTTAAGTACTTTTCGAGAGCCATATTACTCCATCTCGGAATCTGTGTCAAGTAGTTTTAAAAACTATATACCGGTCCGCCCGGCCGCTGCTCCGTCTGAAGACAGTCCGACTGCCGCTCCGGTGCTCAGTGACTCAGTGATTTACAAAATCATGTCGCTAAGTGCCAAAACCGCAGCCCCTATAGCAGCAGCATTCTATTTTGCATCAGACAGACAAATACAAGGACAGCAAAAAACAGTGGAACTCTCAGAAAGCCCTATGGCAAGAGCGGCAAAGCAGAAACGGAAAGGCAGAAACGAAAGGACAGAAACGAAAAGGCAAAAACGAAAAGGGCAGAAATGAAAGGACAGAAACGAAAGGGCCGCGGAGACTTCCGTCCCCGCGGCCTAAGCTAAACCAAAAGCTTTTTTATTTTATCTCTTTTTCCCCTTTTATTTTTTATGCCTTTGCGAGTGCCTCTCCCAGGGCCTTACAGCTTGCCAAAGCGGCATCGTCCGGCGAATCATTTGCGATGACGGGCTCCGAAACCAGGCTCGCTCCCGCGGCCTTCACGCGCTCCTCCCAGTTCCGCATCCACTCTCCGTCTCCCCAGCCGTAGGATCCGAAAAGTCCGACCTTCTTTCCGGAAAGAGAGCTCTCCAGCTCCGCGAAGAAGGGCTCCATCTCGCTCTCCTCCAGCACCTCGTCTCCCATCGCCGGACAGCCGAGGGCAAAGACCGCCTGATCCTTCAGATCCGCCGCGGAGATATCGGAAATAGAAACGAGCTTCGCCTCACCGCCCGCATTCTGCACTCCCTCGCTGACCGCATTTGCCATCGCCTCTGTGTTTCCGGTTCCGCTCCAGTAAGCTACATAGATCATATTTTCCTCCTGTCTTTCATCCTCTCCGCCGCTCCCCATTTCCGCGGCGGAAGCATCGTGATCCGGCTTTCTCCCTCCGAATCAGTCCTTTGTTCCTTCTGTATCCTAGTATAGGCCTCTCCCCTCCATCTTATGTTGCAAAAGCAACAATCATAGAGAAGATCAGGCGACGGAGCTTTCTCTCCTGGGACAGAGCGAAAGCAACTGCTCCAAAGGCACGCCATGCCCCGCCATTAAGAAGAAGCTCTGGACAGAGACATCATAGGCCTGGAAGGTCCGAAGCGCAGCGCGCACATCTCCATAGACCTTCCAGTAGCCGCAGAGCTTCGCCCCGGTTCCCGCGTGCAGGAGATAGCCCCGCACATCCGCCGCGGGATAGCCGAGGAAGAGGCCGAGCTCGTGCGGAAAGCCCTGCTCTCCCCGCTTATAGCGGAGATATCTCTCTCGGAAATGGCGGAGGAGCGCAGAAAGTGCAGGACCGAACTCCCCATAAGACGGGGCCAGCTCCAGAAGCTGCGCTCTGAGCTCCGGATCGGAAAGCTGCTCGGAGAGCCTCTCCTCCCGATAAAAGAGAAAGGTCACTCTCCGCCCGGAATACAGGGGAAGCAGAGAAATCGCACCACCGGAAAAGAGCCGGGACAGAGCAAAATATTCTCTCTCCGAGACACTGATAATCCCGCAGGGCTTTAAACCCGTGATCACCGGAGCATTCAGACAGACCAGCTCCCGAAGCTTTTGCTCCAGGCAATCCCCCGCATCCCCCATTTCCTCTCCTCTTCCTCTCCGCCGTGAACCCAGCGCAATCAGTTAGTTTTTTCTAACCTACCAGCCAATTATATTAGCTGTATCTAACTTTGTCCAGAGGGAAAAAGAGAAAGATGATATGCGCTGCACTTTTCAGTTTCCCGGCCGGACAAAGCTGAGCAGAGCGTCGCAGCTCCCCTCCAGTGTCCAGGAAGCGGAGGATGCGGGGAGGAAAAAGCTGTCTCCCTTTTGATAAGGCATAGCATCCTCTCCGCAGCTGATCCTTCCCTCCCCGTCCAGAATCAGGATATGCAGGAAGCTCGTGCTGTCCACCGTGCCGGAGATTCTTGCACTGTGCTCTCCATCCAGAAACAGTCTGTCCACTGTAAAATACCCGCAGTCCGCCACATGGGGATAGTCCGTCTCTCTCCGGGACGGCGGCATCCGCCTTGTCACATCCTTTGCCTGCCGGATGTGGAGCTCTCTCTGCCTCCCGTCCTTTCCGATGCGGCCGTAATCATAGACCCGGTAGGTCACATTGGAATTTTGCTGAATCTCCGCCAGGAGGATGCCCTTTCCGATGGCGTGCAGCGTCCCGGCCTCTATGAAGACGCTGTCACCCTTCTTTACATAGAGCTTGTGCAGGACCTCCAGCAGGGTATTGCTCCGGATCCTCTCCTCGAACTCCTCGGAAGAGAGCTCTCTCTGGAAGCCGTAATACAAAAAGGCCCCCGGCTCCGCGTCCAGGATATACCACATCTCCGTCTTTCCGTACTGCCCCTCATGCTTAAGAGCATAGGCATCATCGGGATGCACCTGGATCGACAGATTCTCCTTCGCATCAATAAGCTTCGTCAGGATAGGAAAATATTCAAATCTCCGGCAGCTGCTCCCGAGAAGCTCCTTCCCTTTCTCTTGGATATACTCTGGGAGCGTCTTTCCCTTATATTCTCCGTTTGCTATGACGGACGGCCCGTCCGGGTGGCAGCTCAGAACCCAGGCTTCGGCGCAGACCGGGCCGCTGTAATTCACATGATATTCCTCTACCAGCCGATGCCCTCCCCAGAGGTAATCCTTTACCGCCGGCTCCAACTTTAAAATCGACATATCCTTCCTTTCCGCCCTCCCTTTCCCCATCTTTTTAGGAATCCTATCTTCCGTTTTCCATAAGTTCCGGATCCCTTTGAATCCGCAGCTGCCCGCAGCGCTGTATCATTCATGGACTCTCAGCTCTCCGATCAAAGCTGTGAGAAGAATGGCCGCATGCCTTCTGATATCAGGCCCATCCTTTCCATCTCTTCGTATTGCCATCAAAGGAACGGGGACTTATACTTAAATCAAGTTTTATCATAGGAGGATGCAAATGGCAAAGATACAATACCGCCTGAAGGTCTATCCGGCCGGTCTTGGGCATAAGGTCTACCGAAATCTCGAGATCTGCGGAGAGGATACTCTGGATCAGCTCTGCGATGCTGTACTGGAGACCTTCGCTTTCTCGAAGGAACACCTGTATGAGTTTTGCATGAATAATCAAATGTATCAAGACGGCAACTATCAGTCCGATCCCGGGGACGGCGAACCCTCCACTGCGGCGGCGATCGGCAGTCTCGGCCTGCACAAGGGTCAGAATTTCTCGCTGCATTATGACTTTGGGGATGACTGGATGTTCACGATCCATGTGATGCAGATCTCTGAGACCGATGCCTATCACAGTCCCGTTATTATCAAGGCGAAGGGTGAGATCGAGCAGTATCCCGATTATGGGGAGGAATGGGACGAGGAGGATTGGGAGGAGGACTAAGCGACAAAAAGGAGGCACCATGTCTGTCAAATACGCGCTCTTCCAAGGGCTGGTGAAGGCCTTCGGATTGAAGAAGCAATGGGAGGAAAAAAATGCAGAGAAGCTGCTCGAAAGGCAGCGAAGGAAAAACGCGAAAAACCGCATCCCAAGACTCAGCGACCCCGATTTTGAGATCAGCCTCGTGAGGGTAATGGGCTTCCCCGTTCTCAGGCTGATCCATAAAAAAGCAAGCGGCAGGGCCAATCTATTCCTCATCGGAGGCGGGATGATCTCTCCTCCAAGGCCGGGCTCGATCAAAAAGGCTCTGCGCTTTGCGAAGGAGAGCGGCCTCGATGTCTTTGTCCCCTATTATCCGCTCTGCACGGAGTATCCTGTGACAAGGGCCTACCAGATGATCCATGAGTGCTATCAGATGATGCTGAAAAGCTATGCCCCTTCGCATATCTCCGTGCTCGGGAGCTCCTCCGGCGGCGCTCTGGCGCTCGGGATGGTTCCCTACATCAATGACGGCCGCTACGATGTCCCCATGCCGGGATATATCATGGCGGTCTCCCCCGGAAGCTGCCCGGACGGCGAGGAGGAATGGAAGAGGATGCAGGAGCTTGATAGGCGGGATATCCTGATCCCCGCGCAGTACATGAGGACGGTGACTGAGATCATGCGCTGCGGCAGGGACGATGTCCCAGACTATATGATCTGGCTGCAAAGAGGGGATTTTACGAATGGCCCGAAGGTCTCCCTCCTCTACGGGGGCGATGAGACGCTCTCCGCCTGCGCGCCTTCTCTTACGGAAAGACTGAAGAGATGCGGCGTAAAATGCGATCTCCATATTGAGAAGGGGATGTTCCACTGCTATCCCTTCTTTCCGGTCTGCAGGGAGGCAAGAGCGGGCTGGGACTTAGTGCTCCGGCTTATGAAGGAGAACCTTTCCGGATCGCCTTCAGAACCCCCTCGATGTGCTCCATCGTCTTCTCCGTGCTCCAGCGCTCCCTCGGATCCCTCTGCCGGAAGTAAAGGAGGGGCTCCGGACCATTAGAAAGGCGAAGCTGTCCCTGGCAGAGCCGGATGAGCTCCGGGAGCTTCTCCACACGGATATCCGCGTTCCTCTGAAAGCGGAGCCGGTACTCTCCCCGTCCGGCATAGAGCTCTGTCACAAAGCAGGATGCGGCGAGGGCCTTCAGCTTTGCGATCGCGAGGAGATTCTCCGCCTGCGCCGGAAGCTCTCCGAAGCGGTCGATCATCTCGTCCCGGATATCCAGCTCATCCTCCTCTCCGCAGATCTGAGAGATCCGCTTATAGATGTCAAGCTTCTGCGTCTCATCCCGGATATAGCTGTCCGGAAGATAGGCGTCGAGCTCACACTCGATCTGGGTCTTCGCCGCTTCCTCGGGCTCTTTTCCACCCCTCTCCTTCTGTACGGCCTCGGAGAGGAGCTTACAGTAGAGCTCATAGCCCACGGCCTCCATGTGGCCGTGCTGCTCCGCACCAAGCACATTTCCGGCGCCCCGGATCTCCAGGTCCCGCATGGCGATCCGTATGCCGGAGCCGAGCTTCGTGAACTCCCGGATCGCCTTTAATCGCTTCTCCGATTCCTCGCTGAGCAGCTTTCCGCGGCGGTAGAGAAAGAAGGCATAGGCTGTCCGGCTGGATCTCCCGACTCTCCCCCGGATCTGATAGAGCTGGGAGAGCCCCATCCGGTCTGCATCATTGATGATGAGGGTATTCGCATTCGGGATATCCAGGCCGGTCTCTATGATCGTCGTCGAGACGAGGACGTCGATCTCTCCGTTGATAAAGCGAAGCATGATCTCCTCGAGCTGTCCCTCATTCATCTTACCGTGCGCGAATGCGACGCGGGCCTCCGGCACGAGGGCCTGCACCCTCCTCGTGACCTCCTCGATATTATTGACCCGGTTATGGACATAATAGACCTGCCCCGAGCGGGCGAGCTCCCGGCGGACCGCCTCCCGGATGAGCTCCTCATTGTACTCCATGACATAGGTCTGCACCGGACTTCTGTCGATCGGAGGCTCCTCCAGCACTGAGAGATCGCGGATCCCGGCGAGGGACATATGGAGCGTCCTCGGGATCGGCGTCGCGGTCAGCGTGAGGACATCCACATTTTTCTTCAGATTCTTGATCCTCTCCTTATGGGAGACCCCGAAGCGCTGCTCCTCATCCACCACCAGAAGGCCGAGATCCCGGAAGGCGACATCCCGGGAAAGGAGACGGTGTGTGCCGATCGCGATATCCGCTCTCCCGGACTTGAGATCCGCGATCGACTTTTTGATCTGCGCCGGACTTCGGAAGCGGCAGAGCAGAGTCACATTGACGGGGAAGCCCTTCATCCTCTCCACAAAGGTATTGTAAATCTGCTGGGCCAGGATCGTCGTCGGCGCAAGGTATGCCACCTGGCGGGAATCCTGCACACATTTAAAGGCGGCCCGGAGCGCGACCTCCGTCTTTCCATAGCCCACATCTCCGCAGATCAGGCGGTCCATGATCTTCCGGCTCTCCATGTCCGCCTTTGTCTCCTCGATCGCAAGAAGCTGGTCCGCGGTCTCCTCGTAGGGAAAGAGCTCCTCAAACTCCCTCTGCCAGACGCTGTCCTCCGGGAAGCGGTGCCCGGAAGCGCTCTGGCGCGCGGAGTAGAGTGCGACGAGCTCCTTTGCCATCTCCTTCACGGCATGCCGGACCCGGCTCTTTGTCTTCTGCCAGTCGGAGCCGTTTAGCTTATTCAGCTTCGGCGCCGCCCCCTCCGAGCTCCCGTACTTCTGTATGCCCTCCAGCTTTGTCGCGGGGAGATAAAGCCTGCCCCCGTCCCCGTACTCGATCTGGATATAATCCTTCGTGACGCCGTCTGTGCTGATCCGCTCAATGCCGCGGTAGATCCCGATGCCGTGGCTCTCATGGACGACATAATCCCCGGGAGAAATCTCCGAGAGCTTCGCGATCCTCTGCCCCTCGTACTTTTTCTTCTTCCGGCGCTTCGTGAGCTCCCTGCTCTGCCCGAAAAGATCCGATTCCGTGAGGACGGCGAGCTTCTCCCGGTCGGAGAGAAATCCCGTGTGAAGGTAGGCGGAAAGCACGCGGACCGAGCTCCGGTTCTCCTCCTGCTCAAGCTCCCCCTCATCCGGACAATAGGCGCGGATGCCGTAGTCCCGAAGCTCCTGCGCAAGCCTCGACGCCCTTGTCCTTCCGGGCGAAAAAAGGATCAGGGCATATTTCTCCTCCTGCCACTTCCGGATATCGCGGATCAGATAATCGAAGCGGCTCCGGTAGCTCTCGATCTCGGCACTGGGAAAGGAGAGAGTCCGCGCCTCCTTCCCCCCGGAGAGCGCCTCCAGATTATTCCCAAGGGTCGAAAAGGAGAGGCTTCTCCCGCTGTAGAGCCGCTCCATGACGGAATCTGCGCTGTAGATCAGCTCCGCGGGATCTGAATCCGCCCCCTCCTCTTCTCGAGGAAAAGGGCTTTCCGAATCCGCCCTCGCAAGGCAGCTCTCGCTAAACTCCGCCTCCACCATCCTTCCCCGCTCCCGGAGTCTTGCGGGCTCATCCAGGAAGATGCGGGCATGCTCCGAAAGATAATCCAAAAGACTCGCATCCCCTTTCCTCCCGCAGCCCCTCTCCGCGGCCGGGCAGATCTCCACCTCGTCGAGCCTCTCGACGGAGCGCTGGGAGAGGAGGTCAAAGGAACGGATATTGTCGATCTCGTCGCCCCAGAATTCAAGCCGGATCGGGTTCTCCGCCGTAAACGGATAGATATCCAGGATCCCTCCCCTGAGAGAATACTCTCCCATGGCCTCCACTGCGGGGAGGCGCTGATAGCCGAGGGAAGTGAGCTTTTTCGAGAGCGCACTGAGCTCATGGATCTGCCCCGGGGCGAGACGGAGCACCGCGCCCTGAAAGCTCTCCCGATCCCAGATCTTGTCCATCAGGGCATCGATCGTCGTGACCAGGATCCCGCTCTCATCCTCCGTGAGGTGGGAAAGGGCCTCCACCCTCTGCCTCGTGATGAGTGTCCCCTGTGTATCCGCCTGATAAAAGAGAAGGTCCTTCGCCGGATAATAAAAGCTCTGCTCCGTGAGGGAACGAAGCTCTCGGAGGAAGCTCTTCGCCCGCTGCTCCGAGGAGAGGACCAGCATCCCCCAGCCGGAGGCGGAAAGAGCCGCGCTGAGCATCGCCTTTACGGAATCCACGGCGCCGCTCAGAAAAAGCGGCCCCCCTCCCTCGGAGAGAAGCCCCTTCAGTTCCTTATACGTCCCCGTGTTCAGGATGGGATTCAGCATCTCTTATTTCCTCTTATTTCCTCTTCGCATTGTGCAGATTCATCGACTTGTCCACGCCCTTCGATATAATATCCAGGCAGGCCTCCGCCGCTTCTTGATAGGCCTCCGCCATCGTTTTCTCCTCCTCCGGCGGGATTTTCCCGAGCACATAGTCTGCGAGGTCCATGTACTCCGGCTTCTCTCCGACTCCGATCCGAACCCGGGGGAAGTTCTCCGTACCGAGGCAGGAGATGACCGATTTCAGGCCGTTGTGCCCCCCCGCAGAGCCTCTCGCCCTGACCCGGATCTGCCCCGGGGGAAGTTCGATCTCATCGGAGATCACGATGATCCTCTCCGGCGGAATCCTGTAAAAATTCGAGAGCGGCGCGATACATCTCCCGGACTCATTCATATAGGTGAGGGGCTTTAAAAGAAGGAGACTCTCCTCGAAAAATCGCGTCTTGACACAGGCTCCCTGAAACTTCGTGTCGCAGAGCTTCAGGTCCCCGAGCTCATGGAGGAGGAGATCCAAAGCGGCAAAGCCCGCATTGTGCCTCGTCCCGATATATCTTCTCTCCGGATTTCCCAGTCCGCAAATCAGCCACATATTTCCCTCTTATCCTCCGGCTGCTCCGCCCTTTGTATGTCCTTTATATGCCTCCGACTTGCGGCTCCCTCTGCTCGAGGGCAGCGGCAAAGGGGAAAGCGGCATCTGTTCTGGCATCTGATGGGGATTTGTATTTCGCCCGCCGCTTTGCCTGCCGCTTTCTCCGCCCGGCTCAGGACGCTCCCGCTCCGACTGCCGCGGCCAGCGGTGCATAAGCGATTTACAGGACCAAATCGCTAAGCACCGGGGCGGCAGACGGCCTGAGCTCAGGCGGGGAAAGCGGCAGGGCCAATCTGCATGTGCAGCGCTGCTTCTTCAAGTACGCTCTTGCTCCGACTGCCGCGGCCAGCGGTGCATAAGCGATTTACAGAGCCAAATCGCTAAGCACCGGGGCGGCAGACGGCCTGGGCTCAGGCGGGGAAAGCGGCAGGGCCAATCTGCATGTGCAGCGCTGCGCTGCTTCTTCATGGACGCTCTCGCTCCGACTGCCGCGGCCAGCGGTGTATAAGCGATTTACAGGACCAAATCGCTAAGCACCGGGGCGGCAGATGGCCTGAGCTCAGGCGGGGAAAGCGGCAGGGTCAATCTGCATGTGCAGCGCTGCGCCGCTTCTTCATGGACGCTCTCGCTCCGACTGCCGCGGCCAGCGGTGCATAAGCGATTTACAGGACCAAATCGCTAAGCACCGGGGCGGCAGACGGCCTGGGCTCAGGCGGGGAAAGCGGCGGAGCCAATCTGCATGTGCAGCGCTGCTTCTTCAAGGACGCTCCGAGTCTGCCCGATGGCAGGCTTCTACGCTATGCTTCGCTTCTTCAAAGCGAAGGACTCGGCTTCGCCCGGGTGGCTTCAGCCGACCTCCCTTCGGGAGGCACTTCTCT
>ERZ772772.390-NODE-390-length-26977-cov-15.589666_pt1 | contig 26977 bp, 26 predicted proteins | sample MGYA00511484_ERZ772772 | MGnify/ENA primary metagenome ERZ772772 (study PRJEB29015, sample SAMEA2737913) | human oral metagenome | biome: human oral; feature: human-associated habitat; material: dental | place: China | collected 2088 ... | reverse complement strand
TCCTCGCCGTCTTCAACGAAGCTCATCTCCAGATCCAACTGATAAAACTCACCGTACAGTCGATCAGCTCGCGGATCTTCGTCGCGAAAACACGCCGCCAGCTGGTAATACCGTGGCACACCGCCAACCATCAGCAGCTGCTTGAACTGCTGCGGCGCTTGCGGCAGCGCGTAAAACTTACCCTCCTGCAAACGACTAGGGATGAGGAAATCGCGCGCGCCCTCAGGGCTAGAATTTGCCAAAATTGGTGTCTGAATCTCAATGAAGTCCCGAGTATCCATATGCTGATGCATCCGTCGGTACATTTCAGCACGTTTTTCCAGCATCTGTTGTATCGCTGGGCGACGCAGATCAAGGTAACGATACTTAAAACGCAAATCCTCACCTGCCTGGTTTTCCTCAGCAAACGGCTGGATCGGCAAGGTCTCAGCTCGGTTCAAAATTTCCAGATTTTCTACCACAATTTCCACATTACCGCTGGCGATATTTGGATTTTTCAGACCCTCACCGCGCTCCATCACCACGCCGCTGGCGCGAATCACAAACTCATCACGCAAGCTTTCTGCCAGATGAAACGCTTCCGCCTGCTCGGGATTAATCACCAGCTGCACCAAGCCGGTATGGTCACGCAGGTCAATAAAAATCAGCCCGCCGTGATCACGCCGAGAATGCACCCAGCCAGCCACCGTAATCACTTCACCAACACTATCAGGGGTATGTATCGCCAAAACTCTCTTTTTCATATCTGTTATTATAGCATATTGATGTGTTTTTTCGCCTTTGGCGTCACCCGCCGGCCGCGCGGCGTACGCTCGATGAAGCCAATTTGCAGCAAATACGGCTCATAAAAATCCTCAATCGTTGTTGCTTCGTCGCCCGTCAAGGCGGCAATGGTTGTTAGCCCTACTGGATTGTCGCCATAATTTTCCAAAATTGACTGTAGTAAATTACGGTCAGCCGGGTCCAAACCTAGCTCGTCCACTTCCAGCATCTCCAAGGCGCTCGTTGTGGTTTTTACATCAATTATGCCATCACCATTCACGTCAGCGTAGTCGCGTACGCGCTTGAGCAGGCGGTTGGCGATGCGCGGTGTCAAGCGGGCCCGTGTTGACAACAGGTTCGCTGCTTCATGCCGAATCGACGATTCTAGGATGGCTGCACTCCGCGTCACAATTTTAGCGATATCCTCTGGCTCATAAAATTCCAATCGATAAATATGCCCAAATCGATCGCGCAGCGGCGCCGCCAAACTACCTGTCCGCGTCGTCGCACCGATGACCGTAAACCGCGGCAAATCCAGCCGGATCGACCGGGCCGCCGGACCTTTACCGATGACGATGTCCAGCTTGAAATCTTCCATCGCCGAGTACAAAATCTCTTCCACTGCCCGACCGAGCCGATGAATTTCATCAATGAACAAAATATCGCCGTCCGCCAGATTCGTCAAAATTGATGCCAAATCGCCCGCCTTTTCAATGGCTGGACCACTGGTAATACGTAAATTCGTCCCCATCTCATTGGCGATCACCGTCGCCATGGTGGTCTTGCCCAGCCCTGGCGGGCCGTACAGTAGCACATGATCGAGTGGCTCACCGCGCTTCTTGGCCGCTTCAATTGCCAAGCGCAAATTACGCTTCAGTCGCTCCTGCCCGACATACTCGCTAAAACTCTGCGGACGCAGGCTGATCTCAATCCGCCGCCCCTCAGCATCATCATCGTGCGAACTAGTATCGACTATTCTTTGAATTGCCATATATTCATTATATCACTCACAGCAAACCGAGCTAATCTCCTGCAAGCCGACTACGCAGCGCCTGCATAATTTCGCAAAACATCTCATCACTCACCATATGCACCGCGTCCTCTAAGTGCCGCGGCCACTTTGGATCAGGAAATTCCTCGCCGGCACATGTAGCACCACCAAGATAGCGCGGATACACATGCCAGTGCACGTGTGTTGGCCGGCCAGCTTTAATTATACCACCTAACGAGAAGTGTCTGTTCACAATCCGTACCATATTATTGCATAATTATAAATTATATTGTAGAATTGGTACCACTATGAATAAGCGGTGCACAGAAGCTACACCCCAGTTTGAGGCTGGGGAGACAATAGATCGCCCAAATACATCCAAGCCACCAATGTGGATGAGAGTGGGAGCGTGCGTTGTCGGCTGGGCAATGGGTACAACCCTGAGTATTGGTGCAGGCCGGAAGATTATGCCCACCGGCAGTCCAGATAGTCATCCATCAGCAACCGCCGCAGCGACACCGACTGAAACAGCAACAGCACAACAGACTGAACCTCATCGGCCCTTCACCCTGCCCGATTTCCGGCCAGTTATTATCACCGATCCCTCAACAACGACCGAGCACGTTACTGACGTGAGTCAACGCTCACAGGAACAGCTTAAGAAAGCTATTGGAACACTGGCTACAACCATGAGTGTCCCCGAAAGCAATGTCCTTGAGCCAGTAACAATGGTGATGCCCGACGCACCGATCAACCCAAAGACAGGTAAGCCGTGCTTTTCTGGCGAAGAAATACGAAATGACATCGAAAATGCTCCTTACCTTAATAACACGGTTAGTTACGTTATTTTGCCACCCCATGTGTGTGAAGATCAGCCATGGGCAGCCTATGCCTACTACCGTAGCAATGTCATCATCACTACTGCAAGTCCACGGACTATTGAGGCCGGCGTCATTATGCATGAAGCTGCGCATACTTTTGGACTACCTCACACGAGAAGACTGAGTGTCAGATATCCAGACTCAGATTCAACCCCAAGCTCGGAGTGGCGTAATGTCAAGCCAGAGGATTACGATATTATAGAAGATATAACTAATGGGTACGGTCAATTTCCTAAACTACAAAATGGCGACATTGATCCAGCGAGTGGACAAGAGACCGTTACAGGCTACCATTATGGTATTGATTCTTGGTGTACTGAGAAAAATACCTGCTCTCACGCGCTCAATCTCGTAGAAAGAAATAGGCTTGACCCAGAAAAATTCCCAATCCGTAATATTGACCTCGCGACGCTGCCAGATGCTCCCGTTAGCCTCACAGTATCCCCAGAGCCACAGAACATTTCTGGTGTCCGCATACCACTACCAGCCGATCATCCAATTCACCAGATACAGGGATGTGAATCAATCACTCACATTGTCGTCGGCATTGACCACATATACTATTCACTCATTGATAGCGCGCCAGGCTTTGGCACAACTATTATCGCCGTCAGCAAAGACGGCAGCCTGATAGAGATAGATGCGCCAAAATATGACAAATTATATTATTCTCCATCAACGAAAAACATCCTAGAAAAAGAGCGGTGGAACTATCTATATAACGACAGTGCTACTGGAGTGAGAGTCATGGCACGACTAGTGGATGGGAAAACTGAACTTCGCGTACAATCCTTTGGCAGATAGCAGACGGGTTATATATCTCTACCACCCTGCCGTGTCATACCTAGCTGCGTTTACTGTCAATGGCCTGCACCAAAAACTACCGCTGCTCATTTCTTCAGCGCCTCAGTTACCCGCTGAGCCGTCGGCAGATCAACATCGATATTTTCCAGCGCCTTAGTGGCGTCAGCCAAGGTATAGCCCAGCGCCATCAGCGCCTCTAACGCTTCATCGGAAGTATTCAATTCAGTCTGGACTAGCGCGGCCGCTCGGCCGTACTGCGTCGGTAGGCCGACTTTATCGCTCAGATCAACCACCACACGCTCAGCGGTTTTTTTGCCAACCCCAGCAGCTTTTTGCACAAAGGCATGATCAGCGTTGGCGATGGCGTTACGGACGTGCTCTGCATCGCCGAGGCTGAGAATAGCTAGCGCTGCCTTCGGCCCCACCCCCTGAACAGTGATCAGCATTTCAAACAGTTTCTTCGCCGCCAGACTCGAGAAACCAAACAATTCTTCTGCCTGCTCGCGCACATGATGATAGGTGTAAAACTTAGCGTCTTGACCGAGCGCCACCGCCTCGAAATCACCAGCCGACACGCTCACTTCATAGCCGACGCCGTGAACGTCAATTACGATGCTGCCCGCGCCAAACTTTTCAGCGATCGTGCCAGAGAGGTGAGCGATCACGGTCGTCTGTCTCCGCCGCCCGGAGGATTGGTCGGGCCGGGCGAGGTGCCGCCACTGCCACCACCCGAACCGCCGCCGCTGCCGCCGCCACTGCCATTGCCGCCACCTGGATTTTGGTCGTCATCGCCAGTACTGCCACACGACGCAGTCTTTCGCGAATGTTTCGTCGCATCAAATTTGTCTTCGCTGATGGTGATGAGCCGCTTGGTTGCTAGGTCACAGACAGTGATCTGCTTAGTGGTGGACGTTTGCCGACAGTCAGCAGCGTTCTTGGAATATTTAGCAGCATCAAATTGATCTTCAAAAATTGACTCCATTTGCTTGGTCGCAAGGTTACACACCTCAATCTTTGTCTTGGTCTGATCACATTTCTCGGTCGGGAGGGCGCTCGAGAGGAAATATTCTTTGTAAGCACCGGGGCTGGAATCATCAGCCAGGCCACCATTACTACTACAAACACTTCGCTGGACAACGCCGTTTGGCACGTCAAAGCCAGTTTTTACGCCCGCCAGCAGCTTGGTCATTGTCGCCCGCCAAATTGGCGCTGCCACATCTGATCCACCACTGTTCATGACTTTATTGTCATTATTGCCGACCCACACGCCGACAGCATATTGCGGCGTATAGCCAATCGTCCAGGCGTCGCGGTTATCATTGGTGGTACCCGTCTTGACAGCGACCGTCTTGCCACTCACCGTCAGGCTACTGCCAAATATCCCCGCCCGCGCGGCGTTGTCCGACAGGATGCTAGAGATGAGATAGGCGCCGCCCTGAGTAATGGCTTGACGCGTATTGGCTGTTTTCCACGAAGCATTTTTATTGAATTTGTCCCTGACTTCGGTGATGAGATTGAGCGATTCATACTGCGTACCGCCATTGGCAAAGGCTGCGTAGGCGTTGGTCATTTCGCTCAGGCGCACCTCGGCCGAGCCAAGTGCCAGTGACAATCCATAATTTTTGTTTTCGTCCAGCGTGCTAATACCGAGCTTCTTGGCAGCTTGGATGGAACGATTGATGCCGTACTTTTGCATGATCAGAACGCTCGGGATGTTCAGCGACCAGCTGAGCGACTTGCGCGTCGTCACCTTGCCGTTCCAGCGGCGGGTAGCGTTATAGGGCACGTAGCCATTAAAGTCAGTCAATTTATCATCAAAAACTGTCGCCGGCGTAATGATACCATCAGCCATCGCCTGCGCATAATACAGCGGCTTGAAGCTCGAGCCAGGCTGCCGCGGCGTGGTCACCATATTGACCTTGCCCCACTCGGCGTTATTATAATTAGCGCTGCCGACTAGTGCCCGCACCTCGCCGGTTTTTGGATCGATGACGATACCACTGGCGTTGGTGCCGCCGAGGCGATTGATCTGCTTCATTTGTTTGGCGATATTCTCTTGGAGGAGCTGTTGGGTGTCGAGATTCAGCGAGGTCTTGACGCGGTAGCCCGAGCGCATGACTTTTTCATAACCGTATTTATCGCTCAACTGCTTGATGACCATCTCGGCAAAATGCGGCGCTGCGGAATTTGTATGAGCCGCGCCACCACCAGTGTACGCCAGCTGCGTGGCCTCCGCCTGCTGTTTCTGCTCCTCGGTGATGAAGCCTTCGGTCTGCATCCGACCGAGCACCGTCTTTTGGCGCTGCTTGGCATATTCGGCATTACCGCTGATCGGCGAATAGCGGCTTGGCGCCGGCAGTACACCAACCAGCATACTACTCTCGGCCAGTGTCAAATCCTTCGGTGACTTATTGAAATACACCTTGGCCGCCTCCTCGATACCAAAGGCATTTTCACCAAAGTACACCGAGTTGAGGTACATCATCAAGATCTGCTCTTTGCTATAATTTTGCTCGATGGCGATGGCCATAAATAGCTCTTGGTATTTGCGCATAAAGCTATGTTCATTGCTGAGCAAATTATTCTTGACCAACTGCTGTGTCAAGGTCGACCCGCCACCGTGCCGCGTGATTGCCGCCCGGAAAATACTGAAAATATTAAAGCCGCTGTGCTTATAAAAATCCTTATCCTCGCTGGCGATCAGCGCCTTTTTCATACTCTCAGAGATATCCTTGAGCTGCACCAAGTTCCGCCGCTCGGCATTACCAACACTATAAATCACCTTGTCATTGGCATCAGTCAGCACGATACCGGTATTATTGCGGTTCATCAGCCGCTCCTGATCAGCGATGTCGCGGGCGTAGTAAAAATAACTGGCAATCGGCACGATGATCAAAAACAGTAGGATCGGCAGCAGACACACCATAATTTTTTTCGGCCGACTCAGTCGCCAAAACCACAAAAAGTGTTTGTGTTGACGCGGTAATTTACCGGATTTTGCCTTGACTTGACCGAGATTGGCATACCGACCCATGTGCGGCGGCTGCTTCTTTATCGGAGCTCGTTTTCCCTTGCCTAATTGCACCATGTATCAATTATACCACGCCACAGCGCGTCATCGCGGCATGGGTGATGGCCGCCGCGAGTGCATCGGCGCAGTCATCTGGTTTGGGTGCCTGGCTGAGACCTAGATTGAGGCGCACCATTTCTTGGATCTGCTTTTTATCAGCCTTGCCATAGCCAGTCAGTGTTTGCTTGATCTGAAGCGGCGTGTATTCACTGATCGCGAGGCCCGCCTTGTGTCCAGTCAGCATCGCCACACCGCGGGCATGAGCCACGGAAATAGCGGTGGTGACATTGCGGGCAAAGAACAATTTTTCAATCGACATCACCTCGGGTTTAGTCTCAGCGATAATCTCTGTCAGGCCATCAAAAATCTCCGCCAGCCGCTCGTCTAGCGGCGTGTGGGCGGGCGTCTTGATCACGCCGGCCGTTACCAACCGGTAGCCGCCCTGCTTCGCATCAATCACACCAAAGCCCAAGATACCAGTCCCTGGATCAATGCCAATAATTCTCATGAGTGTATTATAGCACCCGGCCAGTGGCAGTAATAATTAATCAAGCGGCTGCCTCGACGAGCTCACGCCAGGTTATCGCTTGCCGCGCGTGATGGCGTGTTTTAGCCGCGTAGCAGCTCGGCCGATTTCCCAGCGCCACTGCCAGCCAGCATAACCAACCGCCAGCAGACTGACGCCGCCGAGCACCCACCAGCCCCACATCGCGCCTGTCACCTGCTTGACATGCTCCGGCGCAAAGCCAGTTTTCGGTGCAGTAGCCAGCGCGACCTTGCGGCAGCGCTTCGTCTTTGGATTGCGCTCAAAGCCTTCGGCACACTCCTTCAACACGTCACTATCAGCGGCAATTTTTTTACAGCGCCCGGTGGCGGGATTACGAAACTTACCGTCGGGACATGGCTTCAGAGTTTTGGCGGCTGTGGCTGCAATCGACCGACACCGACCGGTTATCTCGCTCCGATAGTACCCTTCACGGCACGGCGTTTGGGTTTTGAGCTTGCCGATGTTGCGACACCGACCGGTTTCTGGTGAACGATATTGACCGGGCTTACACGGCGCCAGTCCCGGCTCGTTCACGATATTACGGCAGCGGCCCGTTGTTGGCGAACGGTACTGCCCCGGACGGCACGGCGTCGGCACTGGCTCCACCGGCTCCTTGACACAACGGCCCGTGAGCTCGTGACGCACATAGCCCGCCTTGCAATCTGGCCACTGCTTGAATTCATTAGGCCGAGCCGGCGTCGGTGAAAATGTTACCTTCCATTCCCCGTCAAGCAAACTCCACGACGAGTCCTTAGCCAAACCAGCAAATGACGTCTGGTTGATCTCATTGCCACTAGCATCCAGCACGTACACTTCGCCGCCGCCGGTTTTTGTTAATTTGAGATTTGTCTCTGCCAGCCGAACGACATGCAGCGCCCCGGCCGCCAGCTCAATATTCTTGAACGTATGCGTCGTGTCCTTGTGCTTACCCCGACCTTTGACAAGAATGGTGCAGCCCGTGAGGTCGAGGTCACTGGTCCCGGCGTTAATGATCTCGATAAACGGTGCGTCAACATTGGTCGCGATCTCATGTAATTTCAAGCCACTGCAGCGATTGATCGGTGGCGCTGGATCAGCTGGTGGACGTGGCTCGTCAAGCTCACTGCACGCTGGCAGTTCACGCAAACGTGGCGCCTCGCCGACCGAAAAATCGCTGACGTTATTATCCGTATCAGTCACCACGCCATTTGTTTGGCAGCGCCAGGCGTGTAGCTTGCCGCCCAGCGTAATCGGGTTGCCCTCACGCTCTGAGGCCGCGCCCCAACCAGCTAGATCCGACACCTGCCCATCACTCATTACCAATTTGACAGAGCCGCCGGTTTTTGCCAGCACTTTCTTGCTATCAAACCGCAGGTCGGTCTGCTCAGCAGCTAGCCGGCTATCACCGACCACCAATGCCCCGCCCGCCGGCACTACTAGCTCAGTCGAGATTATTTTAAGCGTCGTCACCTGCCCCTTTTGGCTAACATACTGCAGCGTCCAACCAGCGATATTGACTGGTCCTGACGACGGATTGTAGAGTTCGACGTAGGTGCCGCGCGCTGCATCGAGGCCGATTTTAGTGATCAAGAGCTTGGCTGATGTACGAGCCGCAGCTGACGGTGCAGGAGGTTCGGAAGGCGTTGGCTTGGCCGGTGCGGGCGTTGATGGGTCTACCGGCGGTGTTGATAGAGTGGGTGTAGACGTAGACGTACCGCCAGAAGCTGTGTCCGGCGTGGCCGCCGCTGGAGCTAGTGGCCTGGTCGGAGCTACCGGGCTGGATGCTGGATTGGCTGGACGCGGCGCGGGCGTGTCCGTTGGCGTAACCGGTGTCGAGCCGCCAGCGGGAGGTGTGGCCTCCGGCGGGGAGTCGCTGGCAAACGCTACCACCGGCTGAAACACCAGCGCAATTATCGTTGACATAAGTAGTAGGCGGGTCAAAACCTTCATTGTGAACTCCCTGCTTGGCTTATGTTGACTGATTATATTGTAAAAGAAATTCCTCCCAAACGCAAAAGAGCGCCGTCGGGGGCGCTCAATACATAGTCAATGTATAACTTGAGCGAAGATTACTCCGCAGTGATGTCGGCATTGGTATGCACATTCACCACGTCGTCTAGGTCATCCAGCGCATCAACCACCTTCATTAATTTCTGTGCGGTTTCCGAATCCGCAATCTCAACTGGCGTATTGGCGATGTAGCGCAGCTCGGCGTCTTTTACGTTCAAGCCCTGCTCAACCAACTTATTTCTGACACTCGCCAAATCTTTCAGTTCCGTGTAAACAATAACCTCACCATCTTCCTCGACCGCATCTTCAGCGCCAGCGTCCAAAATCTGCAGGAGTAATTCCTCACCCGTGCCTTCCACGGTGATCACGCCCTTGCGAGTAAACTGAAACGCCACGCTACCAGCATCAGCGATGCGCCCGCCGTTTTTGACCAGCGCGGTTTTCACTTCTGGCAACGTGCGATTGCGATTGTCGGTTGCGGTTTCGATGATGATACCGACACCACCAGGGCCGTAACCTTCATAGGTAATTTCCTCCAGTGCCGCCGCGCTCTTATCCGCCACGCGGTCAATCGCCCGCTGGATATTAGTACTCGGCATGTTAGCAGCCTTGGCCTTTTCAATGGCCATTGCCAAACTTGCGTTCAGCGTCGGGTCGGTACCACCGCGTGCGGCGATTGCAATTTGATTACCCAATTTCGTGAAAATGGCGCCGCGCTTCGCGTCAACAATTGCTTTCTGCCGGTGCGTGGTCGCCCATTTACTGTGTCCTGCCATGTGTCTATGCCTCCAGAAAATTCGTTTCTTTTAGTATAGCAGAAAATGGGCAAGGGGTTAACTATTGAGCCGGTTGCCAATGTTTTCTGGAAAGGTAAAGCCACCGCAATCTGATTCTATATATATCTCTTTAACGGGTATGTCATTGAAGCCTTTCTCGTCCCTAATGCGCAACCCGTATTGAGAGGAGATGATTCCCTCGTGGACATACAAACCCAGCATCCCTGCGACATATCCCCTGGCCGCGTTATCGTTATTCTGCTGCAAAATCCCACATGGGACTTGTATGGCAGGACAGTGGGCGTCCTCTGACAAAGTCACATCAGAACCTACTAAATATGCCTTGGGAAGTGATCCATCTAACTTTGGCACCCAGATGTTAGGGTCGCCATCGAGATCCATAACGTTCCGTAAAACCTCTTTTCGACGCCGAGAATTATCCTCAGCAATCTCCACCACAAGATCCGATACGCTTATCTCATAGGAGCTCAACCTACCCTGTCCTCGCCGCATATTCAAGTCGCCGATAAACTGATACATAATTGCATCGCTAAGCTTATCGGACTCAACAAGAGGCGCTACTACCTTTCGCATCCGCTCTAAGTACTTTTCTTCAATTGCGGCTTGAGCAGTCTGTAATGCTTCCTTAGTGTGCAGGTCCTCTCCGTCTGTCGGGGCCTTATTCTCAGCGCGCTGCCTAGTGACTTCTTCCAGGTATTCATTACGTACCTCGGTAATTTCATCACATATCGCGTTTAACCGCCGAGGCGTCATTGGCTCGCTCAGTTCCTGCGTCTCATCGTCTTGTGCATCACTATAGCCCTCAGCCCCACTAGACCGTTGCTCACCATAATTATTCGATACGGCCGCTAGCCTCTCCCATAAATCCATTGGACCTTGATCGCCGCTATTTCCATCTATTCTATCTATACTCACTGCTCTCCTCCCAAAATTATTGAACCGTATGACATCAGAAGCATTCAGCCTCTACGGCTATGATGAAACAGCGATTTGGCCTAAGCTTGCCAAAAGGCCACCCAAAACAATAGGTAAAGTCAATATCGAATGGCGAGTCCGGGTATAGCCTAATAGAAACTGGTGGTATCAAACCCTTCTCAGTGAATTCTGCTAGCTTACAGGCGATCCTTTCTTTAGTCTTACTACGATCCTCGTCTTCCTTCCACTTTCCGGGCCTTTCGCTTTTAAGCTCTTTGAAATCTTTACCAAGATAGAGTATAGGAACTATTGTGCTGCAGCCATAGCGGTCCGGAAACCCCCCTCCTCTTTGTCGCGCAAACTCTCATCAATTGTTAGCACTGAATAATATGTTGAACGACCACTCTCAGGATCATTATACCAAGCCAAATCATCTCCTCCTATGCCCTGTGTTAGATCTTTTATTAGATCACTCCGTTCACGATTTGCGGATTCGGCGATACCTCGCGCAAATCTCAAAAATGACAAATCAACACCTAGTTTCTCCCTCTCTTGGTCCATCTGCCTAATGGTCTTGTCTTTCTCATAGTCTAGCGCTGATAATGCACTAATTACGTTAAGGATCTCCATATCTATCTTTTCTACAGCAAGTTCAAACTGCTCATGCTTAGGAAGCAGGTAGCCCGTCACCGCACTTCGTAGTGCTTCATTCCCCATCTCTATCCGACGCTCTTTATCCTTTTCACACTCCCGCTGAAAAGCTTCGCCCTTCGCGTCAATACGTGCAACATCAGCCTGCATGCCTTCCAGAATACCTCGCATACACTTTTCATTCATTTCACTCCTCCGAACTAAGTAATGTATAGTTGCCTCACCAGCCGCCCGAGGGCCAAGCCCGTGCTCACTCACCCCGAGTGATTAGCTGAATGAACCCATAGTAGTACATACGTTAGGTTTCCTCAAGCATGAGCGAGATCGGTAGCCTGCCATAATCGTCCACGCTACTCAACCACATTACTCTCGCGCAGCCGCAGCCCGGTCTGTCGCCGCATCCACCACATTGCCCCGATAATGATGAGGTAAATCGCGACCACCCACGGCCAGCTCAAGCCCACTTCCAGCTGCGCCCAGTCCAGCCCCGCCAGCCACGTGGCGACGCCGACCATATACTGGAGCAGCCACATCGTCGGCGCGGCAACGAGTCCAGCCACCAGCGGCACATCCGCGCACACGCCAACCACAAATGTCAGCAGCATCGCCAGCGGCACCAATGGCAGAATGAGCACATTCGCGATCAGCGCCACGTTACTCATCACACCAAATGACGCTACGAGCAGCGGCCACGTCATGATTTGTGCCGACACCGTCTCGCCGATAATCTGCCGGATCACCCCGGGCGGCTTCGTACCAAAAAAGTATCGCTGCAGCAGCGGCGCCAGGATAATCACCCCGCTAAACGCCGCGAAACTCAATTGCCAACCAAGGTCGTTCCAGCCAAACTGCGGATTGATGAGTAGCGTCATCGCCGCAGCGACCGGTAATAGCACCAACGGATGAATCGTCCGGCCATAATACCACGCGGCTAGACTCAGGCCCGCCACCAGCCCGGCCCGCGACATGCTCGGGCTGAGACCGGTCATCGCCATAAAGCCCATGATCATCGCGCCGGCACTCAGCGCCGCCAGATATTTTGACACCCGAACGAACAGTCGCCGTGCCAGCCGCACTAAGATTGTTAAGTTATACCCACTCGCCACGATAACGTGCGTCAAGCCCGCCACCTGTAGCGCCGTCATCAATTCCAGCGGCAATGCCCGCCGTAAACCCATCAGAAACCCGAGGCCCAGCGCCGCCTCCGACTCCGACACGTACCGCCGCACCCGCTCCGCGAACCAATCACGCACACCCACCGCCACGTCGCCCGGCTGTTCGCGCATCACTCGCTCAACCGCTGCCCGCGACATCCGCGCTGCAAATGACCCAAACCCATCGGTTAGCGTGCCCCGAACGGTGACCACGTCGCTACGTTTAATCGCCTGACTATGCCTCGTCACCACCCAGACACTGCCAGGCAGCCGCCGATCATTACTCACGATATCGCCCAGCCGCAGCACTGTCTGCCCCTTTTTATCGACGTCAGGATCTTCCAGCACTCGTCCGCCTAGCCGCACCGTTTGACCGATTAGCGTTTGATAGTGCTCTAGGCCAATTTGCCCCACACTGCCTCGCCACAGCCCAATGAGCGCTCCGCCGATCAAGGCTATTACAACCAACCAGCGCCGCGCCCCGACGAGCGACGCTAGGGCCAATATCATTCCCGCCACCAACCACATCCAACCAGCAAACAACCCGTACGGCGCTCGCATTACGCTGATAACGCCGATGACGATGCCGACACCAGCCGCCGCCAACAGCCACGACACATGCAAACGCTGAGTGAGGCCGAGAGACTTCATATAGTTAGTATACGCGAAGTGCGGCCAGACTTACATCAAATCACCTAAAATGGATACAATAAAAATCCTAGTCTATGAACTAGGATTATTCTCCACTTGGAGGGCCCACCGGGGCTTGAACCCGGGACACCCTGCTTAAAAGGCAGGTGCTCTAACCAACTGAGCTATGGGCCCGCGTATGACGCGCAGCGCAACAAAGCGAGAACGCGACTTTTCACATTTTATCACAGAAGGACGGCGTTTTCAACGCTTTGTTTTCTTGGGGGCAGGTACCTTGGCCTTGAGCGGCACACTCATGTCAACCAGCCCAACTACCAGTCCAACGGTCGCCGCGTAGTACCACCAGTCGCTCAGCAATTTGTACGTCTTCATCGCCTCCGCGTCCAAGGTCATAAACTTGCCCAGCGGCCGCACCAGCACCGCCGCTGCTAAGACGCCGACCAGCACCGCCGAGATCAGCCGTAGCAACTTGCCAGGTCCCTTTGGCCCGGTAATTAATAGTAGCACCAGCGGCCCCACCGTCAGGATGATCGTTGCTACAACACCGTTCGGCAGCCCCGCCACGCTACTGACGCCCAGCCCACCGATCACCCCGGCCAACCACTCTGCCCATAACTCCGCCAGCAGTGCACCAGCCGCCAGCGCCAGCGCCAACACGCCAAATCGCCGGTTCAACACGAAAGCTAGCGCCGTCACCACCACGGCCACGCCACCAAATAACAACACTATACTCATCGCTTCCCCTCCGTCGTAAACCGCGCAGTAACGCCTGGCTTGATACCATGCTCCTTGGCACTACCTGCCGGCAGCTCCAACACGTACCGCGCCGGCACTGGCGTGTGATATACTTCATGCGGCTCGTTGTCGGGCCAGACATCACGCTTGACGTGCACGACCTTTTTCTTGGCGTCTAGCCAGATAATATCAATCGGGACGCGCATATCCTTCATCCAAATTGGTATATCACCGTCTTTCTCGGCCACGAACAACATCCCCTCGCTCTTACCCAGCTCCTGCCGACCGCCCAAGCCTCGCTCCCGCGTCTCGTCCGTATCGGCAACCTCTACTCGAAATGTGCCCTTGCCGATGTCAACCGTCGTGTACGTTTTATTCATCTGGCGCGTCACCGCCCATACGCCGTAGCCGATCCCGGCCAACACACCGAGCACGATCACCCAAACGATGATCCGCTGCACTATTGACGCCGACTTCGCATTCATACTCCCATTATAGCAAGTTTAGCTTCAGGCGCCGACTTTATCTTTTTTGTTACCGCGCTTGGCGTTGCGATTAATATAGTCGATGATCCGGCCAGCCACATCGCGGCCCGTCACTTTTTCAATGCCAAATCCTGGACTAGCGTTCACTTCCAACACCAATGCACCGCGACTGGAGCGCATAAAATCAACGCCAGCCACCACTAGGCCCATTGCCTTGGCGGCCTTGACGCACATTTTTTGCTCATCAGGCGTCAACTTAACGACCGTTCCCTCGCCGCCTTTGTGTAAATTACTGCGAAAATCATCATCCAAACTCTGCCGCTTCATACTGGCCACCACTTGACTACCGACCACAAACGCCCGAATATCGGTGCCGGCCGACTCCTTGATAAATTCCTGCAATAGCACGTTTGTGCCGTCAGAATTGCTGAGATAAAACGCCTGCATGACTGACTTGGCAGCTTTAATTGTCTCCGCTAGCACCACGCCATTGCCATGCGTGCCGCGCGCCAACTTGATGATCGCCGGCGTACCGCCAATCTCATCCAAGAGCACATCGATATCCGTTTCGTTGCGCGAGAACACTGTCTTTGGGATCGCCACCCCAGCCCGGGCCAGTAACTGCGTCGAGCGCAGTTTATCCCGCGCCCGCGTAATAGCGATTGACCGATTCATAAAAAACGCCTGCGGATTCGCCATCTCTAGCTGCCGCACCACCGCTGTCCCGTAGCGCGTCATATAGCTAGCAATCCGCGGAATAACCACATCGAAATTACCGATCTCCTTACCACGATAAATAACCTTTGGATGCCGTTCATCAATTGATACATAACAATTTTTATACTTAATAACCTTGACTTGATGACCACGTTTTTCAGCTTCTTCTTTAAGGCGAAGCGTAGAGTAGTTGATATTACCGTTAGATAGGATTGCAATATTCATAACTACTTATCCTTTGGTTTATGGTATTTTTTATAAAATTTGTGAGGATTTTCAGCTAGTTCTTTATTTAGCCTTATAGTCTGTGATTTCTTCGGGTTCTTTACTTCATTCATACTTACGTCAACCAAAAACTTACCGCTTAATGTCCGTCGTCCAATTAGCACTGGAAAATTATGCACAGCCCTATCAGACAGGCTAAATAACGCTTTAATCTTCTTGCCAGCCAATATAATGGTAAAATGTGTCCGATATTTTATAATTTCATGGCCAGAGGCGCTCTTAACCATCGCCACCGAATAATCGGTACGCCGAAACACCTTGCCGTTATAATGGGGCGACCCCTTGCCGAATAGCGAAAACTTTAACACGCCGTCTTTATCAACACGGATATTACTTGCCCACACTGATGAGCCGTCTGCACCGGTGTCAACTTTAGCTGCTACACCGATAGCACGGTTACCAAAGTTAACACGAACGGTACGGCCAAGTACAGGCAGGCCCATCTATGCAAACTCCGCCTCAAAACTATCTTGGATAAACTTAATTGAGCGCTCAATATTATCGTTAACAATCACAACAACGACGTCACCGGGATGTACAATTTCTGCGGCACGCTGGATCGCTTTGTCCTCACGTATGATTCGCTCCACATTCATATTATTGTCTCTCAGCTCATCAGTCAACACCTGTGATACATAGCCGATCTTTTGTGGGAAACGTGAACCATTTAGTGTTGCATCAGGCTGGCGCCAATAGCCGTCGATTTTATCGTAAACAACAAAGGCGTCGTAAATTTTCGCGATATATTCAGCCGTTTCCTTAATCAATTTATCTGTCCTGTCGTAAGCCAAACGTACCACACCGATCACTCGACCACCCTTCCCCGTCATGGTGCGAGCTAGCTCGGCAACTTGTCGCAGGGAAAACTTTTCGTGCGCATAATCAGCTAAGATCTTCACACCTTGCTGATTCTGCAGCAATGTCAGACGACCACCATATTTATCAAGTCGTACCGCTTCAAACGCTAGGCGTAAATCGTCCGGAAGCTTACCATCAAAATAACCATATATTGCCCCCATCGCCGATAAAAGATTCCAAACCGACGGCTGAAATTTACCACCAAACGACCATGGAATAGTCGATATGTCTGCCAGAATTCTTTTCTCGTCACTCTTTAGCAAGACAATCTGACTACCAGACTCATCGACAGTGATAGCCACCCCGCCAGATCGCAAATGCGCACCAACATCAAAGTGTGAAAATGCAAAGCCAACCGGTAATTTATTGACACTATCAGGAATTCTATCAAGTGCTTTAGCGACATATTCATCATCGGCATTAAACACTGCCCAACCACCTGGCTTAATACGCTGAAAGACAAAATCCTTCGCACGGACAATATCGTCTTTACTCTGGATCCGATCAGAACTACCGATATGGTCCTCAAAGACGTTAAGAAAGACCCCTACTTTATGGTTTCGATATCCCAGCCCGGAGGAGGCGCTACTGCCAAGAGCCGCCTCGAATACTGCAACACCACTTACCAACTCCGGATTGCCATGAATTTCCCATAAATAACGCCCCGGGCATACTGTCGGCACCAAACGCCAAGTTCTCCTAGAATCATCCAGCGTGCTTCGACGCACACCATTCACAAAATGCCCCGTTGTATCGACTTTTATTGTATGAAGATTAAGGTGGCGCAAAACATCTTCGATAACATGGACTGTTGTCGTCTTACCTTTTGTGCCAGTGACTGTAATGATTGAATCAAATCTATGCATACATGAATCTGTTTATATCATATAATGGTTATAAAGTAAACCACTGTCGTGTCTAAGACGCAAAGACGTCAGTTAGCACATCCAGCCACATTCACAGTATAGCAAAGACTACGAAAACAGCCCCCGCCTCCTCGCACCATCAAACTGCTCCAGTAGTTCCCGCTGTTTCTTGCTCAGTTTGGTTGGCGTATCGACAATGACGCCGACAATGTGCGGGCCGCGTTCATCATTTCTCAGGTGTGGCACGCCGTGGCCTGATAACTTGAAATCAGTCCCCGACTGGGTGCCGGCTGGGATTTTCATTCGCACCGTGCCGTCCACGGTTTCGACATCAATTTCCGTTCCCAGCGCCGCATCAACCATCGAGATATGCTCTTCTGACAGGATAATGTCGCCTTCACGAGTGAACTTCTTATGGGCTTTGACACGAATGTGAACGTATAGGTCGCCGCGCGGGCCGCCCTGAACCGCTTCACCGCGATCACGCAGACGGATCGTCGCGCCATCATCAATGCCGGCTGGGATCTTGACCGTAATCTCCTGACGCTGGCGAGTTGTACCCTTGCCGCCACAGACTGAACAGTTTTGCTCTGGGATCTTGCCGCGGCCGTGACAGGTTGGGCACGTGACTGCTTGCTGAATTTGTCCAAAAATCGAGTTCATGACGCGAGTCTGCTGACCGGACCCCTTACAGTCATCGCAGGTTTTTAGGCTATGGCCCGGCTCGACGCCATCGCCATGACAATGTTCACACTCAGCGTCTAGGGTTATGTTCAAGTTCTTTTCTGTGCCAAACACCGCCTCTTCAAAACTCAGAGTTACATTAGTTTCAACGTCACGACCGCGTCGCGCACCACCCCGTGAACCAGTCGCGCCGCCACCGAAAAATTGACTGAAAATATCGCCAAACATACCGCCATCACCACCAAAGTCAAACTGCACGTTTTGCCCGCCAAAACCGCCAAATCCTTCGAACGGATTGCCGCCAAAGCCACCACCTGCTGCGCCGCCGACACCAGCATGACCAAACTGGTCGTAGCGCTGGCGCTTTTGTTTGTCTTTTAGGACTTCATACGCCTCGTTGACCTCTTTGAATTTAGCTTCATCGCCGCCCTCTTTGTCGGGATGGTACTTCACCGCTGCTTTACGAAAAGCCTTCTTAATCTCATCCTCAGAAGCAGTTTTCGACACGCCTAACACTTCATAATAATCGCGCTTACTCATATATGTTCATTATACGCTTTTAGCACTCGACATGCAAGAGTGCTAGCCTCGCCCGTGCTATACTGAGCATAGAGGAGGTGTTATGAAACAGACAGCAATTATCAATTCAGAAATCAAGGCCCGGTGTAGTGATCAAGAGTCGGTGCGCCACTATCTACGTGAGCACGGCGCGGACTTTAAGGGGACTGACCATCAAATTGACACGTATTTTGATGTACCCGAGGGGCGCCTGAAACTACGTCAGGGGCCGATCGAAAATAACCTTATCTTTTATCAGCGGGCCGATACTGATGGGCCAAAACAATCGACTATCAACTTATCACCCGTGGCGCCGGACTCAACTATTGGTGAGGTGCTAACAGCGGCGCTTGGTGTGCGTGTCATCGTCGATAAGCAGCGTGAGATTTACTTCATCGATAATGTCAAGTTTCATATCGACACTGTTCAGGGCCTCGGGAATTTTGTCGAAATTGAAGCCATCGACACCGATGGCAAACGAAACGCCAAGGAGCTGGAGGACCAATGCTCATACTACATGCGTGAGCTTGGTATCAAGGCTATGGATTTAGTGGTTGGCTCGTATAGTGATTTATTGGAGCATGGTGACGATATTCAAGCGACATAGGGCCCTTCTACGCTGACCTTTCTTTAGCCCAGTCTGTATTTAGTATAGTTGTGATTTGACATACTATATATTATTGTTATATTTAAGTTACTATGATCTTCCGCACAATGCCTCGTCCCGATCTTGAAGTCACCTGGTATCGTCAGAATGGGTTGTTTAATTTCACCAACTCAGACGACGAGCCAGTGACGGGTGTATCAGCTCAGACATGGGAAGATTATCTAGATCATATCGAAAATTTGCCAAGCAAAGTTTCAGGACAAGTCATTAGTCCAGAATTGATAACCATTACTGATATACCGTTTGAGAAAGTGGCAAGATTTCGACAAGAAATTGGCAAGAGGATTTTGCAGCTATGTGAGATTTCACACGATCTACCCAATGCCGACTTCGTGGTCGGCACACCCATTTTTTGTGATGATACGGAATTGCCGTATAACACTCTTCTGAATATCAGCAATGGTCAATATGAAACAAAGTCGCGAAAATGGCTTCTTACGCTCAGTGAAGAGGGTAATTTTCGGCCCGCCCTAACCACTCAGACACTCCAGCAGCCATATTCAACTCAATCATTAATCTGCCGTAGCACCATCTCTTCTGCGTGAAGATACTCGTCATGTGCAGGTTAGCGCCTGTTGGGCAACGCCTGGTTTTAGCCATCCTAACTACCAACCGCCACCAGATGAGGAGCGCTATACAGATGCAATGATTTATACGATTAATCAACTTTTTACCGCTCACTCTGTCCAAGATCTTGTCGTAGTTGATCGTACGCCGCCGACTACCAAAATTCCACCACTCAACTGTGTCGTCCAGCGAAAAATATAATACCCCGGAGACTTGGGGTATTATGTTAGCCTACATCAGACTCTGTTATTTCTCGTCAACCACCTCTCCCTCAACTGGCTCGTCTTTGTCGGATTTTTTATCACCCGTAGACTCATCGGCCTTGTTGTCCTCAGTGGCTTGCTGGTACATTTTGGCACCAATTGGCATGATAGCGTCCTGCAGTGCTTTGGCTGCCGCTTCTAGTTCGTCCTTGTCGTCAGCGTCTTTGTGCTTTTCTGCTTCCTTGACCGCTTCGTCAATCGCCTTCTTATCGTCGTCAGAAATCTTATTCTTGAACTCATCCGGCATTTTCTTTGCCTGGTAGATGGCGTTTTCTAGCTGGTTTTTAGCGTCAACGGTTTCACGCTTTTTCTTATCTTCATCAGCATGCAACTCAGCTTCTTTCTGGGCTTTTTCGATATCTTCCTTGCTCATGTTGCCAGAGTTTTGGATGGTAATCGATTGCTCCTTGCCAGTGCCTTTGTCCTTAGCCGTAACATTGAGGATACCGTTGGCGTCGATATTGAACGTCACTTCAATCTGCGGCACGCCGCGTGGTGCTGGCGCGATACCGTCAAGCACAAAGCGACCCAAACTCTTGTTGTCATTGGCAAATTCGCGCTCACCCTGCAAGACGTGAATCTCCACTTGCGGCTGATTGTCAGCGGCCGTCGAGAACACTTCCGACTTGCTGGTTGGCACAGTGGTATTGCGCTCGATTAGCTTGGTCGACACGCCGCCCATCGTCTCGATACCGAGACTGAGCGGCGTCACGTCCAGTAGCAGCACATCCTTGACATCGCCAGCCAGCACACCGCCCTGAATGGCTGCACCAACTGCCACCACTTCGTCTGGGTTGACACCTTGCATTGGATCTTTACCGAACAGCTTCTTCACCCGCTCGACCACTGCTGGCATACGAGTCATGCCGCCAACCATCACCACGTTTTGGATGTCTGATTTAGAGAGTTTGGCGTCTTTGAGCGCTTTTTCAACTGGGCCGTCGAGGCGCGCCAACAGATCTTTCACAAGATCTTCCAGCTTGGCCCGTGTCAGGCTCAACTCAAAGTGCTTTGGCCCGTCAGCATCAGCGGTAATGAATGGAATGTTAACTTCGTATTCAGTAACCGTTGATAGCTCCTTCTTAGCCTTTTCAGCTTCGTCCTTTAAGCGCTGCATAGCCGCATTGTCTTTGCGCAGGTCAATGCCTTCCTTAGACTTAAAGTCATCCAAGAAGTAGTTAACAATGACGTTGTCAAAGTCCTCACCGCCGAGGTGGGTGTCGCCATTAGTGGCTTTCACCTCAAACACGCCATCACCAAGTTCCAGGATGGAAACATCAAAGGTGCCGCCACCGAGGTCGAACACCACGATGGTTTCGTCATTTTTGCCTTTTTCCAAGCCGTACGCCAGGGCTGCCGCCGTCGGCTCATTGATGATGCGCTTGACTTCCAGGCCAGCGATTTTACCAGCGTCCTTGGTGGCTTGGCGCTGCGAATCGTCAAAGTAGGCTGGCACGGTGATGACTGCTTCGGTGACTTTTTCGCCGAGGAACGCCTCGGCGTCGGCCTTGATTTTGCCGAGGATCATGGCTGAGACTTCTTCTGGCGTGTATTCCTTGCCACCCATTTCCACGGCCACACCCGCACCTTTCTTGACGATCTTAAACGGCATGAGGCCACGGTCTTTTTGGACTTCTTTGTCATCAAACTTACGGCCAATAAAGCGCTTGACACCATAAATTGTATTCTTTGGATTAGTCACACGCTGACGCTGCGCCACTTGTCCGACCAAGCGTTCAGCCTTTTTATTAATCGCTACCACTGATGGCGTGGTACGGTTACCCTCAGCGTTAGCGATGACCTCTGGTTTGCCCGCCAGCATATACGCAAAGGCGCTGTTGGTTGTACCAAGGTCAATTCCGATAATTTTACCCATATGATTCCCCTTTCTTGTTTTGATCACATCTGGTTTTTCTTATATCCATTTTAGCACTCTTTATTCACGAGTGCCAACTATTTCAGTATAAATAATTAGCACTCCCGTGTCAAGAGTGCTAATTCAGGTTTTTACTAGTTGCTAATTATTCCGCCGGTGTGGCAGCGTTTGGTCCGGTTTCCGCCTGTTCCGGCGTTGACGATTGGCGCGTCACCTTAACCATCGCGTCGCGAATCACTGCGCCGTCTAAAATATAGCCGGCTCGCAGTTCCTCGGCGATCACCTCTTTTTCGCCCTCAGCTTCTTCATCAAACTGAATAGCTTGGTGCAATTCAGGATTAAACGGCGTACCAGGTTTAGCGTTAATTTTCTCGAGGCCGATTTCTTTGAGTTGCTTGTCGAGCTGTTTACTTAGACCAGCCACACCTTTAGCCCAGGCGTTATCCGCTAGCTCCTCCGGCACATTGGCAATCGCTCGCTCAATCGTATCGATCACTGGCAATAGCTTCATCACCGACTTCGCTTGTCCCATTTGGTGCGCTGACTGTTTTTCCGCCTCCACACGCTTGCGATAATTCTCAAAATCCGCCCGCGTCCGCTGCAGATCCAGCGTCAGCTCTCCCAATTGCTGCTCTAAATCTTCAGTTTTCTTAGCCTTACTCTTCGTCATTTTTTCCTCCTTCTAAACGGCCAAAATGGCTCGTCGCCATACGTACAGGGAAAGAACGCGATCATAGCCATGAAAATAATAATCAAAATAATCACCACTAGCCACGTTGGCAAGCCGCTCAGTAGTCCGCCAATCCATTCAGCCATTACAATACCTCCTCCAACATCGCACCCGTTCGCCTAACCAGCTCCATCGTTCGACGGTAATTCTGCCGAGTCGGACCAATCACGCCGATGTAACTATTATTACTAAACTGTGAACAAAACCTACTAATAATCAACGTTGCTCCAGAACTTTTACCAATCGGGTTTTCGCTGCCGATAAACACATTCAACGGCTCGTTCGGTGCCGCTTCACGTAGCCACGGCTCGATATTATCAATCAGTCTGGCAATCGCCTGCACGTGTCCGCCCTCGATAAATTCCGGCTGAGAAAACAGCTGTGTCATACCATTCATATACAGATGTTCGCCAAACGACGCAAAGCCGAAATTGCCCGTCAACTCCACCAGACTATCAACCGCACTGCGAATCGCTCGGTCAGACTTGTCAACGTGTGAATTGACATGCGCTTCGATCGCTCTCGCACTGCGATCGATACCGCTCGGTAGCTCCGTCATCTGAGCATCGGTGATACCATTGACGTACAATCGGTAGCCCTTGTCGGTAGGAATTCGCCCGGCGCTGGTGTGCGGCGCCTCGATGAAACCCATTTCTTCAAGCTTGGCCATCTCACTACGAATGGTGGCACTGGACACGCCAAACAACTTGGCCAGCGTCACGCTGCCAACCGGCGCCGCAATCTCGGCATACTGCTCAATGATGGCGGCTAAAATCGCCTGTTGACGTTCGGTCATAGGCTCATTGTAGCATGAATCTGGCACTCATCGCAAGCGAGTGCTAACGTGCCTTTACTGCGCGCCTGGCCTGGCTACGCGCTCGCGTAAATCGCCTGGCAGCGTCTGACGAAAACATTAGCACCGCTACAATATTCAGCCCGATGAACAGCAGCGTACTGGCTGTCGACCAGGTTATCTTGCCGATGGTCAACGTGAATGAATTAGCGATAACTGCCAGCCCGGATATCATCATCAATACTAGCCGTAGTCGATTGCTACCGCTAAATGTCCGACTGACCAGTACGATGGTGACAATCACCCACACTGCGCCGAGGACAATTGACGAACCGATCAGCCAATTAGCAATCACCGCCGCGTCATTCACCTGACCATCCACCATCAGTTCAGCCACCGTCTGACTATGAAATTGGTCAATCGCAAATAGTTCAACAACGGTATTGATGATACTGACCGCCAGCGCCGCAAACATTGCCACCACGCCAAACGCGATCTGTGGCGGCCGCCGACTCCAAAATTGCTGTATCAATGTATCGTGTGCTACTGGCATCACCTCGTGCGAAGTAGCATCAAGAATCACCTCGTCGCGCTCCTCTAATAGGGACTTGGCACGCACGCGCCCAACCTCCAGTACCGGCAAATCACCGTCTGTCTGGATGGTGTCACCACCGCCGTTACGCGAATGGTACCCGGTGGAAAAGTCTTTCAAGGTGGTCACCTCGATCGAGGCGCGCGCTTTCAAGGCTGACTGGACGATATAATCCCGCTCGATATCGGTGTTCTCGTCAATCTTATGGGTAATTTGCAGGGTAAACAGGCTAAAGCCAACGCTTCTGTCATATGTTCCTGCCGCCAGCCAATCCACCTGATGACCGCCCGGTAGCAGCCAGCCCTGGGGACAGCGCCAGAAACGCACATGATGGCGCTTACCGGGATTGCCGTCAACTTCCTGCTGGTAGGTAAAGTCCTGTCGTCGCCCAAATAGAAATAGTGACGAAACCGGCGCCTGCGGATAACTACGCCGCGTCAAGATAGCAACAATCATCCGCCACGATGAGCGCACCGTGATCTCTTCTGCCAGGGTCCAGCCAGCCGCGGTCATCGCCCGGTGGACCTGTGCCTCCGAGCCGCGCAGAGCCAGATTGACAGGATCACCCAGCAGCCCGTCTGCCGTCCGTGTCCGCCCGATGAAATAATTCGGTACGTACAAACTACTCAGGATACGATGCAGCCGCGGCAGTGCCAGATAAGCCGTAATCAACCATACTACTACAAACAGCCCAACCATCCACCAGCCGCCCGAATGCCAACCCTCGCGCCACACGAGCCACGCCAGCCAGAACGACGCTGCACCGGCTAATAAGAAAAAGATCTGATCAAGCAACCCCGACAACGACCAAAACGGTCGCCTCAGCAAAAACGATGACTTCTTCGTCGCCATCTAGGCCGCGTCCTCGTCCATCAGATAATCGAGGAGGTCCCGCGCTATCAATCGCGCTTCATCATCACGCCGATTGAATACATCACCGCGCTCAATGATCTCGCCACAAACCCGTACCGCTCGGCTCAAATCATCATTGATAATCACGTGATAATACGGCACTTCCAGTGCATGGCTAAGCTCGGCGATTGCCGACTGACGGCGTTTCGGCCAGGCCGCTTGAAACTCCGCTTCCGTCGCGTACCGCTGCTTTAATCGCTCCAGCCATGTCGGATAATCTGGCGGCACGATAAAGATGGCAATACAGCCCGACGCCAATTGCTCATACTCAGCCACACCCTGCACGTCAATGTCAGTAATCGCCGTCTGCTGATGATCATGCGCTAACTGCAGCTCGGCTGTCGAGGTACCATACACCTTGCCGTGGACGAACTTGGCCTCAATGAACTGATGATTTTTGAGCATGGTCAGTGCGGTTGCTTGATCAATAAAATGATAATCGATGCCGTTGCGCTCTGGCTGACCGTTATTTGCCCGCGGCTCCCGCGTGGTGTGCGACACGATGTCACGAAATGACGGCGATCGCAATAACCGCCTTTTGATCGTATCCTTGCCCGCGCCGGAAATACCGGTTAGCAGCGCAATTTTAGTATCTCGCACCAGCGCTACGGCCGCTTCGATCGGCTGGTATTCCCTGATGACACGTTCAAGATCTGACATATGAGTATTATACCAGATTATTGGCTAAGCTTCCGCGGTTACGACTTCCTACCTATGCACCATGTCCATCGCCCGAATATGCGGCTGACGATGCGTTAGCTGAGGGCGGCGAGACGGCACAGCGATGTGAGCGCGGGAATGAGCGGTGGCTTGCGGGTGGGTCAGCTCCTTTGGCTGCGGCGGTAATTTTGGCTGGGTTGGCAGTTGGTGCGACTGGGATGATAGTGGGCGTTTGGTGATAGGTTTGTCGGTACGGAGCGCAGCAGTAGGTTTGTTGAGTGGGGTATAGGGCGGCGAGAGGGCGTGCTTTGGCGGCTGGGGCGTCGTTTTGGCTGGCGCAGCTCGTGTGGCGGGGGGGTTGGCATTCGGGCGGCTGGTGGATGGTTGGGGCGACGTGACCGATGGTTGCGCTGGACGCCGAGCTGATGCAGCAGCCGCAGGATTGAGCGGACGAGTCGGGCTCGAAGGCTGAGATGAAAGCGGTGGCTTCGTCAGCGGCGGGTGCGGCGGATGTGATGAGAGCGGCTTGACTGGCTGAGCCTTGACGGAAGAAAGTTTGTTGAGCGGGCGCTTGGCCGGGGCCGGCGCCGAAGCAGTGGGCTTGATCAGTGAAGCACGTGACGGTGAGAGGGCGTGCTTTGGCGGCTGGGGCTTGACGGACGGCTTGGTAAATGATGCACTTCGCGAGCGCTGGACGCCACGCGGCGGCATAATGTCATGAAAGACTGCTGGTTTTTTAGGGTGAGGTTTAGCCGGTGGATTGAGAGCGGGAGTCTTTTGAGGAGCGGCAGAACGCGAGTGAGGTAACTGAGTAGCGGGTTGCGGCGACACGACGCGAGATGCAGCCGAAGGACGAGCTGGCTGCGCGGCTACAGTTTGCCGCTGAATACTATGACGCCGAGCCGGAGCAGCCGCAGAGTGAGGAGAACGCGGCGCGGGCGATGTGGGAGATGCGGCGGGTACTGATGCAGCCACTGGACGCTGACGCGGCACTGGGGCTCCCGTATCAACATCTGACACCTCACCCTTACGGCGTTTACCGAGCCGAGCTTTTTTGAATAGCTTTGTCAACTTCATCAGCGCCACCTCATCCCTTGGGAGATGTCGATACCGAAAATGATTACGGTCAGCTGGTCGATATGACTCTCCTTCCTCTGATTGATTCTGTCACCATTATACCGGTTATGCTCAGTGATTTCAAGCAGCCAACCGCTCAGCCGCTAGAGCAACTCATCCAGTACTGATTGCCAATCAGGAAACTGCGGAGTACCGAAATGAATGTGCCGGCCAACAAACTCAGCGGCACCCCTGGCCGTCCGATCATCGATCAAGATATCACCCTGGCTCAGCTGTTTGACTGACGAAAAGATAACTTTACGAAAGAAAATATTCTCCGACCCATCGCCGCCAAAATACCGTTTCACCCACGCCAGTTTGTCGCCCAACGCCGTCGGATTTTCCCATGGCGATGACGACAGGATATACAAGTCATACTTTTCTTTCAGCTTGTCGACCGC
>ERZ772772.388-NODE-388-length-27012-cov-10.805765_pt1 | contig 27012 bp, 28 predicted proteins | sample MGYA00511484_ERZ772772 | MGnify/ENA primary metagenome ERZ772772 (study PRJEB29015, sample SAMEA2737913) | human oral metagenome | biome: human oral; feature: human-associated habitat; material: dental | place: China | collected 2088 ... | reverse complement strand
CCCCGAGCTCGCCGTATCAGGATAGGGTTAACACAGCCACCGGGGAAAAGAAAGAAGTGCTTACTCCATAGGGACTGCTTGACATTTACAGCGCGCCTTGGGCTGCGGTGAGGATGTGCCGGCAAGGCCGCGCCGACGGCCAAGGGCATCTGGCCTACCCACAAAAAGTAACGAGGTGTCAAGACAATCTTGTGACGAATTAATCAACTGTCAAAGTCTGGGGTCATAATGAGGTAAACTTAAGAATCATGGATGGTTATCTCTTGAAGCCTATATGTTAAACCTATTTTAGAGTAATAGATAGGTGGAATGAGTACACAGGCGAGCCTAGGTGTCCATAGGATGGGATGGCTCGTCTCGAAAGACAGAACGCAGCCAATACGAGGCAAGGAGATACGAGGCAAACATGGCGAAAGGATTGATGGCTGAGGGCTTAGGAAGGGTTGATGTGCATAAGAGGTTCGGGCTCACACAGCAACCATTTGCCATAATCCGGTTGCCAGATCCTGATGTCTATAGGGTAGCAGATCATCTTAGCCAGAAGTATGCCTATCGCATCGCCAAGTGGCTCTTTGACATTGTCTTCTCGCTACTTGCCATAGTGCTATTCTCATGGCTTTTCCGGCTTGTAGCCCTTGCGATAAAGATCGGCGACCCAAAGGGTCCCATCATCTTCAAACAGCTGCGCATGGGGAAAGGTGGGCGAACGTTCCGCATGTGGAGGTTCCGCTCCACGTATGCCGATGCGGAAGAGAGGCTTGCTGCGCTCCAAGCTCTCAACGAGAAGGATGGGTCCGTCTTCAAGATTAAGGATGACCCCCGCATCACGAGGATAGGGAGGCTCATTAGGAAGACGTCACTTGATGAGTTTCCCCAGCTATTTAACACCTTTAGAGATGATATCCTTTTGCGCATATTAAAAATACGCCCAGAATTCTTTGCGGAAAACATGGGTGCGTTTGCGCTTCCCGCCAAATCTAGCACGAACGAAAGCAAGGTATCTTCGCAGGTCACGAGCTGTTTTGTGAGCGGCCTGCGAGTGCTTCTAGCTGCTTGTTCCAATTCTAGCCTCGCCAACAGCGTAGAGGTAGGATTTCTTGCAAAGCTCGTTTTTGGGCGATGTGCGTGTAGTGGCAAGCGCAGCTGCAATTGTTTGCGAGCCTTCTGAAGTGCGCGTCGAGGGCAAGGGCGCCGTGGCGATTCCGACTTCTCCTACGACGCATGAGGAAACCATTCCTGTGCGCAAGACGGTACGCAGCGGCGCAGTCTACGACTTCAATAAACACGAGTGTCGTCGCGAAGGAGCGGAGCGCATCAAGAAGCTCAAAGAGGAGCTTGTTGACGGGTCCGTTACGGGCATCGAGGGCAGGCTTGCTTACCGATTCGTCAAGTGTGCGTTTGATATCGTTTTTAACATTGTGATCCTCATCGTATTTTGCTGGCTGCTCGCGATCATTGCGCTTCTCATTAAAATCGACGATCCTAAGGGCCCGGTGCTTTTCAAGCAGACGCGCGTGGGCAAGGATGGCCAGACCTTCCAGATGCTCAAATTTCGCAGCATGTGCGTCAATGCTGAGGCGAAGCTCGCGGAGCTGTGCGAGCTTAACGAGAAAACGGGTCCGGTGTTCAAGATCGCGGAGGACCCTCGTATCACGCGTATTGGCAAGTGGCTGAGGAAACTCAGTTTGGATGAGCTGCCTCAATTCATCAATGTGCTTCTCTCGGATATGAGCACCGTGGGACCTCGTCCTGCTTTGCCGACGGAGGTTGCCACCTACAACGACTATCAGCGCCAAAGGCTTTTGGTGAAGCCTGGCCTGACCTGTTATTGGCAGACCCGTCGCAACCGCGACTTAATCACTTTCGATGAGTGGGTCGACCTCGACCTTCTCTATATCAAGAAATGCTCTGTATGGGGTGATGTAAAACTAATCATCCAAACCGTAGGTGTTGTGCTGACGGCTCAGGGAAACTAGAAAGAGGTCGCACAATGAAGATTGCGATTGCCGGTACCGGCTATGTGGGTTTGTCTCTTGCCGTTTTATTTGCGCAGCACAACGAGGTTCGCGCGTTGGATATTGTTCCTGAGAAGGTTGAAAAAATCTCACATTTCGAGTCTCCCATTCAGGACGATGAAATCGAGCGTTTTCTGTCTGAGGCGAAAGCAGGGGAGAGGGAGCTCGATCTTCTCGCCACGACTAATCCTATGGAAGCGTATGAGGGCGTCGATTTTGCTGTTGTTGCCACGCCGACGAATTACGATGCGGATAGGAATTTCTTTGATACTTCGAGCGTCGAAGCTGCTGTTAGCGCAATACGAGAAGTAAACTCCGAGGCATGGATTGTAATCAAGTCCACTATTCCCGTTGGGTACACCGCTTCTCTGCGTGAGCGTCTGGCTGACAATCGAATTATATTTAGCCCCGAGTTCTTGCGTGAAAGCAAAGCACTTTACGATAATCTCCATCCTAGCCGTATCATTGTGGGCGCGGCAGAAGATGATAGGTCGAAGGCCGCAGCTGTGCGTTTTGCCGAGTTGCTTGCAAACGGGGCCGACTCGGAAGAGCTAGCGCGAGTGAACGCCGATAGTTCTATGGGCATACCCCAGTTAATCATTGGAACCACGGAGGCGGAGGCTGTCAAGCTTTTCGCTAATACCTACCTTGCACTGCGTGTGGCGTATTTCAATGAGCTGGACACTTATTGCGAGATGCGTGGCCTTTCGGCAGCCGATGTCATTCGTGGTGTGTCGTTTGAGCCCCGTGTCGGCGATTTCTACAACAATCCCAGCTTCGGTTACGGTGGTTATTGCTTGCCTAAGGACACCAAGCAACTGCTTGCTAATTACAATGATATTCCACAAAGCCTTATCGGGGCTATCGTGGATGCCAATCGTACACGTAAAGATCATGTTGCCGACGAGGTGCTTTCTCGGGTGGCGGAGCTCATGTACTTGGGTACACCTGTGCCCGTGGTCGGCGTATATCGTCTCACAATGAAGTCGGGTTCTGACAATTTCCGGGCTAGTTCGATTCAGGGTATCATGAGACGCATCAAAGCGAAAGGCGTACCCTGCATTGTCTATGAGCCGTCGCTGGACGATGCTGAATTCTTCGGCAGCGAGGTTACCCACAATCTCAAGGAATTTAAAGCCAAATCTGCCATTATTGTTGCGAATCGCTGGAACGAAGAATTGTCGGATGTGGCTGGTAAGGTTTACACGCGAGACCTGTTCAAGAGGGACTAGCTTGCATGGCGAATGCGACAGGAAATATTAGAGTTTGCTTTGTTGCGTCGTCGGGCGGTCACCTCGAACAGCTTCTCGCCCTCAAACCGCTGATGGAACGCTATGACAGTTTTATTTTGACTGAGAAGACTACCTATGAGGCTAAGTTCCCCGTTCGGACTTGCCACGTGAGGCAAGTCAATAGACATGAGACGTCTTTTGCACCTCGCATGATTGCCAATGCTTTTATATCTCTTAAATATTGGTTAAAAGAGCGTCCTGATGTCATCATTTGCACCGGTGCTCTTGCGACCATTCCGTTCTGCGTTATCGGGCACATCTTTGGATCGAAACTGGTTTATATCGAGTCATTCGCAAAGACAACCTCGCCAACCATGACTGGAAAACTGCTGTATAGGTTTGCCGACCGTTTTTATGTGCAGTGGGAATCGATGCTCTCTGTTTACCCTGACGCCCGATACGTCGGTGGAATCTATTAAGGGAGGCTTGATGATATTCGCAACGGTTGGTTCGCAGAAATTTCCGTTCAACCGCCTGATTCAAGCGGTGGATGACTTGGTAGGGTCAGGCTGCGTCGATGATGCTGCGTTTGCCCAAACTGGCTGCTGTACATACGAACCTAAGTACATCGAGCATAAGGCGTTCCTTGGCCGAGAGGAATTCAAGTGTCGCATGTTAGAATGCGACACCGTAATCACTCATGGGGGAACAGGAGCAATAATCGGTGCTGTTAAGGTTGGCAAGAAGGTCGTTGCTGTTCCTCGACTCGCTGAGTATGGAGAGCATGTCGACAATCACCAAATCGAAATAGTAAATCAGTTTGCAGAGATGGGAATGATCGAGCCTTGTTTCGATTTGGATAAGTTAGAAGATGCTTACAAACGCTTGCAATCAAAGGACTACTTCCCGTACGAAAGTAACACGAAGCATTTCATTGTGGACCTTGCTTCGTATCTTGATGTCGTGGGAGGTAATAGATGAATACCTTAGTGAGGCTGTGTTAACCCTATCCTGATACGGCGAGCTCGGGGTGGAACGGGTACGGCGCGGCGACTCTCTGTCTCCACGTCAGTCGATACGGGGAGCATGGGAGCTGGTCGCCGAGCAGCCCGATCGGGTCGTCGGAGCGACGGGCCTCGTGCAACCACGCGAGCCACACGAGGTGGCCGTGGAGCCTCCTGGTGGACACGCCGCGGAACCTGGCAAGGAACGCCTCGGGTGCCGAGTGGGCCGCGCTCGCGAGGTCGGGCGGCGCCCTCGGTCCCGAGGACGCGAACCTCTGGTGCGCCGCCACGCCCATCTTTGCGAGCGCGCGGACGCAAGCCTCCTGCCTGTCGGTCGACACGACAGCCCGGCGGGCGCGCACCCCGCGAGATCCTCCCTGGTGCAGCCGACGCCTGTGTTCCCCTGCAGCCGCGCGTCGTCTCCCTTGGGCGGCCGCTCCCCCGCTATCGCCTGCGACAGCAGCCCGAGCATCCTCTCCCACATGTCGTCGCACATCGTGTGGACGATTGCCTTCGGCCCCTTCGCAGACATGCCGCCTTCCTCACCTCCGGGTATGGGAGAGGCATACGACTGTGGGGTCAAAAATATCAAACGAGGGTTAACGCAGCCTTCATGACAAAAAACTAGGGCAGGACCGCTTTCGCAACCCCGCCCCGCAAAACCCGAAGGTTTTTTGTCTGATTCCATTATGGGTGATTACACCCAGTTGTCGAACACCTTCGCAAGAAATCTGTAAGCGGATACCACACAATCGGTGTTCGTGTACCAGTCAGCGTGCTCGACGGCGTGATACTTTAGGGCACCGACCAGGCCCCTGCACATCTCCCTCGTGTGGAAGCCCGCGACCATCTCCCTGTAGGCAAACGCCATCATCGTTATCTGCTGGACGCGCGGGTTGGCCATCTTCGCTCGCCTCGCACGCCTGTTGATGTCCATCTCGTCGAGCGCCAGCGCGACCTCCCTCGGGGTGCGGATGGTGCTCGTCTCGCTTGGCTCGAAGCCGTTTATAATGTTGATGGAATGGACGCAGGCGTTCCTCACGGCTTGGGCTTGCCTAAGAAGGTAGCGCTCGCTTCTCATCCGCTGGTCCTTCCACCTGTCTGCGCAGAAGAGGTAGAAGTTGATGAAGCCCCCGAAGGAAAGTAGCTCGATGAGGACCCATACGGGCTTCTCCTCGTCGTACTTGCAGGCCATGCCCCCGCTGTACCTATCCCTCTTCAGCCGCTCCATCTCCTTCTCGCGGATCGATCGGTTCCTCTCACTCAGGCTTTCCAGGTAGTCGGCGACGATCGAGTAGCCGTCCTCGTCCGCCCGCTCGGTGACCTCGCGCATGAGCCTGACCTTGGCGAAGCGCCCGATGTCCAGCGTCATCGGGAGCAAGGTGTACCTGAGTATGTGGTCGATGGCCGCGAGATCCCGCAGATGCCCGAAGTCAAGACCGACGTACTCGCTGTCATGCGCCCCTCCGACGCGTTTTTCGAACAGGACGCGGTAGGCCGCGAGCTGCCCGTCGCCGGGTCTGCCCGAGCCCCTCGACCTGCGCCTCTCCTCTGCCGCCCTGACGTCGTTGTCCCCCTTGACGCGCGCAGGCGTCAAGGGGCCCGTGGTGGCAGGGATTGATGCCGGTACCGCGTGCCCTCATAGGGCGGCATGAGGCCGAGATTGCGAGGACCTGTCAGCTGCTCTCGTGCGAAGGGTACGGGTGCCCGTGAGGCGGACAAAGGTCGACGCGGCGGCCGTGGGGAGGTGCGAGCACATGCGGAGCGCAGGTGGGGTCACGTTGCGAAGGTGTGGGGAGGTCCCCATGAGAACGCCCGCTCACCTGCCTTGCAGCTTATGCACGAGCTCGGCGAACTCGTCGCGCCTCTGGGCTGGGGTGCGCGAGTCCTCGCTGGACTCCCTCATGGCGTTTGCCGCGATGGCGCCGAGGGCACCAAACGAGCGTCCCAGCGCGGCCTTGAGGGGCGAGAACTCAAGGCGATATTTCGTGCCGTTCACCTTGATGGAGTCACCGCTCCACGTCTTGAGTTTCGCTTCCACCTCGCCTATGGGTGCACGATCGAACTCGTTGCCCTCGTTGTCAAAGAGGACGAGCTCGCCTGAGCCATCGATGCCTATGAAGCCGTTTGTCGCCCGTTGCCTGATGCCTTGGACTATGTGCATGCCGTCGCACCAGAATTGCCAGTCGCCCCTGTTGTCTGCCATGGAGTTCCTCCTGAGGTCGTCTGTTGACAAGAAGTGAGCCACGTGCTAGCAGAGAACTATATCGTAGACGGCATGGCGGCATGCCAGCTGCACAATATACGATGCATCCTGCAAGGGAGCATACCCGGTGGGAGGTGCGCCTTGCGGGGCACGGTGCGCCGGACGCCTCCCGAAGGGCTGGGGGCGGTTGCCCCCGCCGTGAGGTCAGGGGGACCGGCAGAGGGGGGGCGTGGGCGACGACTTTGGCAGGCGGGGCATCGACAGCCCCTCCGACAGGTGCTATCTGCTGTAGCTCTACCTTACGAGCATCACGGCGATCACTGCGCGATGGGTGGAAGGCGAGTGTGCGAAGTCCGTCGAGCGCATGGTCACGCTCATCTCGGGCTGCATCCCCAAGGCGTGGCGTGAGTGGCGTGAGGCGCTTGGACATCGGCCGTCGGCGGGGCTGGGACAAGCCGCCCTTGTCGGCAGGTGTCTTTCCACCATGTGCATCAGGCCATTGGGAGGCGCGAGGCAGGTCAGTCGCCCTCCTTCAGATACCTCCTTGCAGCCCTCTCGTTCGCGATCATGTACGTGCGCCAGCGGTTGGAGCCCTGTGCAGCCAAGATGCCATCGCTTACCAGATCGCCGAGCAGCTCGCTTGTCCGTGACGCGCCCAGCCCGGTTGCCTCCATGATAGCTGCCCTGCCGAGCGGCTCTGCGGCTGATGCGATATGTTGAACTATGTGGCGCTTTGTTCGATCGGTTGCCTTCGTCCGATTTTCGCGTCCGATTTTCGCGTCCGATTTTCGCGTCCGATTTTCGCGTCCGATTTTCGCGTCCGATTCGTTCGAGTTTCCAGATGAGACGAGCTCTACGTGCGAACCTGGACGGTGGAATGCCACACGCGTGGCGTTGCCCTCTTGGAAGTACTCGAAGCTCACGCCAGCCTCGTCGCAGGCCTGCTTGATGCGGCGCAGACCACTACCGAATGCCTCGATGTAACCGCCGCGGAAGAGGGCGTCGGCAATGCGTGGGTTTCGGTTCTGTGGCGCCCTCGCCACTCCCATGAGGTAGTCGTCTGGTGTGGTGCCTGCAGGGAAGAGGCCGGGATTCGTGATCTGTACCGTGTCCGTAAAGATATCGATCATCACGCGGCTGTCACCTTGATGCTCTTTGTGACAGAAGGCATTGATGACCGCCTCGCGGATGGCCTCACGTGGAATCTCAGGGATCTCCTCGCGTGTCGGGCTGCCGTCAATCACGATGCGGCGACGGATATTGGAGTTGACGTAGTACTCCGCCTTGTCGATAAGCTCAAGCACAGGGGCATCTTCCTGCTGAAGATCAAGGATGTTAACGCGATCGTTACCGGCGAGCACCCCCATGGTCAGACGCTTGTGGGAGGGCGAGTGGCAGAATAGCACGGTCGCGGCATTCGTGAGGCGCCCATCGCGCGCGAGTCCGAGGCGCTCAAGCAGGTTGGCAGCATCAGAAGACCTGGCATATGTCGTGGGAATGCGATTCTTCTTGATGCCCGCATCGATGTACGCATGGAGAAGCGCTGCGCTGACATCGGACACAGGACAACCCGAGAGGCGCGTATCCCATGGCACCTCCCTGTCTATGGCCGCAGCGAACATGCGCTTGACTTGCGCAGGTGTCATGAGCACATCCTCGTCGGCACGGCGGATGCGGTAGCGCCCCTCGCAGGCGTACGGCGTTTCGTCCCCCTCGAAGTCGATGCGGATGTACGTCTTGCCGCTGTCCTCACATTCCGTGCGTATCTGTGGCGTGATCCTTGGCTCGATCTTGGATCCAATCTCTTGGCTGATGGAACGCAGCGTCTTGTCCGAGACATCTTGGCCCGTGACCTCCCCGTCGTTTCGTACGCCGAAGTAGAGCACGCCGCTGCCGTGCTTGTTGAGGATCGATGCGATGGACTCCATGGCTTCACGATGCTCACCCGTGGACCTCTTGAACTCCACTTGCTCTGATTCGGCTCCAAGGTTCATGCCCTACGCTCCCTTCCCGCTGACGATAGTCTCATGGGCAGGTAGCCGCTTGCACGCCTTGAGACCAGGGATGGCTTGCCGTCTGGTAGTGAGCATCGATGATACCTTTGATTTCCTGGCGTCCAAGTAATCGAGATGACGCGTTGTTGCCTGCCAAGGGAGGGCCCCATTGCCTTCCGGAGCTCTTCGGGGGTTTGTGTGGGTTGCTGCCTCGGCGAAGACGCCAACCTAGCGGCGGCGCCGCTCGCGCAGAGCCTGTTTTTCCGACCAAGGGGGAGGTGGCCACCGAGGGAGTGCTGCCGGCACGTCATGGTGGTTGGGGCGCTCGTGCCACCCGACGCGGCTCGCGTCGCAACTAGCGTTGCAACAGTGTACACAAGTGCCCCAAAACGGCTCCGAGAGGCACTTTTCGTTGATTTGTGTACACTCCTGCGTTCCCTCATCTGTCCACAACGGCGCAACAGTGTACACAAGTGCCCCAAAACGGCCCCGAGAGGCCGTTTTCGTCAATCTGTGTACACTCCTGCGTCCCCACGACCGCTCGCGCGACCGGGTGGGGTCATGGGTCCCACGACATCGACGGCCCCATGGCTCTTGTGATGCCAGGGCGCTTGGATCTGAGGCTACGCCGCCAGGGAGGTGACGCGACCACCTACCCACACGAACTCACGAAGCCTCCCTTGTGGCCGCCTGATTGACACTGGGAAGCGGGTGTCCGAACGAGTTGTGCGTGACGTATGGAATGTAGTTATGATGTTGTATCTGTCGTATGCTCATGGACATCAAGAGTCCTTTGAGCTGTGAGAAGGATTGATCATGGGCAGAGAGATGCTGGGGACGATGCGATGTGTCGCAAGGGCATCTCTGGCTTTATGCTCGTTATTAGCGATGGCCACCCCGAGCTGCCCGCCAGGGGTGGTGGTGCAGGCCGCCACCGGGCAGGCAGGGGCAGATGCCATCGCCTGCAAGCTTGTGGCGGGACAGGCGCTGACGTTCCGCATAGCCGCTCGGCATTTGCCGCCGATGTGTGAAATAGCATGTTTGACGATGGCTTGCTCACAAAGGGGCCATGGCCGAGTCCGAGGCTCTCGGCATGCCATATGCGGCAGGGAGGGGGGACATGAGGTCAGAAAGCCCATGCGTTCGGAGCGGCCATAGGGTGCGCAGGGCGCTCGTCGGCCTGCTCGGCGTCGCCTTCACGCTGTGGTTCACAAACTCGCTCTTCCACTGCGAGACCAGTCCAACAGGATTCGTCTACTTCCGTGACGTCCGCGTGTCGGATGGGGTGGTTTCCTTCAACCCGGAGTGGACCATGACGATCGGCTATGTGAGCGACTACTCGTGGAGGGTGGAAGGCGACTGCCTCTACCTGAGGCTCTACATGAGCTATTTCGACGGGGGTCCGCTGCTGGAGCCGTTCACAAACCCTCCGAAGAAGGTCAGCATTCCTAGGGGCCAGATGTACTCCGTGAACCCCCTCGGGAGGGTCAGCATCGACTCTGGCCGCCCGCTCCGTCAGGTCGTGGTCGTCGGTGAGGGCAAAAAGGCCGTGCTGTGGGAGCAGGGATCTCCTCCTCGCGAGGGGCCGCTCGGGCCGAGCGACTTAGGAGAGGATGGTGACGGGAGAGGGAGGGCTCACGAGTGACATACCGTCAAGTGGAGTGTTCGTCCTTGGCCTCGCACAGCCCAACGCCACCGTCATCGGCTCCGCCCTCATGCCCTGGCAGGGGGTTGTCGCACCGACGAGTGGGCATGTGAGCATGCACGAGGAGGGGGTCATCGAGCGCGACGGGTATCAGGTCATCGAGCTGGCTGCATGTCTTGGTAAGGTCACTGCGGAGCAGCTTTACATATGCGCGCTCGCATGGGAGCGTGACGCCAACAGGGATCATATGGTCCAGCTGGGGATGGCTTACCTGTCGTAGCCCACCGAGTGTGGCACCCTCTACTCACTCATGGAGCTCGAGGCCCTCTCAAAGATCTGTCACGAGCACGGCATGAGTCTGTTTGTCGATGGGGCGCGGCTCGCCTATGCGCTCCTCGCGAAGGGGCGCGTGCTGGGGCTCAGCTCGAGGCGCTCTTCGAGGATGGTCTCTATGAGCACATCGGGGTTTCGGTTGTGTGGAGGCCGGGAAGGTGGCCTTCTTTGGCGATGTCCCAAGACCGATTTGCGCTGGCTTGCGGGAGCCCGGACCTTCCGGGGTGTATCACAGCTGGGGAGCCTGGTCGCCCCTTGGGTACCTGTGTTTTTTCGAGCATTCGCTCAGTGGGCGCAATACGGGTAAACGAGTCGTCTTTGCCATAGTCGGCGATAATGCCCCCAATGCCCTTGTTCATCAATGGTTCCTTTCTATGTGCTGCTTAGCACGCCATTTCCAGTATGCGCTTCGAAAGTTGTTGTGCTGCTTGGCAAAGCCTCCGGCAACCTCGACGACCTGAGCGTCGCGGTGATCGAGCTCCGGAACGACGTGAGGGAGATCTCCAGCCACGCGATCGTCTCCATCTAGCCATGCCTTACGTCAAATGCATCTCGGGCCATACGAGCGCCCGGGGCGTGCAGCGCTACCTCGAGAAGGACGGGCGCGCCCTCGCAACCGATTTCCTCAACCTCGACGCCCCCGTCAAGGGAGCGAGGGACGGGCTCGAGGACTATGCGGCGTTCGAATGGTGGCGCGGGGATATGTGAAGGTTGCGGAATCGGATATCCCATCTTTACATGGCGTTCAGACGTTCATGCATCTTATCGATTAATATGTTGTCTATACGTCTGACTGGAGGTTGCGAATGGCAGGTGTAGACATATCTGAGCAGATCAACGGCCTCGGTGGCATCGCGACGTCGTCCGAGCTGAAGTCGGCAGGCTTCTCTGCCGGCGCGATAGCGTACGCCCTCGAGACGGGCTCGATAGACAGGCTCACGCGCGGGGTGTACTGCGCTCCGGATGTTTTCGAGGATGATTTCGCGATAATCAGCTACCGCTGGTGCAAGTGCGTGTTCTCGCACGCGAGCGCTTTGTACCTGCTGGGCCTTTCCGACAGGCTGCCCTCCGAGCAGCACGTAACGGTCCCCAGGGGATACAACCCGAAGGGGCTGAAGAACGCCTACCCGGGAATCGGGATGCACTGGGTCAGCTCCGAGCTCTACCCCCTCGGCGAGACTACCGTGAAGACGCCTGTGGGCAACACGGTCCGGTGCTACGACGCCGAGCGCTCGATCGCCGACCTCATCCGCCAGAGGAAGAGGGATGGGGCCGACGCCCAGCTCGTCCGCGACTCGGTGACGGGATATTTCAAGCGAGCGGACAAGGATCTTCCCAAGCTCGCTGAGATGTGCGAGGCGCTCGGGGTCAGGGACGAGCTGCAGGTCTACCTAGAGGTGATGTGAGGATGGCCGGGATCAGTAACGATGCGAGCCTGCGCGGCAAGGTGCGCGCCGTCGCCAAGAAGAACGGTCTGCGCGCCCAGGAGGTCCTGCAGATGTACCTCTTCGAGCACCTGCTGCTCAGACTCGCCGCAAGTCCCTACTCCGACAGGTTCGTGCTCAAGGGAGGACTCCTCATATCGTTCATGATCGGTCTTGCGCAGCGCACCACCATGGACATGGACGCGACCGTCGTCGGCATGTCGATGGACAGGGAGAGCGTCGAGCGGGCAGTGACAGAGGTCTGCTCGACGGCCGTCGGTGACGGGATGGAATATGCCTTCGAACGTGTCGAGCCGATAAGGGAAGACGACGAGTACGCGAACTGGCGCGTCCACATCAGGGTTCGTTACGGCAGGATGGACGCACCCGTGAAGGTCGACATCACCACGGGCGATTCAATCGTGCCGTCGCAGACGGAGTACCCGCATCCCCTGATGTTCGAGGGAGGTTCCGTCAACGTGATGTCGTACCCGCTGGCCACCGTGCTCGCCGAGAAGTTCAAGACCGTGGTGCGCAGGGGTACCGCGAACACGCGTGGAAGGGACTTCTACGACATTTACGCGCTTATGAAGGTGCACGGCGACGACATAGACTTCGTTGAAGTCAAGGCAGCGCTGAACGTTACGGTGGCAAAGCGAGGATCGAGCTCGCTCATGCCGGAATACCATAGCGTGCTCGAGTCGGTTCGCGCATCTGATCAGATGGTATCGGTCTGGGATTCGTATACGAAGTCTGCACCCTACACGTCTGGAACGTCCTTCGACGAGGTCGTCGATGCAGTCCTGGAGCTCGGCGATCGGGCGATCGGGGACGGCGTCAGCCGATCCACGCCCTGAAGCGCCCGCGAGCGAATTCGAAGCGGTACCACGCCATCAATGTAGAAACGGCATCAGACTCGATTGGTCTTCCATCGGGGCGCCTGCCCTGAGCCGAGCGCTGCAAGCTCATGGCGCGCCTTCACTAGGCGCCGCTGTTCATGGGGTGCAGCTTCTCGTCTAGCCCGTCCTTCCGAACATGCTTGAAGCCTCCCGATCCTGATGGCGGGAATTTGCTCCCTCTCGATGAGCCTGTAGGCCGACGGTCGCGAGATGCGCAGGTTCTCGGCGACCTGGGAGACGTCCACATGTGCGTCGCCGAGGCCGTTAGCATCGGGAGCCGACGTGGCCGGTTCTCAGTTGCCGCCTGTGGCATACCCGAGGCCCTCGGCTACATTATCACCGACAGCCCCCGCAGGGTACGCATCGCGCCTGATCTGGAAGATGCCGCCTCTCATCGCCCGCCCTTGTCTGACATCTTTTGTCATCTCGTGCCGTTTGGTGCGAGGGAGTGGCATCCCTTGCACGCATAGATGTTTATGCCTGTTCGGGAGGGGCGCAAAGCGTTGCAGGGCGATATGCCACGGTAAGCCACTGTAAGCCACGGTTGGGATGGAATCACATCATGCTGCTCAAGGTGGGCTGCGGGGTCGAAGTGAGCGCGATTGCAGCCTTCGAGGTGAAGTGCATAGACACCGACTTTTTACTGATGAGTGACCGTCTATTCCGATGTCTGGGAGAGCGAGCGCGCTATTCGGCTCTTGACCCATCATGATGGAGGCCCTTGTGCATCTGGTAGTCACTCGGGCATGTCAAAAACACATTTTCCTAGCTCATACGTGTCACTCTTTAATCGGAGATTGTCACTCTCGCATTGGCGGCGCCCGGCGCTGTTTCGGGCTTTTCCTGGCTGGTAGTCAGTTGCACGCAACCGACCTGCGTTTCCGCAGGTAAAACGTATCACTCTTCGGTCGGACGAAAATACTCTTCCAAGTGACTACAGACCATGTAGGGTGTTGGTGTGAGTCAATATTGCGTATACCTACTCTCCAAGAACGAGCCTTGGAGAGCACGCAATTGTATCCCACCATATCTTTCTGCTGTCTCGAGATGGTAGCACCCCGCAGGCCGCCGTCACGAGCCTGCGGGGATGCTCGGCGGTGCTTGACGCCCCCTGCGAGTTCCCAGGCGGTGGGCTCGCAGGCGTGGAGACGCGGCGCTCGGGGCACGGGGACCACCAGGGGCGAGCGCGCCACTGCGCCTCCCTGGTGACGGCCGACAGGACGCCGCCGGGAGGGCGCCTCGGGGACGTCCCGGACGTCTGCGTAGTACTCGTCGGCGAGCTCGACCCCTTCGGAGCCGCCCGGTCGCCGTATCATGTTGGGCAGGGTCGTGAGGGAGATCGGCGGGATCGCCGGGAGCGGCCTTCGCGAGGTCTACGTGAGTGCCCTGGCGAGGGACGGCAGTGACGTCGCCGCGCTCATGGGGGCGTTCGAGGAGGCAGAGGCGTACGACGAGACGTGCTTCCCGGCCACGTCCGGGGAGAAGCGCAGGCTCAGGCACACAAAGGAGGGGCGAGGGACGATGAGCAGGGTGGTCGAGGAGATCCGCGCCGAAGGAAGGCGCGAGGGGATCGAGATGGGCAGGGCCGAGGGAAGGATCAAGGGCAAAGCCGAGGGGAGGGCCGAGGCGCTCGGTAGGCTCGTGCGCGACGGTCTTGTGGACGCGCGCGCCGCAGCGACGTCGCTGGGGCTTGACCCCGAGGAGGTCGAGCGCATGCTCGCGTAGCGCGCGATGTGACAGGTGCGCGGGGGTGCTTCGCACTGCACGGCGAAGAGGTACCTCTTGCTCGCGCATAGTCCCCTCGCGCCCTTCAGAGCCGTGAGGAACCTGGGGCTGGCTATTATATCGTCGAGTCGAATTGTGGTATAAAGGAAACATTGCGTGACGTCGCTTCAAGGCTGCCGGAGTGTTCTTTGGCGCTCCTCTTGTGAGGGGGGTGGTTTGGAAGAGCTTAGCGTCTCTGTAGATGAGCCAGGCGGTCAAGGGGCCATTTTCGCCACATGGCATCTGTCATGCGCCCTTCTCGGTACGTCATGTTGTGGCATTGTGGCTGGGATGCGGGACATGGTATGCCGACGGCTGCCTGGCAGAGGGAGTCGATTTAGACGCGACGTGCTGGCGGGAGGTGCCCATGCTCAGCGTCAATAGTCTAAAGGGTCATCGCGAGGGCAATCGCCTCGAGTTCAAGAGGGCAGAAGGCGGCCTGCCCCATAGCTTCTGGGAGACCTACTCCTCATTTGCCAACACCGATGGCGGCATCGTGGTCCTTGGGGCCGTCGAAGGTACCGATGGCCTACCTGTCCCATCGGGCATCGGTGACGTCGGATCGCTGCTAAAGGACCTCTGGGATGGACTGAATAATTCCCAACGTGCGAGTGCCAACATTCTCGTGGGCTCAGACGTGACGGTCGAGGACTGGGAGGGGCGCGAGGTCGTCCTCGTCCACGTGCCCCGCGCCGATCGCCGCATGCGCCCGGTGTACGTGGGCAACAACCCCAGGACGGGTACCTATCGTCGCAGCGGCGAGGGCGACTACCACGTGGCGGAGGAGACCTATCGCTCCATGGTGCGCGACAGCGCGCCGGAATCGGCTGACAGGACGGTGCTTGACGCATTTTCCCTCGATGACCTGCATAGCGAGACGGTGCGGGGATATCGCAACCTGTTTCGCTCGACACGTCCCGGGCACCCGTGGGCGAGCCTGTCAGACGAGGCGTTCCTCACGAGGATCGGTGCCATCGCACGCTCGGGTGACGACCATGCGCTCCATCCCACGCGCGCCGGCCTGCTCATGTTCGGCGAGGCGTGGCGCATCGTGAGTGAGTTTCCCCGTTATCTGCTGGACTGTCGCCAGGAGCTTGGCGACAACAATCGATGGAACAATCGCCTCGTGTCAGGTAGCGGCGACTGGTCGGGCAACGTCCTCGACTTCTGGGGCAGGGCGAGCAGGATGCTCACGGAAGGCCTTCCGGTGCCGTTTCGCCTGGGGCCGGACATGCGTCGTATCGATGACACACCGCAGCATCGTGCCGTGCGCGAGGCCCTCACGAACGCGCTCGTCCACGCTGACTACAGCGGACGTACGGGGGTGGTGCTCGTGCGAAAGCCCGACCGTGTCATCGCCTCGAACCCCGGTACGCTCCGCATCGCCCTCGACGAGGTGGAGGCAGGCGGAGTCTCTGACCCGCGCAACGAGACCATGCTGTTCATGTTCAGCCTCATAAATATCGGTGAGCGCGCTGGTGGCGGCTTTGACGTGCTGCGCGAGGGGGCTCGAAGCGCGGGCAAGCCCGAGCCGCTGCTCGAGGAGCTCTACGAGCCGGATCGCGTGCGTCTCACGCTCCAGCTCGAGACAAGTGGCCTGGTGGGGTTCCACCTTCCCGGCATGGGCGGTGAGGGTGCGCCCCTCGTCACGGCGGTCAAGCCTCCGAGCGGCCAGAGTGTCATCGGTGCCGACGGTGCCAATGCGGGTGCCGTGGTCGGTGCCAATGGTGCCGATAGCGGTGCCAATGCTGGCGGTGGCACCGGGGGCGCAGGAGGGCCGTTTTCGGACGCAGGGGCACGGGTTCTGGATGCGCTGAGGGCCAACCCACGGGCGAGTGCGGTCGCCCTTGGGAAGGAGCTCGGTATGACCCGCAGGCAGATCCAACGCGTCCAGGGTAATCTGAAGGGGGCTGGCATTCTAGAGCGTGTCGGTGGCACGCGGGGCTACTGGAGGATCAAGGCGTAGGCCTGCCGGGATGGGCGACTCAGCCAGGGCTTAAGGGTGGCCCATGGCCACCGTGCTGCCGTCCGGGGCCGCCCCTCCTCCCTGACGGCTTCTGGGGCGTGCCACTCGATGCTGTCGAGTGGCATGCAGATCGCGCACTCGGCGCCGCTGAGTGGCACGAAAGTCGACATATGCGCAGTTGTCAAGAAATGTAGTGCCACTCGATGCTGTCGAGTGGCACGCAGACCGCGCACTCGGCGGCGCCGAGTGGCACGGTCGGGTTTCGCGGGCCCGGCGCCCGCAACCTCGCGCATTTTCCGCTGCGGACCCCAGATCCTGTACAGGCACCTGAGACGGGAGGGCTGAGGTCTCAAGTGATGCCCTCTCACCTCGCATGAGAGGACAGGTCAGCGGGTGGCACCACCGCTCGCGCAGCTTCTTGGGGGCGTCCCATCCCTGCGGTCGAGTGGGTCTGCAAGGCGTGCGATGGCACGGGACCCACATGCGGTGGCGCAAAACACACATGTGATGGCGCGGGACCCATGCTTGTACTACACTGCTGAGGTCCTCCGCCATGTAGGCGCTGTCGTCGCAGAGGACGGGGAGACGAGCGCGGCCACTGCGCGAGAAGTGGCAGAGACGATATATGAGGAGAAGCCGTGATCAAAGAACTGGTCAAGGACAAGGAGATTCTCTCGGCCCGCTGCGAGAGGGCAACGCCCGAGGACGCCTCCATCGCGCAGGACCTCATCGACACGCTGGCGTCCATAGAGGACGGTGCCTGTCTGGCGGCAAACCAGATCGGCATCACCAAGCAGATAGGCGTCTATCTGGACAAGGACAAGAAGGACGAGGAGAAGCGACCCCACGTGCTCTACAACCCGCATCTCATGATGGGGCTTGGTGCGAAGCGGGGAGAGGAGACCTGCCTGAGCCATGAGGAGAACTCCACGGTCACGCGCTACACCAAGGTGAAGGTCTCCTTCGATGAGCTGGTGGACGGCGAGTTCGTGGAGCGCAGGCATGACTTTACCGGCTGGACCGCCCAGATGGTGCAGCACATCATCGACCACTGCCAGGGCAAGCTGGTCTAGCCCTTCGCGTGCCGCAGTCGCGTACCCACCCGCAGGCGCCTGCTGCCCTCGCCGCGCCCGTTCGCAGGCACCTGCTGCCGATTTGCCCGGCACTCTGGCGGACTTTGGCGTGCACCGCACCCCAGCTTGCATACAATGGGGACAGACCACAGCCGCCGAGGTGCTCGGGCGGCGCGAGCATGGCAGGCGCCTATCTAGGAGGACAGCATGGAAGTCAAGAACTACACCCTTCACGGCGACAAGGCCAACAAGGACTTCGATCTTGTCGTCTATGGCAGCACGGGCAGACCGGCCATCGCGTTTCCCGAAGGTGACTCGTCATGCCTGAGCTGGGAGAACAACGGCATGGTCGACGCTGTGGCCGATCTCGTCGACGCCGGCAAGGTCCAACTCTTCTGCGTGGACACCTCCGACAGCGAGAGCTGGCATGCCCACGGGGCGCTGCGCGAGTACCGCCTGGAGAACCTCGAGGGCTTCTTTGCCTTCGTCGAGGGGGAGCTTGCCACATTCATCAAGAAGGTCAGTGGCCCCAAGGAGCTCCCGCTGGTCCTTGGGGCGGGCATGGGGGCCCTCAACGCCACGATCGCCATGCTCAGGAGGCCCAAGGACTACTCCGGGCTGCTCGCGCTTTCCGGTACCTATGACGTGCACCAGCTCATCGAGGGTGACCTCGACGAGCCATGGCGCGCCTTCTCGCCCTTTGATCTGCTCGATGACCTCACGTCGCGCAAGGCGGAGGCCACACTCCTGCGCGAGCGTCAGCTTGCCTTCGTCTGTGGCCAGCATGGCAGCGAGACTGGCGCGGACACCCAACGACAGCTCGACGCTGCCATGGCCGAGAGGGACGTTCCCGCGACGTTCGAGTACTGGGGCTTTGACGTCTCGCATGATTGGTACTGGTGGCACGAGGAGCTCAGGCAGTTTCTGCCCTGCCTCCTGGTCGAAGGTGGACTCAAAAGGCGCATACAGGATGCGCTGGTCGCTCGCGCGCAGGGAGAGGCGAGCCGTGCCAAGGAAGTTACGGATCAGCGCGAGCAGGAGCTTACCGATGCCAAGAACGCGCTCAGCCTCGCGAAGACGGCCGTCAAGGAGAGCGAGGGGCGTCAGAGGGACGAGGAGGCGCACATCAGGGAGCAGCGGGATAGCTCTGCCAAGCTCGCCCGGCTTGCGGCAGACGCCTGGGCCGAGCGGGACCGCATCGCCGCGCTCCTGAGCGAGGCCATCCAGAAGGGCGAGGCCGCCCAAGCCCAGGCCGACGCCGCCGCAAAGGGGTTGGCCGATGCCGAGTGGATCGCCGGTGAGGCCAGGGCAGCAGCTCAGGAGGCCGTCGCCCAGTGCGAGGCTGCCAGCCGGCGTGTCAAGGACTGTGAGGCCGCCCTCGAGGAGGCGCGTGCGGCTCAGGCCAGCGCCGACGATGCGCTCGAGCGTGCCAAGCGTGGATAGGCTTTCCTTGCGCACGCACTTCTCGGCGTGGCAGTGATGACAGGCACGGTCTCCCTCGAACCCATACCCTCGGTCCCTCACCGACTTGGCAAGGGAGCTCGGGTCTACAGCCCTAGGTTGTTTACAGCTCTGGGTCGTAGATGTTCGCGTAGAGCGTGAACAGGCGGTCGAAGAAGTACGTCACGCCAAAGGTCGCATAGATGCGGTGCAGGGGGCTGCCCTCACTGGCCCCCTCACCGATGGAGAGGACCTCGTCAAACTCCGCGTGAAGCTCGGGATCGTCGTGTGCGGTTATGATCACCTTGTGCGCCTCGCTTCTGCAGATGTTCGCGCGCTGGCGATGGGCGAAGCCGTTCGAGGTGGTCACGACGATGAGCAGGTCGCCTTCGCTGAGTGCGCCGATGCCGTTGATGTCCGATGAGTCCTCGCCTACCATGCGCACGGGCCTTCCCTCGGAGAGCATGGCCAGCTGGAACTCCTCGAGCGAGATCCGTGACGCCTCGGTCGAGAAGAGGACCACGTGAGCACTCGTGTGCATGGTGCTGACCAGGCGATCGAGCTTGCCCGAGGACGCCAGCTCGTCTACCGTGGCATAGATGTGGTCGAGGTCGGCTCTCAACTTGCGACCCTGCCCAAGCTCTGCCTTGGCGTAGACCAGGTAGTGGCGGCGAAGCGTCTCTCGCTCCTCGTCGCTCAGCGCGCCTGGCTGCAAGATGTCGTAGCTGACCCTGCTCATGATGGTCTCCTTTCCTGGCGATCGCCCCGCAGGGGGCGTGGGTGTGCGGCGCATGCCCGCCTCGTGCCCGACCTGCGCCTTGGTGCGTTCGTCGGGCGAGTCAAGACGGTTCCATTGTACGATTTCTCTGGGAGAGAGGGCTTCGTCCGGAGGCCTCGCGTGGCATCTTTTGGGGGCTGCGTACCGAGCGAGCTTGGCCCTGCGGCGAGTGGTACGTGTGCGGGAGCCGGTGCACGTACGTAGTTGTCGCGCCTTCGTTTGCAAGAGCGATAAATCTTTCATTGGGGCGGGGCCAACCGAGATCCTCTGCGTCAAACTATAGACGTTCTATAGACGTTGGTGCAAAGAGGAGACGAGGAGGCACCCATGGCAGGAGGCACAGGCAGCAGCAACACCACCATCCGCGATACGGTGCAGAGGATGAGGATCGAGAGCTCCGCGATGGCCTCGACGCCCCTCTCGCAAAGAGACGCCGCCCTCGTCCGCGTTAGGGAGGCGCTGCTCTCGCACAAAGACGACATCTTCTCTGCAAACACGGAGGACCTGGCGCGGGCCAAGAGGGACGGCGCCGCCCCTGCGGTGGTCAAGCGTCTCCTCTTCGACGAGCACAAGCTCAAAGACGTCTGCGCGGGCATAGATAGCCTGCTTGGGCTGGAAGACCCGGTGGGCCGCGTGCTGCTGCGCCGCGAGCTCGACGAGGGGCTTGAGCTCACGCGCGTAAGCTGCCCCATTGGTGTCATCGGCGTCATCTTTGAGGCGCGTCCAGATGCGCTCGTGCAGATCTCGGCCCTTTGCCTCAAGAGTGGCAACATGGCCATGCTCAAGGGTGGCTCAGAGACGGCGGAGTCGAACAGGACGATCTTCTCGCTCGTGCACGAGGCCGCCGTCGCGGCAGGCCTTCCCGGGGCCTGCCTCGCGCTTGCAGAGTCCCACGCCCAGATAGACGAGCTGCTCGGCTGCTTTGGCCTCGTCGACCTGCTGATTCCCCGCGGGTCGAACGCCTTCGTGCGTCACATCATGGACAACACCAAGATCCCCGTGATGGGCCACTCCGATGGCGTCTGTCACATCTATGTGGACGCGTCGGCCAACCTGTCGTCTGCCATACCCATCTGCGTGGATGCCAAGTGTCAGTACACGGCCGCCTGCAACGCTGTCGAGGCCCTCCTCGTGCACAGGGACGTTGCGGAGGGCTTTTTGCCCCTGCTGGCAGGCGCCTACGCTGCGGTGGGCGTCGAGATCAGGGGTGACGAGCGGGTGCGCGCCCTCATTGATTGCAAGAGCGCAACCCAAGAAGACTGGGGTGCGGAGTACCTCTCGCCCACGATCTTTGTCCGGGTGGTTGACTCCCTCGACGAGGCCATCGACCATATCAACCGCTACGGCTCGCACCACACCGACGCCATCCTCACCGAGGATGCGGCGGCGGCCGAGAGGTTCATGCGGCTCGTTGACTCGGCGGGCGTCTACCAGAACGCCTCGACGCGCTTTGCGGATGGCTTTCGCTACGGCTTTGGCGCTGAGGTGGGCATATCGACAGGAAAGCTCCACGCGAGGGGTCCGGTGGGCCTCGACGGGCTCGTGACCTACAAGTACCAGCTGCGCGGCCATGGCCAGATCGTGGGGGACTACGCCGAGGGCAGAAGCCAGTTCCACTTTTGCGACCTGACGTAGGGCGGGAAGGGACCCATTACCCTGACTTCCCGGCGCTTCCTTAGCCCGCAGGACACAGGCCCGAGCCCTTGCCTGCCCTGAGGACCTTTGCCCGGCTGCGAAGACCCATGGGCCGCGAGGGAGGGTCGCGCGTGCGGCCTCACGGAGGGGCGCAGCCTGGCCCGGCGCCTCACGGAAAGGCGCGGCCTGCGGCTCCCATGTCGCGCAGAATGCGCCTCTCCGTGAGGGGGTACCCCCAGAGTGCGCTTTTCCGTGACCCCAACCTCCCAGAATGCGCTTTTCCGTTACGCCGCCGCCCGGGAGGCGCGGGGCGCAACCCCCCGCCAGCCTGCGGGGCACTATGGAAAGTGGCTCAACTGGGCAAATGCGCTCGAGCAACCCCCCGCCAGGCTGCGGGGGGGTTGCGCCGGGACCCGCAGGCGTCGGCCTGGGGCCTGACTGCACGGAAAGGCGCAGTCTGGGCAGAGGGCCTCGCTGATGGCGCGCCCTGGGCTAGGCCGGGACACCATCAAGCTGCCAGTTGTGGGCTAAGGAGGTGCCGGGAACTGGGGCTTCGTGAGTTCGTGTGGGTGGTTGCGTCACTACCCTGGCGGCGTGGTGGGTGTCACCGCCATGCGGCGACGCAGGAGTGTACACAGATCGGTGGAAATGGCCCCTCGGCGCCGTTTTGGGGCACTTGTGTACACTGTTGCGCCGTTGTGGACAGGTGCGGCGACGCAAGAGTGTACACAGATCTGCGAAACTGGCCTCTCGGCGCCGTTTTGGGGCACTTGTGTACACTGTTGCGACTCGCGAGGATCGTGCGAGCGACTGTGGGGACTCGCAAGAGTGTACACAGATCGGCGAAAACGGCCTCTCGGAGCCGTTTTGAGGCACTTGTGTACACTGTTGCGACGCGAGCTTTACGATGCGAATTACGTCGGGTGGTACGAGCACCTCAACCACCATGGCGTGCCGGTGGCGCCCCCTTGCTGGTCGCCTCTCTCTTGGTCGGGAAGACAGGCTCTGCGCGAGTGGCGCCGCCGTTAGGCTGGCATCTTCGCCGAGACAGCAACCCACACAAATCCCCGATGGGCCTGGGAGCTCAGGGTTATACGAAGGACGAGAGGGCCGTCCACCGCGCGAAGGCCCCGTCACTTTGGATTTGCTCACCCGATGGCCTCGTCACCCTGCTCCCATTCAAAGTGGGGCGTGATCGGTCCAATAGTGGGGGAATCCAGGTGATAGGCTTCGCAGTCGAGCAGATTCCAGGTGAGGGGGTTGCGGTGCGATCGGTAGGCGTCCTGTCGAGGCATTGGTCAGGTCGTGAGACACAGACCAGGAACCGTGAGAAGTCCAGAGGGACAGCGCACCTATCGCTCGGGAGTATCTCGCGTTAAAACTATATACAGAGTTGAGAAGAATCATTGACACGTTGGTTTTACAACATTAATGCTCTTATCCCTATAGTAATAGTAGGTTATTGAGTTTGTTAGGGTTATCTAACGATCACGCTCGATGCCCTAAGGGTCGACTTTGCCACGGCAGCGATGGTGTAGCGATCATCTCTATCGAGAAGGGAGCAAGAGGGCCTAAGCGTACGTCACGAGCCATTTCCATTGCCCGGAGCTGCTAGAGAACCAGTCCCATCTTGAAGGGAGATTTGCATGAGCGAGCAAACAAGACTGAACACGTCAGCGAACATGGACGAGCCGACGGATCTGTCCCGCCGTGACTTCCTGAAGGGTGCGGTGGGGGTGACGCTTGCCATAGCCGCCGTATCGGCGGGACTGAGCCTGCCAGGCGCAGGTGAGGCGCTGGGGACCGCGCCGCAGAGGGCCTACGCGGCCACCGCAACGTCAGCTGGTACGTATACAATAACTGCAAACCTGTATGTGGATAAAAAGGATACGCCGATTGGGAAGAATGCGTATGTGACAAATAGTGGAAATCCACCGTTCCACAAGCCGACTTCTCCCGTATCAAATAATGCCAAACTTCAGGTGACCGAATCAGGTAAGAAATTGCTGACAGTTCCAATCGTCAACAATACATTTGGGGTACTCTCGATTGCGACAGCATCAACAAATAACTCAGTGAAAGTTATTGATAAGTCAATGACTACATGGAAGGCCCCTTGGCCATGGTCTACTCCATATAAAGAGCGCATCTCTTCCATTACATTCGATGTGACTAATTTTAGTGGTGGTAATTCTATTGCCGATTTCACACCTTGCGCGGAATACGCGACTTTCCCACGGTACAAAGGTGATAAGCACTGGGATCTGCACCTAATTGTTAACTTTAACAGCGCAAAGTCAGTCTAGGTTATTTGTCGCTTGAATAGTCTCAATACAAAGGAGAATTAATTTCTCCATGCTGACGAAGGTGTGATATGGGCGTTCTGACAAGGGATAGGTTCTTGCGCAGCTTCCTTGCAGTCTTTTTGACTGCAACTTTAGTGGTCTCTATGGTTCCCACACCGGTGTTGGCTGCGGTTGCATCGAGGGGTCTGGATGGCGCAGTCGGCGTAGCGCAAGGACAACCCTCGTCAGAGGAGAGCTCTCCTCAGGGGGAGACGGTTGGGGCCGTCTCCCCTTCGACACCTGCTGACCCCTCAAAGCCTGATGAGGCATGGGGCCAGGGGGCTGGCTCTGCATGGTGGGCCGGCGCGGCAGAGGATGGCTCAGTGGGAACATCCAGCAGTTCACGCGATGGCACAACGAACGACCCATTAGGAGAGTCAGTCCCAGAAGAGTCTTACGCCGACGCGCTCGAGCGCTCCGTTATTGAGGGAACTGATCTGCTCTCTGCAGCCCTGTCGTCGGCTCCTCATGATGCGAACAACCCCCATACGAAGGTTGAGGTGGGCAAGTACGCTCCCGGTACGTATACCGTGACGGCCAACCTGTTCATCCCCGCCTCAAAGAACCCGTTTAACGGTACCATCCAAACATACATGACGAACCCGGAAAACCCGCTCGGCATCGTCGAGCCGGACAACGGGGACCCTAGCGCGGTCACGGGTGGCGTGCCAACCTTCCATGTGGAGAAGAACGCGACGCTCACGGTGGGTGAAGACGACTCTCTGACGCTGACGGTTCCCATCCGCAATCCCGTGTTCACCTTGCAGGGCATCGGTAGCGGACAGGGCGTCGAGGTTGTGAGCGCGCATACGCGCGCCGGTGAGTACGGCCCGCGTGATGCCTCGGGCAAGGTGACGATAGCGGGCCATACGAGTCGTGTCGATTCTATCACCTTCAGGCTATCTGATAGTGGCAAGACTACCGACGGTAGCGATGGATACACCATTCAGAGATGCAGTGAGTATCCCACCATCCTCAACCAGAACTGGCATGCTGACCTTGACCTAACGGTTGATCTTTCGAACGTGCCCGCTTCTCAGAAGTACGTCTCCGACCCGACGGTCGCACAGGATCTCACGTATAACGGTCACGAACAGCAGGGTGTGACGTTCGAGACGGACAAGTGCGATGTTATCTCCGGTGCGGCTGCTGTCACCAATGCGGAAGACTACTCGCTCACCCTTAAGCCCAAGAGCGGTCTCACGTGGCTCGATGGAACGACGGATGCTCGCTCACTCGATTGGAAGATTGCCGAGGCGCAGGGCGTCAAGAAGTACGAGACGGTCGCACCCTGCCCGGAGGATGCATCCAAGACGATCGCGGCGCAGCCCTTGGCCGATGCCGTCAATGCCGGTTTTTCCTACGAGGGGCTCATCGGGAGCCATGCCCCCGAATTGTTGGGCATCACCAGCCAGACGTCTGATGCGTGGAACCTAGGAACCTTCGGGCATGCTCAACTCATGTCCGAGCCCCGCGTCCTCGAGCCGGGCACCTACACGGTAACGGCCAACATCTCGATGATGACCCCACTGGGGTTTCCGGGTTATACGACGAATCCCTTCAATCCCGAAGGCATTGGCGGTAAGGGTGGCATTCCGAACACTCCCGTATCCAATAACGCTACATTGACGGTGGGTGCCGATGGATCGCGTATGATCTCTCTCAACCTGGTCAATCCCGTCTTCACCGTACAGAATGCGGAGAGTAGCAAGGGAGTGACCGTTGAGGCCACAGACAGGGTTCCCATTGAGCAGAAAGGTGATGACGAGGAATATAACAAGGCCGTTGCTGCCGATGGGATCACCTCGCGCATCGCACATATGACCCTCAGGTTAAATGACTGGAGTGGCAGTTATCACTTCGACAACTGGAAGGTGTATGCGACTACCCTTAGTACGTTCTTCCCGAATAACAAGTATCCGCAGATAAAATCCCTTGACTTGTCCGTCGATATAAGTCATGCGCAGAAGCAGGTGGAGGGTGATTACTCAAAGACCTTCACCGACAATGCGACGGGTGTGAGTGTCACGGTTTCAGCTGAAAAAGATACCAGTGTAATTCCTCAGTTGGAAAAGGCGTCTCTTCAGGTCGAGAAGATCGAGTCTGGTATGGAGCACGACGGTGCCAAGCAGGCGTTGACGCAACTGTATGCCTCCTCACCTGGCTTTTTTCTCTACAGGGTTTTGCTTATCGCAGATGGAAAGCCTATCAGCCTTGATGACAAGACATCTGCGGAGGTCTCAATTCCAGCTGCACGGCCAAACGCTGCTGTCTATTCCTTCAGGGCAGCATCGCTGAGTGCCGTTGAGTCCCGCATGTCCTCAGGCAAGATCTTATTCAAGCCATCGCAGCTCGGTAGTTTTGTAGTGGTCGATTCTCAAGGTGTAGCGAAGTTCTCGTGGTCTCATACAGTGCGAGATGCATCGACTGGTGCCTCGATAACCTATTCTACCGATGCGAGCGTGGAAGATACGCTCTTCGAATCCGCTTACGGTCCAGGGAAGGGCCTTGAGGCTCTTGAATGGTATGCTAGCTACATGGACGCGAGCGGGGTTTCGTCTTCGCAGGCGCCTAGTTCATTCGGTGAGAAGGCACTTGCTGCCGCGAAGGAATCCGGCAGCGGAGGCTGGACCATTGCGGGTGCCTACGCCATGGGTATCTCCTATTCCATGGATGGCTCGGGTGTGCCCAATAACCTGTTTGACTCCCTTTCTCTTGGCTACACTTTCACTGCTGGTATCAATCCACTTTCAGCGATTGTGCCTGTAGCTAGCGGTAATGCCTCCGTGTACGCCGTCTATGGGACGGTTGGTGCGGGAGCGACAGGTGTTAAGAAACTTAGCGCACAAATAACCGATGGATACGCCAAGGTATCGCTCAACGATTCTGACGCGCAAATACCAGGGCTGAGTTCGATGCTCTTTCATGCTGCTGCGGGCGTGGGTGATTATACCGGCGCACCGCAGACGGCCGAAACGCAGATTGCATATCTGATGGTGGTTGAGCCTTCGACTCAGAAAATTGCCGAGCCCTCCGTCGCCCGCGGCCTCACCTACAGCGGCCGGGAGCAGGTGGGCGTCCCCGCGGGCGAGGGCTACGAGGTGTCCGGGGGCGCGGCCACCGGCGCCGGACCCCACAGGAGCACCGTCACGCTGAGGGACGGCTACGCCTGGCCCGACGGCACGACGGCCCCCCTCTCCATCGACTGGTCCATCGCCAAAGCCAGGCTCACCGCGACCTACCGCGGCGAGGAGGTGGC
>ERZ772772.380-NODE-380-length-27239-cov-17.850427_pt1 | contig 27239 bp, 10 predicted proteins | sample MGYA00511484_ERZ772772 | MGnify/ENA primary metagenome ERZ772772 (study PRJEB29015, sample SAMEA2737913) | human oral metagenome | biome: human oral; feature: human-associated habitat; material: dental | place: China | collected 2088 ... | reverse complement strand
CCCGAGTTCCTTGAGGACGCGGATGCTGTCGGGTTTTGAGGTGGGCTTCACCAGATGGGCCAGCACGTGCTGGAAGAACGCTTCATCAGCTACCACATCGAGACCGAGGAGTTCCCAGGTTCCGTGGATGGCCTCAGTCGGCAACCGCGGACTCGTTCCTTCGGCTATCGTTCCCCGCAGTTAAGGGCTGGCTGCTTGTGTCCGGGTCGAAGTCCGGCTCTGGTTGTTCTGCCGGCAACTTCTCCTGGCCGGTCAGCATCAAGGCCGCCAGCTCAGCTTCCGTATGCGCTGAACCCAAGTGCTTCAAGATGTTGCGGGCCCTGTTCTGCTTCTCCATCACCTGGACAGCCGTGGCTCCCGAAGCGGTCTTGACTTTCCGCGAGAACGGACTCGTGCCGGAATCCTACCCACGTTATTAGTGCCCTAACACACCCACTAAACCCTTTTGACAGGGCCTGGCAGTCCAGAAAAGCGGCAAATCACCACACCGTGTGCAACTCAGGCCTGATGCGCGAATTGGGCTTCCAGGAAGACCCGGGCAACCTGATGGGGTTGCTCGATTCACAGGCGCTGCGGGCGGTGCGCGTGGTCATCGACATCGGCGTGCACTTTGGGCTGGCGGCCCCCGATCTGGTCGGCGGCGGCCGGTGAACGTTCGAGATGGCCTGGGACTATTTCAACCATTACGTCTCGATGCCCGAGGGCAATACCCGCTTCGAGGTGCTGCGCTACTTCGGCTGGCCGGGCCAGGCGCCGAGCTACCGGCTCGGTGAGCGGTATTGGCTCGAACTGCGGGACGAGATGCGCGCCTGCGAGGGTGCCGATTTCGACCTGGCGCGCTTCCACCAACGGGGACTCGAGGTCGGCTCGATGGGACTGGACACCCTGCGCGAGGTGGTATTGAGCGACCAGCGCTGAGGCAACACCACACTCGCCTGGGGTGAGTGCCTCACGGCGGGCTGAAGAAGCCCTCCTGCTGGCAGTAGCGGAACAGGATCACCAAGTCTTCGACGGTCGTGGGTTCGTATGCAAGGTCCAGCTTTTCGAGCACCGCGGTGGTCCAGCCTGTCTGCACAGCCATTCTCGACAGCCCGGGGGCGGCCAATAGGTGCGAGTGCAGCAGGAAGTCTCGGACGTACTGGCTGGTGGGGGTGCCCTCATAGTTGTCGTACATGTAATCCATGAAGGAATCGGAGTCCACCTCCGGATGGTTCCGGCCGATCGCCCGGAACGCCCGCTTCAGTTGACTAATGCCCACCGAATGCCCATTGAGCAGGTGGAATGTATTGTCGAGTAGCTCGGGGTGACTCATGATGGCGATCCACTGTTTCGCGATCTGGTCGACCGTTGTGAACTCCCAGAAGCCGATATCGGTGGTTGGCAATTGAGCCATCTCGTACAGCGCTCGCAAGATCAGGTACAGGCCGTTCTTGTCGATCGCCTTCTGGAAACTGCCCGTGCGAGAGTCACCACAGACATAGCCCAGCCGGTAGTTATTCGTACGTACGCCTTCGGCCTGTGCCAATAGTGCCTCGGCCTCAGCTTTGGTCTGCGCGTAGACGTTCAGTGGCTCCTGCCCCAGATCACGGTCGAACTCGGTGTAGATCTCGTCCCGTTCGCTGACGCTACCCCGGGTGGCGATCGTGGACGCCTGGTGGATGTGCTTGTCACGTCCCGTACGCGCGAACTCGATCAGCTGCCGCACCGGCGCGACATTGGACGCCCGGAAGTCCTCAATGTCGCCGTAATGGTCGACTCGCCCGGCACAGTTGCAGATGGCGTCCACTTGCTCGGCCAGCCTCTGGTATTCGGCATGCGACAATCCAAATCGGGGTTGCTTCACATCGCCAGCGACCACGTTCAACCGTTCCTGGTGCTTGTCCAGGTCGACATCTGGGAAGAAACGCCGGTGCGAGGCGACCAGCCGTTCCCAGACCGGCACCTGACCCGGTCGCACGATCATGTGCAGCTTGGCCGAGGTCTGCTCCAGCAACTCGTGCAGCAGGTAGCTACCCACGAAACCGGTGGCGCCCAGCAAGAGGACATCGGTGTAGGGGAACTGGGGTTCAGCCACCACATCCAGACGCACGATTCGGGCCCGGTAGTCGGCGAGTCGTCGCTGCACGTATGCGGTGCCGGGCCGGTCAAACTCCTTGGGCCGGTCTCTCAGCCACTGCTTAGCGGCGTCGAACTCGCCGCGCAAGTCGCGTTGACGACCGCCCAGGTAGCCTGCCAGTTCACGCACTGTGGGGTAGGTGAACAGGTCTGTGACTTCCATGCCGTACTGTTTGCTGAGCGCCGATGTGATTGTCAATGCCATCAACGAATCGCCACCCAACTCGTAGAAGTTGTCGTCGACGCCGATCTGACGAATCGAGAACACGTGCTGCCAGACCGCGGCCACCACGTGCTCGATCTCGCTACTGGGCTCGACATAGGCGGTGGACAGGTCCGGCCGGTCGAAGGCCACCGTGCCGGGCTGATCCATCTCGGACGCATCGCGCAGCGCGGAGAGCCGGTCGAGATCTGTAAGCATGCGCTGCGCCGGGCGTCCGGTGACCAGATAGCGGGTCCCGGAACCAGCCAGGATGTCCACGATGGCCTGGATCCCCTGCTGGCTGCTGATGCCCTCCCCCATGGCCTCCTGCACCACGGCAGCCACCCGATCAGTGTGCTGCACGCGGGTTAGCATGCCCACGTCATGCCACGCATCCCAGTTGACGCTGATGACGCGGAAGCCGAGCCCGGGATCGGTCGCGGCGAAGGCATCCTGGAAGGCGCAGGCCGCAGCGTAGCCAGCCATGCTGGCAGGTCCCACCAGCGACATGATCGACGAGAACAGCATCATGAAGTCGAGTTCCTGCCCGCTGAAGACCTCGGCCAGAGTCAAAGTGCCGGCCACCTTGGCGTCCAGCGGCAGGAGGCTGCGTTGCTCGTCGATCAGTTCGATCATGCCGCCGGTGGAGACTCCGGCAAGATGGAAGACCCCGTCGAAGCGTCCCAGCCGCGCCTGGCAGTCAGCAACCAAGGCAGCCATCTGGTCGCGATCCTCGATCCGAACCTGGTGGTACTCCGCTGTCCGCCCGCGGCTGCGCAGTTTCGTGAGTAGCTGTAGTCGGCTGCGCAGCCCCTGGGCGGTATCCTCGGCGCGGAGCAGACCCGGCCATTGCGTTTCTGCGGGCAGTTCGGACGTGCCGGTCAGCACCACCCGCGCCCCGAAATCCTGAACGAGGGCGGTGGCCAGCGCAGCGCCAATACCGCCCAAACCGCCGGTGATCAGATAGAGCCCGCCAGGCTTGATGACCGGCGGGCCAGCCGGATCGGCAGCGACCTCCCGGACACCCGGCACCATGCGGGTCGGTCCGCTGTATACGACACGACGGTGGTCGCTCGCAGCAGCCTCGGCGAGCAGTTGTGTCACGGCCAGTTCGCTGGGCGCGGCGATGGTCTCGGCGCCGATGTCAACCTGTCGACAGTGCAGTTCGGGGAACTCGTGGGCCGCCACCAGTGTAGCGCCGGCAGCCAGGGCACCGGCCGGAACGCTGGCCGGCTGCGACCCCGCTAGCGACGTTCCAGCGGTCACCACCGTCAGCGTTGCTCCTGCGCAGTCACGTCCCACGACGCGCAGCAGTCGCAGCAGGCCCAGATAGTGCCGATCGCGATCAAGGCCTGGATGCAGACTCCACAGGTAGACGATCCGTTGCGGGGCCCGGTCCTTCTTGACCTGGGCCAACGCTGCGCTCAGTTGCTTGGTGTTGGACGGCTCGACGACCAGCGTTTCGGCGCCACACGCCTGCCCGGCCGCACCGACCACCTCGGTAACCTCATGCCCCGCGTCCATCAGCGACCCCACCAGCCGCCGGTCAAGCAGACCGCCTTCGTGCAACACCAACCAGCGCTTGGGCTCGGAATCGGGGGTAACCGAATCAGCGAGTTCCCAAACTGGCACACTCAACTGGCAGCTGTCGCCGCTGGACGAGCGACGCTTGGCCATGTCGCTTGCCCAGTAACTGGTGCGCAGCAGCGGGGAGGTCGGCAATGCCAAGCGCCGGCGCTGCGTGCCCTGGTAGAACACTGCCCAATCGGGGTCGACCCCGCCGACATAGCGCCTGGCGATCTCCGCCAAGGCCGCGACGTCCCCTCGCTCGCTGGCCAAGTACGTCTCGATTGCGTCGGTCATCGCCTGCACGTCGTCACGCTGCGGCCATTCCCCGGCCCTGAAAGGATTGTCACCAGCCGTGATGCGGGCGGCCGCATCAGCAAGTTGGGAGCGCAAGTCTTCACGATCGCGCACCACCAGCGCCAACCGCCACTTGCTGAGCCGTCTTCCGCTGTTCACCGAGTAACACAGATCGCCCAGATCGACTTCGGTGTTGGCTTCCAGGTAGTCGAGATGGCGGTCGATCAGTTCGGCACCCAGCGCGCCATCGTGAGTCGAGATGGTGAACAACTCGGGTACGGGGCTCGCCGAGATGCGCTCAGGAACCGGCGGCGAAGCGAGGACCGCGTGGCAGTTGGTGCCCGCGAATCCGAACGAACTCACCCCCGCCAGCAGCGGGCCACCATCGGGTTGCCAGCGGGTGGGCCGGTCAACGATGTAAACCGGTGACTCAGCAAAGTCGATCGCCGGGTTCGGCTCTTCGAAATTGACGCTGGGGGGCAGCGTCCGGTTCTCCATAGCCAAGGCGACTTTGATCAATGCCGCGATGCCGGACGCTCCCACGGCGTGCCCGATGTTCGGCTTCAGCGAACCAAGCGCACAGAACTGTCGGTTGCCGGTGTACTTACGGAAAGCGCTGGTCAGCCCCTTCAACTCGATCTGGTCACCGACCAAGGTGCCAATGCCGTGGGCCTCGATATAGCCGAGTTCGACGGGGTCGATCTTGGCCTGTTGCCAAGCATCCACCAGCACCCGCTCCTGTGCGGCAGCGCTGGGTGCTATCACGCCATTGGTGGCACCGTCATTGTTCGCCGCGACGGACTTGACCACCGCGTAGATGTGGTCCCCGTCCGTGATCGCCTTCTCCAGCGGCTTGAGCAGCACCGCACCGGCTCCCTCAGCCCAGTTCGTACCATGGGCCCCACGGTCGAAGGTCCGGACCTGCGAGTCAGCGGCCTCAACACTGTCGAACTTGGTCTCACCCCGCGCATAGATGGAGACATTCACTCCACCGGCCACCGCCATTTCGCATTCACCTTTGTGAAGGGATTCACAGGCGGCCTGCAGCGCGACCAGCGAGGACGAACAGGCGGTGTCGAAGACGACGGCAGGGCCGCCCAGGTCGAACAGGTAGCTGGCTCGACCCGCCAACAGGCCCGGCATCGACCCTGTCTGGGCCACCATCCCTGAGCCGTCGGTGAAGGTCTTGTAGGGGAACTCCATGTCATTGAGGTGGTTGACACCGACGAAGACACCGGTCCGGCTGCCAGTGAACCCGGCGCCGGCATAGCCAGCGTCCTCCACCGCGCCGTACAGCACCTGAAGGAAGATGCGTTGTTTCGGGTCCATCGCCAGCGCCTCTTTGGGTGAAATTCGGAAGAACGCCGCATCGAACTCGTCGATCTGGTCCAGATAGCCCATCGGGCTGAAGTAGTCCGCCGATCCGATCGAGCGGGGTATCCCGAGTGCATCCTCGACCTGATGGGCTCGCGCCAGCGGCAGCGAGCGAATACTGGCCCGACCGGTCATCAGCTGCTGCCAGAACTCACCCCGGTTGCGGGCCTGCGCGAAGGTGCACTCCATGCCGATGATGGCGATTTCGGTCTGCTCGCGCTTGGCTGTCAGTCGCTTGAGGATCTGCACACCCATCTCGCGGTCGATGTGGCCCTCCATGGTGCTGCGCAGGATGTACTGGGTGATCTGCTGCATCGTGTTCATTCGCTTACCTTGTGAATAGGTCGGCCGGGTGCGCCGCACCGGTGCCGAGCAATGCCTGGCTGATGGCGCGGCAGATTCGGTTGATGCCGTCAAACAGGTAGAAGTGGCCACCTGGAAAGATCTGGCTGCTGAAGGAGGTGGTGGTGAACTCGCTCCAGCGCAACAGTTCGGCCTCGCTCACGGAACCATCGGTCGAGCCCGCGAAAGCGGTGACCGGGCAGTTCAGGACACGCCCCGGGTCGGGCAGCCGGAAGGTTTCGGCAACCTGGTAGCCGGCGCGCAGAATAGGCAGGAAAACCCGTGTCAACTCTGGATTGTCCAGCACGGCCGGATCGGTGCCACCGATGCGGCGGATCATGCGGGCACCATGGCCGGCCAACTCGACGGGCAGCACCTCGGCGAGTTCCGCCAAAGGCGCCCGCAACCGGTAGTACACCGCGGCACTGGCACCGGCGTGCGGGATGCAGAACAGTTGATATCTCGCCATCAACCAGCACCTCTTTCGTCGAGCAACCGGCTCGCGGCGGCCACGTCGAGTTCGCCGAGTTCAACCATGTTCATCAGGTCCTCGATCGAAAGCTCATCGGTCACCTGACCGACCTGCTCTGGCGTCCTCAGCCGATCCAGATAGTCGGCCAGTTGGCGAACGGTCGGCTGAGAGTAGACATCCGAGATGTCGATCAACTTGCCGTAGCGCTCATTGATGGCACCGACGAACTGCGACAACACGATGGAATCGCCTCCGCTCTCGCTGAGCGGATCACGGACGTCCACCTCGTCCAGACCCTGAATGTCGGCCCAGATGTGCGCCAACTCGATCTGGGTGTCGGTGAGGGTTCCCTGCCCCAGCAGCCGTACCTCGCGCGGCGCAGTGGGATTCTCGCTGCTCCGGCGACGATCACCGGCCAGCGGTGTGGCCAGCGGGATGCCGATCTGCCCACCAGCCGCAGCCACCCGCGCGCCGTCCAGGGCACCGACCAGGATCGTGCCTATCCGGCGACCAAGAATCCCCCTGAAGGACTCGGCACCATCAGCATCGCTGAGAGTCTGGAAGACTCCTCGCGCGGCGTCAATGTCGAAGCTACGAGCCATCCCGGTCTGCTGCCAGACCGACCAGGCGATCGTCGTGGTCTTGCGGCCACGTGCCCGATCCGCGAGCGCGAGCCCGTTTAGGTACCCGTTGGCCGCGGCGTAATCGCCCTGACCCTGCGGCCCGAACACCGAGATCAACGATGAGTTGAGCACCGTGAAGTCGAGTTCGTCGGCCGCTGTCGCATGGCGCAGCGCCCAGCTGCCAGCGATCTTCGGACGCAGCACCGCCTCGAAATCGGCCAGTGATCGATTCATCAACAGCGCGCCGCCGGGCAGGCCCGCACCATGAATGATGCCGCGAATCCGGCCGTATCGCGCACGCAACTCGGCCGTCCGAGCGGCCACCGCATCGGGGTCTGCGATGTCGCAGCGGACCAACTCGACCTTGGCCCCGCTCGCCCGAAGCTCGGCGAGCCGGGCGACGCGCGCGGCCAGCTTCGGATCGTCGTTGTCCGCATCAGCGGTGGTCTCGGCCGTGCGGCTCAGCACCGCGAACTGCGGGGCGCACTCCGGGCGGGTCAGTGCCTCGATGAAGATGCCGGCAATGCCATCCAGGCCACCGGTTACCAGGTAGATACCGTCGGGGTGCAGCGTCACCGGCTCCGCTTCGAAGCTCTCGATCTCGACCTCTTCCAGCACCGGGGTGAACCGAGCGCCGTCGCGGATCGCCACCAGAGAGTCGGCCTGGCCATGGGCAAGTTCAGCCGCGAGCAGCCCCGCGTCCAAGGTGACATCTGCGTCCAGGGCACTGACCGTCAGACGCGCGGACTCGGCCCCCACCACCCGCGCCAAGGCCATCGCTGCGGCACCGATCGGATTCACCGCCTCGGCGGGCGACTCGATCGCATGCACGCCGCTGGCCAGCACCAGCAGGCGAACCCTGCTGCCACGCTGTCCAAGAGCCTGGGTCAGGTCAACCAGGCTGGTCAGGGTGGCGTCCACTTGCATCTGCAGTTCGGTACTCGAAGATGCCTCGGTCATCCCGAACGAAGCGGCATGCACGATGTGATCGACCACGGCCAGCTGTTCCAGCACCATGGCAGCCTCGGTGGGCGCTGCCAGCAGCAAATCATCGCTGGCCAGGTGCCCGCCCAGCCGGTTGGTGACCTCAACCACTCGGTCCGCCCGTTCGCGCAGCTGGGCGATCAGCAGCTGGCACTGCTCGGTCTGGTTGCCGAAAATCAGCACCGTTCCCAAGCGATCAGCGGCTGGCAGCGGTGCGGCCGCCACGAATCCCAGCTGGTGGTGGCGTTGTTCGGCGAACAACCGTTGGGTCACGCGCTTCAGCGAGTACTTCTCCAGAACGCACAGGACGCGGCCGTCGGGCTCGTACAGGGTGATGTCGATCGCAGCGGCACCCATCTGCTTCTTGATCGGGTTGCGGATCAACTGCTGGGAGTTGAAGCTGGCCGGTAGGCCACCGTATATCTTCAGGCTCTTGCAAGAGAACGGCAAGAACATCGTGTGGGTGGTGTTCTGGATCAGGAACTCCGAGGCGATATTGATCGCGTTATCGAACAGCGCCGGATGCAACGTGAATTGGGCCAGGTCAGCCTGGTAATCGCCATCGATCTGCAACCGGGTCAGAATCTGCTGATCCGTGTAGTCGATGCTGGTCACATTGCGCCAGCGCGGCCCGAACCGGAAGCCGCCATACTCCTGTGAGATGTCGAATGGCAGCGATTCCCTGTTGGTCGCGCTGACGGCCGCCGCATGGTCGATGGGTGCGGGCCGGGTCAGCGGATCGAGCACTGAACCGTTGGCGGTGGCATGCACGGTCCAGGCGCCGGACTGGTCTTGACTCATCACCTCGACAGCCATCCCGGCCTGCGACTTGCGCACCACGACGTGCACGTCGATCGGCTGTTCGGGGCTAACCACCGCTGGCACCTGTAGCATCACGTCGGTCAACTCGATGGTTGGCGAGCCTGAGCTATGGGCGCACGCGGTGTAGATCATCTCCAGCAAGCCGGTGCCCGGAATCACCGAATGCCCATTGATGACGTGCTCGGTGAGGATCCACTGCTTGCCGATCTCGAAGCGCGTCACGTAGACATCCTCATCGCGACCCGCGACCGCCAACCGGTCGATCAGCGGGTGCAGGGCGGGGGCTTGCTCAACCATGACGGGCTGATCCACCAGGGGCAACCAGTAGTGCTTGCGCTGGAAGGGATAGGTGGGCAGCGCTAGACGTCCATAGCGGCAATCGCCGAAAACGATCGACCAGTCGACCGGTGCACCGACCGTGTATTGACCACAGATCTCGACCAGCTGGGTGGTGCTGCTGATCGGCTCGGCAAGCAGCGCATCGACCGCGCGGGCCAGCCGGCGCTGGTCGGCAACCGTCAGATCCTGCTCGTCTTGTTTATCGATGTTCGCGTCCAGCGGCCGGTGGACGCCGTGGAACAGGCCGTCGGTGTCCCAGCGGTGCTCGGCTGCGGCTCGTAGCGCTGTCACGATCTCGGCGCGGTCGCGGCCGATGATCGCGAGCCGGCACTCGAAGTGCAGCCGGCCGACCGCCGCGGTGTGACAGACATCGGCGATGTCGGCTGTCGGGTTGGCGGTGAACCAGTTCAGGTATCGCCCGATCAATTCGTCCAAGGCCCGCGGGGTGCGTGCCGACAAGGGCAGCACCAGGGGCAGCTCTCGGGGACGCTCGTCGGCCACTCTGGCCGGTGCCTCCTCAAGGACGGCATGCACGTTGGTCCGGCCGAAGCCGAACGAACTCACGGCGGCGAGTCGGGTCGATCCGTTGGGCTCCCAAGCGCGAGTGGTATCGCTGACATACAGCGGCGAGTCATGGAATGCGATGTAGGGGTTGGGTTCGGTAAAGTTGATGTTGGGCGGCAACTGTTGTTCGCGGAAGGCTAGCAGCAGCTTGATCAGCGAGGCCATCGATGCGGCGCTGACCCCGTGGCCCAAGTTCGGCTTCACAGAACCGAGCGCGCAGAATTGTCGGCGCTTGGTGAACTTGCCGAAGGCCGTGCTCAACCCGTTCACTTCGATCGGGTCGCCCAGCACCGTCCCGGTGGCGTGCGCCTCGACATAGCTGAGTTCCTCAGGATCGATGGCAGCCTGCCGCCAGGCGGCCTCGATGACCGCCGCCTGGGTGTCTGGGCTTGGTGCGGTGACCCCGCTGGTGTGACCATCGTTGTTGATCGCGATGCCGCGAATGATCGCGTAGATGTGATCGCCGTCCGCGATCGCCTGATCAGCCAGCTTCAAGGTCACGAAGCCGAACCCTTCACCCCACACGGTTCCGGTCGAGTACCGGTCGAACGCGCTGAGCACCCCATCCTCGGAGGCCACCCCATCGAAGGACGCGTCGGTAACGCTGAGCAGGTGCAGGCCACCAGCGAGCGCGAGTTCGCATTCATCGTTGCGCAGTGCCGCACATGCCTGGTGGATCGCCACCAGACCTGACGAGCAGGCGGTGTCGACGACCATGTTCGGCCCCTTCAGGTCGAGCACGTATGAGATTCGGCTGGCCAGCACCGACGACATCGAACCGGTCATATCGAGCAGATTGTGCTCAGCACCGTGCGGCTTATACTCCATCGGGTAGGAGTGGTCGACCCCGACGAAGACGCCCGTGTTGGAACCACGCGTCCGATCGCCGCAGTAGCCGGCGTCCTCCAGACAAGCCCAGGCCAGCTCCAAGAAGATGCGCTGCTCAGGGTGCATCGTGATTGCCTCTTTGGGCGAGATCTTGAAGAAGGCCGCGTCGAAATCACCGATGTGCTGGAGCCAGCCGGCCTTCAACTTGACCGATTCACCCATGTCGGCGCTGCGCTCGGCGGGGAATGATCCGATCACCCCGACCTGGTTGATGAGGTTCTGCCAGTACTCGTCATAGTCATCGGCACCGGGGAACCGGCACGACATACCGATGATCGCGACATCGCCGGTTCTTGCGGCACCCGCCCCATTGAGCCGCTGCAGCAACTCGATGGAGGTATCCGCATCGAATGCGCCCTGGCCGACCATCTCGAGGACGTAGGTGGTTATGTCTTTGAGCTCGTTCATCATTCTCCTCGTCAGTTGGCTCGAAGTAGATCCACGGCGTCGGCGACGGATGTCTTGCCCTGCTTGATCCGCTGGATGAGCGAGCCGAGATCGACCTCTTCCTTCACCACCGCAGCGCTGGTGAGAACTCGGGCGCGACGGTCCATCTCGGCCGCCAGCTGCTGCACGCTCGGGAACGAGTAGATATCGGAGACCTCGATCTGTTGCTCGAAGGCCCGGTTGATCGCCTTGTAGAGCTGAATGGCTAGGAAGGATTGACCACCCAGGTCAGCGAAATCGTCGTAGATGTCGATTCGCTTTACCTGTAGGGTCTCAGCCCATACCCGCAGCAGTTCGCGTTCTGTCGGGGTGTACTCCTCGGAATCGACGAAGGGCAGTTCCGGGGGCTGTGCCAGCGGCGGCACCTTGGGCTCGCTCACCTGATGCAGTCCGATGGCAAGGACACTGCGCAGGCCGCGATGACCGACGATCCGGGCAGGGTTCGCCTGACCGGGCAGCACCTGGACGCGTTTGCCGGCCAGGGTCGAGCCCAGCGCGTCGAGGGCCGCTGCTGTCGACATCGAGGCAATGGTGTTGTCACCGCCGGCGACGCCGTGGCGAACCGCCATGCCGACCTCGAGCCAGGCCGGCCAGTTGATAACCCGGGTCCTGCGGCCACAGGATTCGCGCCATTCGGCGAACGCGTCGAGGTAGGCATTGCCCGCCATGTAGTCGGACTGACCAATGTCGCCGAAGATCGCCAGCACCGACGAGTAGAGGGCCAGGAACTCCGGGGGGTCGTCCCGGGTGACCATGTCGAGGATGATCGCGCCGTCGACCTTGGCGGACACGACGCTGCGGAACCGTTCCAGCGACTTGTTGACGATGATCCCTTCGCCAGCCTGACCTGCACAGTGGAAGACACCAGTGATCCGAGCGTCCGCGGTCTGTCGGCGCAGTTCGCGGACCACACCCGCCATGGCGGCCAGATCGGTCACATCCGCACGGAATTCGACCACCGTCGATCCGTTGCGTCGAATCTGCTCCAGGCGGGCGGCGATGTCGGCCCGTCTGGCCTGGTCGGCACTGTCGGTGTCCCAGTCACTGCGGGCCAATAGCCCGATGGTGACCGGCGCCTGCTCCGCCAACCGACCGGCGACCTCCAGGCCGAGCGCGCCTGTTCCACCAGTGATCAGATAGCAGCCGCCCTCCGTCGCGATCGGGGCAGGCTCGGGCAGCTCAACGGACTCGAGCTGGCGCAGCCAGCCGCACTCGCCGCGCAGGAAGCGATCCGGCCCACCGTCGGCCGCCAACACGGCCCTGGCCAGAGCGCTGCGGGAAACCGTGTGGTCTGCGTCAACATAGCTGGCGGTGAGATCACTGAACTCCAGGCCGATCGAGTTGGTGAGCGCAGCCAATGCGTTCGATTCGGGAGCCACCCTGTCATCGGGGAGCACCCGGGCGGCGCCGCTGCCCACTACCACCAGCGCCAACTCCTGATCGGGCAGTTCTTCGTCAAGTGCCTTGGCCAGGACGAACAATCCCTCGATGAGTTGGCCGGGGGCTTCGGCGGCAGTAGCCGGGCCAGGCTGCCAGCCGACGGCATAGACTACGTGGCTGAGTTCGTCGGGCGCTGACTCGAGCACATCAGGCCGCATGGTGGGTCGATGCTCGACCTGTGCCCCGGCAGTCACCAGGGCTTCGGCAAGCTCGGTATCGCCGCCGATCAGCAGCACCTGTGCGGCCCCGGAACGGGGCCGCACAGGTGCTGGCTCCTGTTGCCAACCGAATCCAAGCGCGGTGCGCTGCGCGCCGCCCCCAATCTGGCGAGCCGATTCCTGGTCGACGCGCTTGGTCGTGTAGCCGCGCACGGACGCGAAGACCAGCCCGTTCTCGTCGCACAGGTCGACGTCATAGGTGATCGTCTCTTGATTGGCCTGCCAGGCGTCCCGATCCATACGGATGTGACTGAACAGCCGCGTCGGCATGGCGCCCCAGCACTTGACCTCGCGGTAGTGGTAGGGTAGATAGAGGGTGTCGCCACTTTTCTGGCTGATCGCGTTCACCGCATTGTCGAACAGCGCGACATGCCAAACCGCGCCGTCGAGATCGGCCGCCATTTCGGCGGGCAGCGCCAATTCCACCAGCACCGAATCGGCACCAGCCGCAACAATCCGCTCGTTGCGCCAACGCGCGCCGAGCTGGATCACCGTTGGGCGCGGCATCAGGTCGAAGCACGGGTCGCCCTGATCGACTTCCAGTTCGTGGCGAAGCCCTTCCAGGTCGAGGGTCGGACGCGGCCCGGTCACACCGAACCGCAGGCTGCATTCGGCGTGCACCTGCCATTGGCCGGCTGCCCTGCTCATGAACCTGATCGCCAGATCGTCACCTTCCGGCTGCACGATGGCGACGATCTCGCGGCTCTCCGCCGCGTCCACCACACAGGGCTGTGCGTAGCTGAGGTCACGCACCGTCACAGGTCCGGGTCGATACTGCGCGGCGATCTCAAGTGCGAGTTCCAGGTACGTGGTGCCCGGGATGATATGCTGACCCAGGATGATGTGGTCAGACAGGATCCAGTCCGCGGCGGGCGACAGCCGAGCAACAAAATGGTCGCCCGCAGGGGTGCTGACACCGCGCGAATCAAGCACTGCGCCCAGCCGTTCCCGGCCCGCGATCGGCTTCAGCTCTTCGGGCGCCCGGTGATACCAGTGCGGCGTCCGAGCGAAGGGGTAAACAGGCAATCCAACCCGGGTGCCTTGTTCTCCCGCGTGCACTTGGCGCCAGTCGATGTCGGCACCACGGGCATAGAGGTCACCCAGCGTGCGGGCGGCTGAAAAGCTTCGCTGGGACGCAAACTCCGCGGCCGCCTGCTTTGCCTGATCGCTCAACCGACGCGTTGCCGGCTCGGTCAGTTCGTCGGGTTGCGGGTTCGGCTTGTTGGCGCCGATTCGCCGGAAATGGCCCTGCAGGGCGCCGGGCACGTGCGCGCTCTCGGGACCGGTGGCCACTCGACGCAAGATCTCGAGCAGTTGTGGTAGCTGTTCAGCAACCACTGCGACCCGCCAAGGGTGATGGTCACGGCCGGTGTTGGCGCTGCGGCAAACAGTCGCCAGGTCGTGCTCGCTATCCTGCAGGGCCGCGATCGTGACGTGGATTAGTTCGACCAGTTGTCCCCGTGACTTGGCCGAAACCGTGAAGATGTGTGGTCCGGCATCGGTCCCGGACGCTGGCACCACCGGCGGCGCCTCTTCCAGGACGACATGGCAGTTGGTACCGCTGAACCCGAACGAGCTCACCCCCGCCCGACGGGGCGCATCATCCTTGGCCGGCCACGGACCACCCTTGTCGGTGACGAACACCGGCGAATCGACGAAGTTGATGAACTGATTCGGCTCGGAGTAGTTGACACAGGCCACGAACTGGCGGTGCCGCAGCATCATGATGACTTTGAACAGCGAAGCGATGCCCGAGGCCCCGACCAGGTGACCGATGCTGGACTTGACCGATCCGATGCCACAGAACTGCCGGAATGCGGTATGCCGCCGGAAGGCCCTGGTCAGGGCGCTGACCTCGATCGGATCGCCCAGCACAGTACCGGTGCCGTGGGCCTCGATGTAGCTGATGGTCTCGGGCTCGACTCGGGCGTCCCGCCAGGCGTCGAGCAGCAGATCCTCTTGCGCCTCGGCATTCGGAGCGGTGATGCCGTTGGATGCACCGTCGTTGTTCACCGCACTGCCCTTTATGACGGCGTGGACGCGGTCACCGTCACGGATCGCGTCCGCCAGTGGCTTGAGGATGACCGCCCCCACGCCTTCTCCCCAGGTGGTGCCTCCGGCGTGCCGGTCGAAGGGTCGGATCGTGTCGTCCGTGGACTCGATCGATTCAAGTTGCCGCAGTTCACTATCGAAGGTCATCGCCTCGTAGGTGAAGCTGCTCAGTCCACCGACGATCGCGATCTCGCTCTCACCCGAGCGCAGGCTCTGGCAGGCCTGGTGAACACTAACCAGCCCCGAGGAGCAGGCTGTGTCGATAACCATGCATGGTCCACGCAGATCCCAAAGGTATGACAACCGGGAAGCAAGAATGCCCGGCCAGGTACCGGTGACCACCATCGGATCGTCGGCGGCCAGTTTCTTGTACTTGTGTTCCTCGACGTGATCGATTCCGATGAAGACACCGACCTTCCGGCCCGCAAGCTCACCAGCAGCCAGACCCCCGTCCTGGAGGGCGTGGTAGGCGGTCTCCAGGAGTACCCGCTGGTTGGGGTCCATGGTCTGCGCCTCGCGCGGATTGATGCCGAAGAACTCGGCATCGAACTGTTCGACCTGGGTGACATATCCGCGGCGGACGAAGTCGAGACGCAGCGAACCATCCGGATTGATCCGGTTCTCACGGATCAGATCTGCGCCATGGAAGGCCCGGATGAACGCCTCGGCATTGGCACGTCGGCCCCTGGGCAGATCGCCGATCGCGATCCGGCCGGCCACCAAATTGGCCCAGTACTGCTCCGGATCATCGGCCGCCGGCAAATGGCAGGCCATGCCCACTACCGCGATATCGCGTTGTTGGGAACCACCAGCCAGTTCGCCAAGCAACTCCTTGGCCTGCGCAACACCCAACTGATGCGTAGCAACCTGCTCGTACAAGTACTCCCGCAGACCCATTCCGTCTCTCCTACCTGACTCTCTGTGAGTCGTTCGTCCAAGGGGTTCGTGCGCTGGCCTGCGCCACTGTGACCTCACCGCTGGCCAGCCGGGTGAGCAAGTCGTCCAGTTCATCGACTTCCGACAAGGGCTCCGGGGCCGCGAGCGACTCGTCCAGATGGGTGGCCATCGACTCGATCGTCGGGTATGTGAAAACTGCCGATATGTCCACGACCTCACCGAACCGGGCCCGCAACTCGCGCAACAACCGGACGGCCAGGATCGAATCTCCGCCCACTTCGGTGAACGAGTTTCGCAGCCCAAAGGGTTGGTCGCCGAGGGTAGTCCGCCACGCCTGGGCGACGAGGCGTTCGGTCGCGCTGAAGCCCTCGAACTCGCTGCTGCCCACCTCGAGGACCCTGCGGTTGACCGTACCTGGCCCCGGTTGCGAGATGGCGCGCCAGTCGGAGCTGCCGGCGAAGACCAACGGGCTTCCCTGGCGGCCGGCCAGTGCGGCCGGGTTGGGACGGCCCAGCACGCAGCGCGGACGAGGTTTGGCCAAGGCCATTGCCAGCAGCTCCAGCGCCTCATTGTTGTTCAGCGCGAAGAGGTTGTTGACGGTGTCGTCAATGCCGTAACGCGTGGCCATGCCCTGCTCCAGCCAGGCGGCCCAGTTCAGCGTGAGGGTTTGACCCGGCCCGCGGCGAGCTTCCGCGAAGCGATCGAGATAGCCGTTCGCGGCACAGTATCCACCCTGCCCGATGCCGCCAGCGAGTGAACTGATCGACGAGAACAGGACGAAAGCCTGCAAGGGTTCGGTGCGGGTCAACTCGTCTAGCAGCCAAGTGCCGCGCACCTTCGGCGCCAGTACCTCGGCGAGCTGCTCCGGTGCCGTTGCACCGAGCAGCGCCTCGTCGGTCAACCCTGCCAGTTGCCAGACTAGTTGGATTGGTCCGTGGCTAGCCCGGGCATCCCGGATCGCCGCCGCCAGTGCAGCGCGGTCGGTGATATCGCATTGCAGGTACTGGATCCGCGAGCCCAGCCGCTCGACCTGGTCACCGGTCTGCTCGAATCCGGGCACCGCTCCTGGGGGGCGTCGACCCAGCACCGTCAGCCGGACTGGCCCGCGAGCCGCGAGCCACGGCAGCAAGACACTGGCCAGGTCGCCGTACCCGGCGACCAGATGATGCCGGTCAGGCCCCAGTTCAATAGGGTCAGCAACCGCAGCGCCAGCCGGCACGAACTCCTCGACCAGCGCCTGACCAGCGCGCAATCTCACTTGGTCGGGACGCTGGCCCGCCAGCGCCTCGGCCACGATGCTGGCCGAGTCAAGGTCGAGCGCCGCCTCGATCACCCGACATGGCCTGCGGAACTCCTCGTTCGCCGCCTTGGCGAACGACCAGGCGATCCCCGCCTCGGCGCCCGGGCCCACCAGGATGACCAGCCTGGCGCCCAGCCGATCCAACCGTGCCAGCAGCGGCGCCACCTCGCACACGGCAGCGCTCGCAGCGTTCAACTCGGCGAGTTCGCTGGCCGCTGGATGCCCCCAAAGCCGGGTGTCCAGCACCAGGTCGCCGGGCTCCAGAATACCTGCTGCGGTCGCCAGGCTCGGGGCGTCCAGGTAGTTGACGCCGAGCCCAGCCAATGCGAGCCGGAGGGGTGCCGTCACTTCCGGTGCGCCCACCACGACCACGCGGGTGACAGGTCCCGCGATCGCCTGCTCCATGGTTCGCCAGTACGGTTCATGGATGTGGTCGGGAAGAATCGAAACCTGCCGGTCGACCCGACGGACCTGGAAGTCCTCTGCGTGGACAACCACTGCACCAGTGGGATCGGTGAGCGCGATATCGAAGGCGAGCGCGCCTGGGTCCGCGTCCCGGGAACGTAGCCGGGCCACACTGCTGGGCCCGGGACGCCGCAGCAGTTGCATGCGGGCGATACTGAACGGCAGGTAGGTCCCCTCCCCCAGATGGGCGTTCAGGGCGTTGAAGGCGCGATCCAGCAACGGTGGATAGCATTCACTCTCGGCAGCCTGTCCCTGGTATTCGGTCGGCACTTCGAGCCGCGCGAAATGGCAGCCGGCGTCGAGCCGCGCAACGTTTCGTTCGATCCCAGTCCAGTGCCGCCCGATCCGGACCTCAATGCGGCGCTGGGCGGCATCAGGAAGTGCACTCAGCTCAGACCAGTCGGGGATCTCGATGCGGTTGGGCTGGTCGGGGTTGGTGGCCCGGACGCGGCCAGTGACCAGGCTCTGCCAGCCGTCGTCCTCGGCAAGCAGGATCTCGAACTCATGGTCGGCTGCTCGGTGGCGCAGCACGACCCCGAGTTCGGCGGACTCGTCGCCCGCCAACGCCAACGGTCGCAGGAAGAAGACCTCACTCAGTTCAAGGGGCCCTTGAAGGCCGATGCGCCGGGCCAACTGAATGATCAACTCGACGAAGGCCATGCCGGGCAGCACATGGGAGTCCGCCACCCGATGCTCGGCGAGCAACCAGGAAGTAGTGACATCGAGCCGAAGCCGGAAGATGGTCTCGTGCTCGCTGGCCATGACCTGCTCGGGGGTCGGTAGGATGGGACGATCCAACAGCGAATCGGGCCAGCAGCGAATCGGCTCGAACGCATACCCGGGGGCGGTCAAGGACCCGCAGCCGGGACCGGCAGCGGGCAGCCTGCTGCCGGCCACATAGGCGGCGGCCCATTGCAACGCACTGGCCCCTCGTCCCGGTGAGGGAGTGGGCTTGGCACCGGCCGGAAGCTCACCCGCCAGCGTCGGGCTGTCTTCTTCACCGGCCAGCCAGCCCGACAACTGCCTGACCAGTTCGTCGCCATCGCCGGCCACACAGGCCAGCCGGTGGGCGAACTCGCCGGCCGTGCGACGGGTGGCGGCACAGATCGAGGCCACGTCGTGTCCGACGGCCGGCCCGGCCAGCCAATCAAGGCTCCTGCTGACCCGGGCCCGCAGAGCCGCCGCGCTGCGCGCACTGAGCATGAAGACCTGCTCAGCGCCGTGAGCCGCCGGCCCGGGGGACGGTGCGGGGGGAGCCGCCAGCACCAGGTGGACGTTGGTACCCGCCAGCCCGAAGGCACTGACCCCGGCCAGCGGGACTCCCGGCGTGGCCGGTAGCGGTCGAAGACGGTCGTTGATGTAGAGCGCCGAATCGATCAGATCAAGGCGCGGATTGGGTTCTACCAACGAGATAGTGGGGGGCAACTGCTCGTGCTGCAGTAGCAGAACGCTCTTGGCCACCGAAGCCAGCGGAGCGAGATGGTCAAGATGGCCGATGTTCGGTTTCACCGAACCTAGTGCGACACTCGCCCGTTGGTCGGTGATCTGGCTGAGGGCCTCGCGCATCGCCGAAACCTCGATCGGGTCGCCCAACCGTGTGCCGGTTCCATGGGCCTCGAGGTGGACAAGGTTCGCCCCCTCCACCTCGGCCGCTGCCCAGCAGTTCGCCAGCAGTTCGGTCTGCGCCTGCGGGTTGGGAGCGGTGATCCCCACCGTTCGCCCGTCCTGATTCGATCCGACGCTGAGGATGACAGCGCGAATCCGGTCGCCGTCGAGCTGTGCGTCCGAGAGCAGTTTCAGCACCAGTACGCAGGCACCCTCACCCGAGGAGATGCCATCGGCAGACCGGTCGAAGGTCTTGGTGCGGTCATCGGCTGCCCGGATACCAATCTCATCATCCAGACCGCGGCCGATCGGTTCGATGTTGACCTTCACACTGCCCGCCAGCGCCGTTCGAACCTCCCGGCGTTGCAGCGCCCGTACGGCCTCCGCCACCGCCATCAGACCCGAGGAGCAGGCCGTATCGATACTCACCGACGGGCCATGCAGGTCAAGGAAGTAGGAGATCCGGCTCGCGATGACCGAGCCCATATTGCCCGCGACCGAGAGTTCCGTGGCCAGCTGTGGGTAGTGGGTACGGATATGAGTTGCGTAGTCGACCGTCAGATCCCGGCTGTGCCCAACCCACACACCGGTGTCGGAGCCCCTGATCGAGGTGGCCAGCCCGGCGTCCTCGATGGCGTGATAGGCCTCTTCCAGGAAGAGCCGCTGATTCGGGTCGATCAGGCATGCTTCGCGCCGCGAGATGTCGAAGAAGGCATGATCAAAGGCAGCGATGTCGGTCAGGTAGCCTGCCGCCCGCGACGAATCCCCGAATCGCGCGGAACCGGCGCCCCGAGTGGCTGGGAAAGGCCGATGGCAATCCCGACCGACGGCAAGATTCTCCCAGAACTCAGTCAGATCCGTGGCCATCGGGAAGCGGCCGGCCAGCCCGATGATGGCGACCGGTTCCGGCTGGTCATCATCGGGCAGGAGCTGCGCTTCAACAGAGCTGAGATCCAGCAGACCCGTCATTTGCGTCACTCCTCACACAACTCGTTGGCTCAGATCAGTTGCAGCTCGCGCACCTCGTCGCGGAGCAGGTTCAGGGTTGCGGTCTCCTGCAGGATCTGCCGGAACCGGTCGGACTGTTCGTCCGCAGGGGTGCCCTTGGTTTCGAAGATCGTCTTGAGCAGGGTCAGCGCCTGGATCATCTCCTCGACCGATGGCAGCCGCTCGGCCTTCTCCACCTGCTCCTGCAGGTCACGGATGGCCTGATATGGCTCTACGACCCCGGCTCGATAGGCATCAGCGTCAAAGTTCTGGTTGCGGGTCGCCACCGCCACCGCCAGGCAGCGACCCAGCAGCGAGGTGTCGGTGGGCTTCGGGGTCGCGTAATCCACCCAGCCATTCCGGTCCTGCTCCGAATCCAGTGCGAACGCGGAGACCTGCGGCTTTTCACTTCGCATCAGATTGGTGAGCACGTTCTTGGGACCGACCTCGACGGCTGTGTTGATGCGCAGCGAGGTGAGATAGTCCATCGTCTCGGTCCACCGAACCGGGCTGGCCAACTGCCGGGTCAGGTTGGCGACGATCACGTTCTTGCCGCGGTAGGGCCGCGCATCCACGTTGGCAATCACCGGGACACTCGGGTCCTGGTAGCTGTAGCGCTCGAGCTCAGCGCCCAACTCCTCCGCCGCAGCCTGCATGTACGGCGAGTGGAATGGCGCGCTGACATTCAACCGGTTGACCCGGCAGCCTTCCTGTTCGAGAACGGCTACAGCGCGGTCAACGGCCGCCGCATGCCCCGAGATCACGGTTTGTGTGCTCGAGTTCTCATTCGAGATGACCACCAACTCGTTGCCCGAACTCGCCTGTTCGCAGACCGTCGCGATCCGGTCCCGTTCGCCGCTCAGCACGGCGGCCATGCCCGAAGGCATCGTCGCCGCGTGCTGCATCAGTTCGCCGCGCTTACGAACGATTCGAAGCGCATCGGCGAAATCCATGGCACCCGAACAGACCAAGGCCGTGTACTCGCCCAAGCTGTGCCCGGCATAGGCAGCCGGGTAGATGCCGAGCTCATCGAAGTACGTCTTGGCGTGGGCATAACCCAGTGTCAGGATCGCTGGTTGCGCGTTGGCGGTCAGCGTCAGTTCGGCGATGTCGCCTTCGAAGCACAGCCGCGACAGACCGAAGCCCAGAACCTGGTCGGCGAGGTCGAAGAGCTCGCGAGCGCCTGGGTGCTGTTCACACAGCTGGCGGCCCATACTGGCGTACTGCGAACCCTGCCCTGCGCAGAGTACGGCGATCCTTTTCACTGGCGTTCTCCAATCCATGGGTGATCAGTTCGTTGATTGCTGAGTCGTATAGTTCGGTGATCCGGCGCGCCAAGGTGCCGCTGACCCGGACACCGTTGAACCTCAAGCGAGGTGAGCCCAGACCCGGTCCGGGATCGAGCAGTAGTTCCAGGTCGAACCCGGATTCGGATTCGGTGCCGACGGTCTGCACGCAGGCAGCCAGTTCGTCGGCGGAACGTTTGGGGTGGGTGAAAGCACGCGCCCGGCTTGGCGCGCGGACCGCCAAGGCGGACCCGCCGACCAGATCAGATAGATCGGCCAACTCACCGCTGTCGTGCTCCACGCGGCAGTGGCCCCCTGGTACGGCCAGATACCAGATGTATGCGGGTTTCTTGGACAGCCGGGCGAGCAGATACTCGAAACCCGCGATCAGCAGTTCGGTAGGGGTGACACCGAAGGCCAGGGCAGCGAGTTCTAGTTCGCCGGCGTCCACGTCCACCGGCAGTTCGAGCGCACGACTGCCGGTGCCGCGGCCAAGGACTGGTCGGCTCAGCACCACCGGAGCCACAAGGGCCGGGTCATCCGGGATATCGGAAAGCAAATCGGCCATCGCCTGCACAGTCGGGCTGCTGAACAACGCCACAAGACTCACCGCACCCGGGGAAACCCGTTCAATGATGTTGTGCAGGAGCACCAGGCTCAGCGAGGTGCCGCCCACCTCGAAGAAGCCCTGGTCCGATCTGAACCGATCGTGACCGAGGGCCTGCTGCCAGGCCCTGCGAACCAACTCCACCGGGCCCTGATCGACGCCGAGCGGCTCGCTTACCACCTCAGGGGCGGTGGGCATCATGGCAAGCAGGGCGCGTCGGTCGGCTTTGCCGCTGCCGGTAAGCGGGAACTCGGGTACCGCGACGAAATGCTGGGGCATGAAGTATTCGGGGAGTTGCTCTCGCACCGCTTCCTGCAGAACGTCCGTAGACACCGATTCGGTGGCGGTATGGAAGGCGATGATCTGGGTTGCCTGAGTGGCCGGGTCAGTGCGCGTGGCGCAGACGCAACGTGCTACTCCGGGTACCCTTGACAGGCAGTTCTCGATCTCACCCAGCTCGATTCGGTAGCCACGCACTTTGACCTGGTGATCGATGCGCCCCAGGCACTCCAACTCGCCGGATTCGTTCCACCGTACGAGATCGCCGCTGCGGAAGACTCGTTCAGTGGGGTGTTGCGGGTCGGGCTGGAAGGCTCGCTCGGTCAGCTCCGGCGCATGCAGGTAGCCCTTGCAGACACCGGAACCGCCGATCCACAGCTCGCCGATCGATCCCACAGGCCGGGGCCGGCCCGCGGTATCCATCACGTGTAGCCGCGTGTTGCGGATCTCGCGGCCCACGGAAAGATCGGCGACATCCGCGATCCGCTTCGTAGTGCTCCAGACGGAGGTCTCGGTTGGACCATAGACGTTGTAGATGCGTGGTCGGGAGTCGAAGTCGAGCAATCTGGCAACCGCCTCCGGGCGGATGGGCTCGCCACCGATAACAAAGCTGGCGATGCCGGACAAGTGTTGCTCGGCCTGCGGATGGTCGAGGAAGATAGCCAATCGCGATGGCGTCACTTGGAGGACATCTGCTTTGTGCCGGCGAAGCAGCTCGCCCAGTTTGGCCAGATCCAGCTGCTCAGTCGCATCGGCCAATACCAGGCTCGCACCGGTTGCCAACGGCACTAGTGTCTCCAGAACAAAGATGTCGAACGAAACCGTGGTCAGGCAACAGATCCTGGTGGTCTCCTGCAGGTCCAGCGCCGTGGAAATGCCTGCGACGAAGTTGGTGATGTTGCCGTGGCTCAACTGCACACCCTTGGGGGTACCGGTCGAGCCGGAGGTGTAGATCACGTAGATCGTGTCGGAAAGATCCACCGGCAGCTTCGGGTCAGTCGAATCCTGCGCGGGGATAGCGTCCAAGGATACGATGTCCACGCCGAGATCAGCAATCTGGTCACTTATCAGAAGCCTGCAGCCACTGTGCTCCACGATCGCGCGTAACCGACCGGCCGGATGGTCCGGATCCAGTGGCAGGTAGCTACAACCCGCCTTCAACACACCGAGAATGGTGGCAATCAGGTCAGGGCTGCGCCCCACCAGAACCCCGATCAGGCTGTCCACCTGATGGTCAGGCCGGGCGAGGATGGCCGCTGCGATCGCATTGGCTCGGGCGTTCAGTTCGCCGTAGCTGACCTGCCGATCTGCATGGCAGATCGCGATCCGTTCAGGATCGGCCGCCGCCAGGCGTCCAAAGACCTGGTGCACAGCCTCGCTGCCCAACGGCTCCAGCGGCGCCCGAGTGGCACCCGGCATGATCTGGGCAGGAGCCAACTCGACCGCCGCCAGCCGTCGGCCGGTGTCCTGCGAGAGCTGGTCGAGCAGCCAACAGACGGTCTGCGCGAAACGCTCGGTGAAGTGACCATCGAAGAGGTCACGGCAGTACTCGAGTTCGAAGGCGATGCCATTCGGCACCAGGTGGGCATAAAGAGTCAGGTCGTACTTCGCGGTGCCGGTGTGGACGCGCACCTCTTCGGTAGAACAGTCAGGCACCAGCAGAGCCGTCTGTGGATGATTCTGGAAGACGAGCAATGCGTCGAAGATGGGATGGAGTCCCGGGTTGCGTGGCAGGGTGCCGCTCGCCAACAGCTCGGCTGGGACCGGGCCACGCGCGATGCTGTGCCGAGTCCGTTCACTAGCCTGGCAAAGTGCCTGCTCGATGCTGATGTCGGCGGGGAACCGCAGGCGCACCGGGACGATGTTCATCAGTAGGCCAACTGTGGACTCGGCTCGCTCGTCCACGCGTCCGGCCTCTGCTATCCCGATCACTAGATCGTCGCATCCCGCATGCGCCCCCAGCGCCATCGCATAGGCGGTGACCAAGTACTCGAAACCGGTGACAGTGGTGCCGGAATCACGCACCGAGCCCGCCAGATCACCGCTCCAGAAGAAGCTGTGCAGGGCTCCCCGGCTCGACTGGCGGGCTTCGGGAATCTGCTCCTCGGTCAGGTCGAGATGCGGCAGGCTGCTGAGAATGTCGTCGAAACCCTCCGGCGTCGCGGGTTTCGCGGGGTGCAGGTCCAGCATCCGCAGCTCTTCCGGGGCCGGCTGCTCGTTCGCCAAGATGGCGTTCAGGGTCTGCCTCAGCACCTGCTCAGAGACGCCGTCCGCGGCGATGTGGTGCAGGTCCCAGAACAGCAGATGTTCGTTTTCGGCGAGCTGCACGATCACAGCCCTGAAGGGCGCCTCGGCTGCCAGATCGAACGGTCGGACCAGCGATTCGGCCAGTTGTCCAACTGCCGCATCATGCCCCCGCTGGTCAAGGACCTCAACCAACACCGAATCGACCGGTTGCAGACGCCGCAACAGCCGCTCCCCCTCCAGGTGGAAAGTGGTGCGCAGGGAAGGATGGTGCTTGGCGAGCTGGCGAAGCGCGTCACTGAGCGAATCCACAGCCAGCGGCCCGCTGATTCGTACCGCCCAAGGCATGTTGTAGGTGCTCGGCTCGGTTGCCAGCCGGCTGGCCAGGTAGATGTCCAACTGCCGTTGGGTGGCCACGATCGCGTCGGTTTCGGACGACACTGCCCTGTCACTCAAGGGCCGGCGTGCGGCGGTGGCCAGCCATTCGAGTTCGGTGCGGATCGTCGGATGAGTAAGCACCTCTATCGGCCGCATCTCAACGTTGAAGGTCTCGCGGATGCGACGAGCCAGTCGTGCTGCCAACAAGGAATGCCCGCCGGCGGCGATGAAATCGTCTTCCGGGCCTATTTCACTCAGCCCCAATACCTCGCGCCAAAGCTGAGTGAGGATCGCCTCCGGGTCGTCGGTGGCGGGCTGGATCAAGGCCGGGGGCTGAGCCACCCGGGTCAGCATTTCGGTGGCTTGCTGGCTGAGCCGATGCCGATCTACCTTGCCGTTCAACAGCCTCGGCAGCGCCGCCAGGAGCTGCCACTGGCTAGGCACCGAGTGCGCCGGCAGCTGGGCCAAGAGTTGGCCACGCAGCGAGGTGACTTCGTCGATCTCCCCGGCGACGAAGGCGCACAGGATCGGGCCCGAGGAGCCGACCGCTGCGGCCACGGCAGCCTCGCGTACACCTGGTTGCCGACACAGCATCGCCTCGACGGCGGCCAGATCAACCTTCATGCCGTGCACCTTCAACTGGTGATCACGGCGACCGGCGCAGACCAGCAGACCATCGGGCCGCCGCCAGCCAAGGTCCCCAGTGCGGTAGCGCAGCCGGCCTTCGGGGTCCGACCAGTCGAAGCTCTGGGCCGTTAGTTCCGGGTCTTCGAGGTACCCGTGCGAGCCATGATCAGTGACGATGACGAGCTCGCCGGTGACGTGATCCGGGCAGGGCTCGCCGCGCTCGTCTACCACCAGGATCTGCGATCCCGGGATGGGGCGACCAATTGGTACTGCTGCCACGTCCACGTCCGCGGCCACGACCCGGTGACTGCAGGTGGCCAACGTGGTCTCGGTCGGCCCGTAGAGGTTGACGAGTTGCAGCTTGGGTAACCGCTCCGCGCTCAATCGCACGTCATCGCCACGCAGCGGTTCGCCCGCCAACAGCGCCAGGCGGAGCGTATCGAGATTGGCCAGGGCGGGGCCTCCGTCTCGCAACAGGCCGCGGAAGAGCGTGGGCACCATATGGGTCAGCACGATCTGCTCGCGGCGCAACCAGCCCGCCAGCACTTCCGGGTCGAGGATCGTATTGGAGTCGTCAGGAATGCACAGCGTGCCGCCCGAGGTGAGAGGCAGGAATACATCACGCAGGAAGGGATCGAAGGTCGCAGCGGTCAGCAGGCTGGTGCGCTCGCCGGGGGCACCCCAGAAGCTGGCGCGTTGCCAGTCGATGAACTTGCACAGACCGGCATGGCTGCCGACGACTGCCTTCGGGCGGCCGGTAGATCCTGAAGTGAAGTAGATATAACCAGTTTCGATCGGGCTGGCCACCAATGGCTCGCTGCCCGGCAGGGGCGGTTCCAGCTCATCGGCGATGACTGGGGCGAGGCCGGAGCCCTGCAGCAGCGTCTGGAACTCGCGATCGCATAAGGCGATGTTGGCGTCAGTACGGCTTCGTACCTGTTCGAGCCGCTCAGTCGACCACCGCGGATGTACCGGGACGAACTTGACCCCCGCCTTGAAGCAGGCCAGTGTCGCGAAGACAAGTTCCGGACCGGGGGCGATCAGCACCAGGACGGCCCTGCCAGGGGCGGTGCGCTCGTGCAAGACGCGAATGTAGCCGTCGACGTAGCGCATCAACTCGGGATAGCCGATCTGCCGCTCGCCATACCGGATGGCCGGCGTGTCGGGGGGATCGGTCGCCCAGCCCTCGACCGCGTCAGTGATCGAGATCATCGGAAGGCTCCTTGTTCTTGCGCCAGCCGCACCGCCTGCTCCAGATCGCCGAGAGTTCGGTACTCGACCTGCACCCCAGAGTCGGCGACCGTCGCGAAGACCACATCATCACGCTGGTCGCTGAGGACGGTCAAAGTGTCCTGTACTACTTCTGCGCCCTTGATGCCCGGTTGCGGCGTGGCCACCACCTCGAAACTATTGGGGGGCTCCGACAGACCGGTGCCCAGGTACTTCACGTAGGCCTCTCGGATCGTCCACAATCGAAGAACGGCTGAGCAATCGCAGGCTGAGCAATCGCAGCCATCTTCGAGTCGTGCCAGCTCTGCCCTGTGCAGGTAGGGCGAAACGTCGCTCACTCCGACCCGGCGCAGGGTTTCGATGTCTACACCGATCGACCCTGCACAAATGCCGCAGGCCACCCATCCGCGGGTGTGCGAGATGCTGAATGAGGTACCTGCCCTCTGAAGTTGAGTGCAGTACGGCTTACCGCGATCCTCGACGGCGAACTCGATGTCCTCATTGGCCAGGCCGAGTGCGCCATGTAGCATCCAGCGCGCCAATACCGCTGCAGACAGGCTCCCGATCCGGTCCTCGGGAAACCGCATGC
>ERZ772772.379-NODE-379-length-27290-cov-4.311034_pt1 | contig 27290 bp, 18 predicted proteins | sample MGYA00511484_ERZ772772 | MGnify/ENA primary metagenome ERZ772772 (study PRJEB29015, sample SAMEA2737913) | human oral metagenome | biome: human oral; feature: human-associated habitat; material: dental | place: China | collected 2088 ... | reverse complement strand
TTTTATCATAGAAGACCTTTCTTAGCATTATTTACAGAAAAATTTCCACAAGCTCTTTTTTATATCGAGGATATAATCATATAAAGGAAAAATATAAATACCTTTTTCCGGCTCATCTCTTTCTTTGATAAGAGTTTCATGTATTTCACCCCCGGTACTATTTATAAGTATACATACAATATCATATATGATTTTAAGTATTTCTTTATGGGTTTTATCCCTTAGACTTCCTTCATATACAGCATTTTTATAGGCGTCACTCGGACTGATATATGATTTGGCGTTATCATCAATAAGCATAATTTCTTCATCTGCAAAAAATATGTTGGTTGATAAATTACAAAAGTGAACAGAAAGAGAAATATCCCGTATATCCTGAAGTTCCAGGGGACCTATATCAATAAAATTAAAATTTTTGTCTAAATGAAAATCAATAATCGGTTTTATAAATGGAGCCACATTTTCATTCTGAAATAAAGGTTTTATAAGGAACTTTTTTATCTCATCATAGGTAAATTGCATACAGTATTCATCATCTTTATATAAATCCATGTTAGCGACTGAACCTCCTTTATTTAGTGAATATTTATTTCAAATATTTCAAATTATTCCAAATATTATATATGTTTATATTACAGCGGATTATAGCATCTGTATAATATCCAAGTCAATATATCCTATTTTGCATGTATAAAAAAATATAATTTATTTGTGTTCAATTTATTAATATATTACCTTTATTAAAAATTGAAACAGTCATTGTTTGACACAGTTTTATCCTTATATTGCAAAAAAACATATAAAGTTTTATAATACCATTGCTTTAAAAGTATTTTAAAAAGATTTAAATATAAATCAAATTAAAAATAATATACAAAATATATAAAACCATTTAAGGTGATTAGTTTTATGAAAAAATACTTCCCGTTATTTATTGATATAAGTGAAAAAAACCTACTTGTAGTAGGCGGCGGCAATATAGCTTTTAGGCGTATAAATATTCTTACAGATTTTAATCCTTTTATAAAAGTGATAGCCCGAAAGGTGGATAAAAGAATTGTCGATTTAAAAATCACATACAAAAAAATGGAAATATTTGAAAGAGAGCTGTGTGAAGATGATTTTAAAGATGTAGATATAATACTGGCTGCAACTGATGATAAAAAAATCAATCAGAATATAGCGGATGAAGCTAAAAAAAGAAATATTATAGTGAATGACTGCAGTTATAAGGATAACTGTGATTTTTATTTTCCGGGGATCATAAATAAAGACTCTCTTGTTATAGGCGTATGTGCTTCCGGAACAAATCATAAGCTTGTTGCAGAAACTGTTGAATTGATAAAGGGAAAAATAGAAAATATCTTTAAGGATAAGGGAAAAAATAATGTTTAAAAGAACAAGAAGACTTAGAAGAAATAAAATTATAAGGGATATGGTGAGTGAAACTGAAGTTGACATAAATTCTCTGGTATACCCTATATTTATAACGGAGGATTACGAAGAAAACAATTCTGAAAAAAGTCTGTATAAAAACTCTGATAAAAATTCTTATATGCAATATGGCATAAAGGAGGAGATAACTTCAATGCCGGGACAGTATATATACAGTATTGACAGATGTCATGAAGTTATAGATAAGTACACTGCCGCCGGCATAAAGGCATTTATGATATTTGGGATTACAGATAAAAAGGATGATAACGGAAGCGGAGCATATGATGAAAACGGTATTGTACAGAGGGCGGTAAGAAGTATTAAACAAAGGTATAATGATGTATATATAATAACTGATGTATGTATGTGTGAGTATACCAGCCACGGACATTGTGGTATAATACATGACGGAGAGGTTGACAATGATGAAACCATAAAACTCCTTGCACAAACTGCTCTTTCCCATGTGCAGGCAGGTGCTGACATGGTTGCACCGTCAGATATGATGGATAAAAGAGTTGCAGCAATAAGAAATACTTTAGACAAAAACGGGTATGAGAACATTCCTATAATGTCATATTCGGCAAAATATGCGTCAAATTTTTACGGTCCATTCAGGGAAGCTGCAAAGTGCAGCCTTAAAGGGGACAGAAAAACCTACCAGATGGACTTTCGCAATTCTAAGGAGGCATTAAGTGAAGTTCTTGCCGATATTGAGGAGGGTGCTGATATAGTTATGGTAAAACCATGTATGAATTATCTTGACATTATAAACAGGGTAAGTAATATTGTAAATGTTCCGGTAGCCGCATATTCTGTAAGCGGAGAATATGCAATGGTAAAGGCGGCTGCTCTAAACGGCTGGATTAAGGAAGAAGAAACAGTTTATGAGATGGCTGTTTCAGCTTTTAGGGCAGGTGCTGATATTTATATCACATATTATGCTTTAGAGCTTGCAGAATATATAAAAAACGCTATATTAAAATAAATTATTTTCAGGCTTTTATATAATAATCCGATTTAAGGCATAAAACGGGTATAATTTAAAATATAAATTTAATTTCATTAAACAATACATAATTAGATAAGGATGTGAGATTATAAAAAAAGCAATTTTAGCAGTAAGCTTCGGTACTGCACATGAAGATACCAGAGTTAAAACAATAGAGGCAATTGAGAAAGATTTTGAAAATGAATTTAGTAATTTTAAAATTTATAGAGCATGGACAAGCGGTATAATTATAAAAAAGCTTCGTGAGAGAGGAGAACTGTTTGTAGATGATATGGCTTTCGCACTTAAGAGAATGTATAAAGATGGAATCGAAGAGGTTATAGTTCAGCCAAGTCATATAATAAACGGGGTTGAAAATGATAATATGCTTAGTGCGGTGAGAGAGTCCGGGAGTTTATTTAAAAAAATTATATGTTCAGCTCCGCTTCTTACCTCTGAAAATGATTATTCAGATGTTGCCGATGCAATTCATGATATAATTAATTCATGGGAGATTGAGGCTGCTGATGAAAATAGTATAATAAATTCAAAGGAGAATGCCGTGCTTCTTATGGGACATGGAAGCAACCACCATGCCAATTCAGCATATGCGGCACTTGAATACAGGTTAAGGGACCATGGTATGGAAAATATTTTTATAGCAAATGTTGAAGCATATCCATATATTGATAATGTAATTGAAAAGCTGGAACAAAAAAAATATAAAAAGGTAATACTTGCACCTTTTATGATAGTGGCGGGAGAACATGTAAAAAACGATATGGCAGGAGATGATGATGATTCATGGAAAAATCTCCTTGTAAAGAAAGGATTTGATGTGCACTGTATACTTAAAGGACTTGGAGAGTATAAATCTATAAGAGAAATATTTATAAAACATGCGAGAGAATCGGTTCAGGATTTATAAATGAATTATAAGATTATCCGGATAGGTACAAGAAAAAGCAGACTTGCACTTATACAGAGCAGGCTTGTGGCAGATGCAATAGAAGCTCAATACCCGGACATAAAAACCGAGCTTGTTCCTATCTCTACAAGAGGGGATATGATAACTGACAGATCACTTTTAGAGCTTGGGGGAAAAGGGCTTTTCACGCATGAGATAGAAAATGCACTGTTATACAAAAGTATAGACCTTGCCGTACACTCCGCAAAGGACATGCCGCTTGTTATGAGACGTGAACTGAATGTAGTGCCTGTCTTAAAAAGAGAAGATCCCTGTGATATAATTGTAAGTCTTAACAAAATTCCTTTAAGAGAATTAAAAAAAGGCAGTGTAGTAGGAACCGGCTCAATGAGGAGAGGATATTTTGCAAAACTTATAAATCCCGATATAATTATAAAACCTATACGAGGCAATGTACTGACGAGGCTTGAAAAATTAAAAAATGACGGATATGATGCTATAATACTTGCGGCTGCAGGATTTAACAGATTATATAATGAAATGGGAGATGAACTTTTAAATGCCGGTTCAAAACGGTTTATTTCATGCGGAAACAATATTAAATCCGATTATAATAATCAATATATCTGTAATGGCAATCAATGTATTTTTAATATAGAAAGGATGGATCCTGAAATTTTCCTGCCGGCTGCCGCACAGGGGATACTGGCAGGGCAGTATGCCTATGATAATAATGAAATAGCCGGCATACTTAAAAGTATATCTGATAAAAACTGCGTGCTTGCCTATAATACTGAAAGGGAATTTCTTAAAAATATAGGTGCTGACTGCAATGCACTTTACGGTATCTATTGCAGGAGTGATAATGCTGAAGTCGTAAGTATTTTTTCAGCATACGGAATTTATAAAATAGAAACACTTAAGGCTGAAATAAAAGCAAAGGATGCATTAAAGGCGGCAAGGGATATGGCATTAAAATTAAAAAATGCGGCAGAAGATACATTTAATAAAAACTGATAAATATATGAAGTATGATTATATAAATTCTAATTTAAAATTTAAAAACACAGAAAAAAATATCACATCTGATAATGGCAGTAAATACGGAACCGTATTTATAGTAGGTGCCGGTCCGGGTGATATAAAGCTTATGACACTTAAGGCGTATGAGTGTATAAAAAATGCGGATACCATAATATATGATGATCTTATAAATCCTTCACTTTTAAATGAAGCCGTGCACGGGTGTGAACTTATATATGCGGGCAAAAGAAACGGTGTCCATGCGATGGAACAGGATGAGATTAATAATTTATTAATTAAAAAAGCATTTGAAGGAAAGATGACAGTGCGTCTTAAAGGGGGGGATCCTTTTTTATTTGGAAGGGGTTCCGAGGAAGCTCAGGCACTTAAAAATGCAGGCATAGAATATGCAGTTGTACCGGGTGTAAGCTCTGCACTAAGCGTTCCGTCAAGTGCAGGCATACCTCTTACCGACAGAAGATATGCATCACAGGTTCATATAATAACTGCACGCAGAGGAAAGTATATTAAATACGATTCAAAGTCTGTAAAGCATATAAAAGGTTATGATATATCTGATTATGCAGCACTCTCAAAGCTTGAAGGAACCCTGGTTTTTCTTATGTCATTTAATGTTATTGATGAGATAACAAATGGACTTATAGATGCAGGAAAGCCGAAAGAAACACCGATAGCGGTAATATCAAACGGAAGTATGCAGGGACAGAGAAAATGTATATCTACGCTTAAAGATATAAATGTAAAAATAAAGGCTGAGAAAATAACAACTCCGGCAATTATAGTTATTGGTGAAGTTGTTGAGCTGTCATATGAACTTGATAATTTTATGCAGGAATATAAAAAAAGACCGCTTTTCGGCAAAAAAATATTAATTACGGCAAGCAGATATATGGCTTCAAGATTAAATAAAATTCTTGATAATTATGGTGCTGAAACCGTTGTAATAAGCCTTATAGAGACAATACCCTTATATACAGAGAGATTTTACAGGGCTATGGAGGAGCTTTCCTCGTATACATGGCTGGTATTTACAAGTTCAAATGGTATAAATATATTTTTTGATGAGCTTACCGGTATTGAAGATGAAACAGAATCCGGTATGCCTTTTAACGATATTAAAGATAGTTATAAATATCCCCTTGATTTAAGGAATCTTGGCGATATAAAGATTGCTGTAATAGGCAGCGGCAGTGCCTCTACGCTTAGAAAACATGGATTTAATCCGGATTTTGTACCGAAATCCTATTCGCTTAAAGCACTTTCACAAGGGCTTGTAAAAATGCTTACTGAAAAGGATCGGGTGCTCATACTGAGGGCGGAGGAAGCAGGCAGTGATATTAATGAGATATTTACATTAAATAATATAAATTTCAGTGATATACCTGTTTATAGAACTGTAAAAGCTCAGACCAGAAAAGATGAGCTTAAAAGAATACTGCCTTTATGTGATTATGTATGTTTATGCAGCAGCATGGGAGCAAGAGCTTATTTTGAGATGACGGCTGACAAAACATCTGAAAAAAACAGTTTTAAAGAAAATGAAGATAAACCGGCGGAAAATAATATAATTTCAATAGGTCCTGTAACTACACAGACCTGTGTAAATTATGGAATCACTCCATTTGCACAGGCATATCCGTTTAATTCTGAAGGAATTGCAAAATGCCTGTGCAGTCTAGTATGTTCAGGAATTTGATTTTATAAAAAGAAAATTTTTCAGACGGCTTAAAAACAATGAGTAAATAATAAAGAGTATACTTGTAATTATCCATGAAAGAGGATAAGCCATTACAAGGGTATGCAGCGTATTATAATGTTTAACGGCGGTAAATACCCATATAACCCTAAATACACAGATACCCAGAGCTGTAAGGAGCATGGGAATGAGCGTATCTCCAAGTCCTCTTAAAATAGAGGAAAAAATTTCGATTAAAAAATAGGTAAGGTAGAGAGGGACTATGGTCATTAATATGCCTATGCCTATTTTTATTACATTTTCATCATTTGTAAATATCAAAAAAACATAATTTCTTAAAGACAGTATACAGAACATAATTATAAGCGTAATCATTACGGCTAAAAATATTGACTTTACAGTTCCTTGTTTAATCCTTTCTTTTTTTCCTGCACCGTAATTTTGTCCTATAAAGGTAGTTACCGCTATGCCCAGTGCCTGTATACTCATCCAGAATATACTGTCTATTTTTCCGTATGCCGCCCAGGCTGCCATGCTTTCAGTACCGAAATTATTTACAGCGGACTGTATTGTAATATTGGCTATATTAAACATATTGTTTTGAAATCCTGCAGGCATACCTAAATAAACCATTTTTTTAAGAAAAAGCATATTCAGATGTATTTTGCCGATTGAAAGCCTGTAAGAACCCTTGCTTGTCGAAAGGACTGCCAATACCATCAGGGATGTAAGAGCCTGTGAAAGTATAGTGGCTATGGCTGCACCTCTGACGCCGTATTTAAGGAGTATTACAAATATACTGTCAAGTATTATATTGCATATACAGCCGAATATTAAAAAAAACAGGGGTCTTACCGTATCGCCTATAGCTCTTAAGATGGCAGCTCCTATATTATATATAAGGTTAGGTATTATGCCTATAAAGTAAATGCGTATATAGGCGGTGGTATCGGGTAATATTTCTGTAGGTACATTCATTAAAAGCAGTATTTTCGGAGCAAGTGTAGTACCTACAATGGTAAGAAGAATACCTATAATTAATGAAAAAGCAAATGAAGTATGTACACACTCATTTACTGCCTCATCATCACCGGCACCGTATCTTTGTGCTATTATAACGGCAAAACCTGAAGAAAGGCTTACAAAAAATCCTATAAACAGGCCTATGACCATACTTGTAGTGCCTCCTACTGCGGCGAGGGCATTTTTACCTACAAATCTTCCTACAATCGCTGCATCTGTAGTATTGTAAAGTTGTTGAAAAAGAGTCCCAAGCAGCACAGGGAAAAAAAGCATAAGTATCTGTGGTATTATAGGACCGTTAGTTATTTCATTTAATATTTTTGAACGTTTTGTTATTGTCATAATTATTTTAATATAATCCCCCTAATCTTAAAAAAACCGGAATACATATAAAAGCGGCACTATTCTTAGACCTTTGAAATATAATAAGGATATTGATTATATTACATAATCATTGCCGGGATCTTCACAGATCAGGTCTGCTATTGTAATGCCGCTCAGATATTCATCAATTAATGAATTTAGTTTATTCCACATTTTAATTGTTTTATATGAAGATGTGCTATTTGTTTCATCTTCAAAGCTTTCTATATAGGCTATGCTGTCTTCAGACACTTTAAGTATATCTGCAATGGTATATGTGTCCGGATTTCTAACAAGCTTATATCCGCCGCCTTTACCTCTAAGACCTAAAAGCATTTTATTTTTAACCAGAATTTTTATTATGCTTTCAAGATATTTTTCAGATATATTCTGACGGGAAGCTATATCTCTTAAAGGTATAAAATCATCTTTCTGATTTTCAGCAAGGTCTATCATGATTTTTATTGCATAACGTCCCTTGGTTGATATTTTCATAAATAATCTGTTTCACTTCCTTAGAACTGGTATAATGTATCTATTATAATTTCTATTATATTTTATCTGCTATGTATTTCACAACTTCACAGTCTACCCATTATACAGCAAGGTATATAGGTTTTCAAGTATGTGTTTTCATTACGGACAAAAACGGCAGCATCTAAAATATCTGCCAAAAAAGTATTTAAAAGAAGACAGGATTTAACAGATATTATTATATACTGTTCAGAAAATAAGATTTTGCCGTAAGATAATTATAATAATTATCTGAGACCAAGTTCTTTCTGGAGTTTAAGCCGTTTTCGTATAAGTTCTATAAAGCTGTCAGGACCTATAACCTTTAAAAATGGTCCAAATGACAGTACTCTTATTACAAGCTCAAGCTCATCATTTTTTGAACATTTTACATCTATAATATAATGGTCATCATCAATTTTTTTTGCATGTTTATCAAAATGGGCAAAGTGAAGCATTACTCTTTCAAGAGCGTTGCGTCTGTCGGTTATTTCCATGCTTATAGTAATTGTTTTATTGTTTCGGACATTTATACCTTGTGTTAATATTTTTTCGCTGCTGCAAAAGCTGCAGCTTGTAATTCTGCCAAGATTAAAATAGTTTAAATTGCGCCCTTTTACAATAAGTCTGAATTTATCATCTTTTGCAGAATATTCAAGTCGCAGGGGGAAAACGCATACCTTTTTACACTGAGCATACTTGTTAAGAAATTCGATTTCAATAGGTTTTTTTAAATGTATGGCATTTGAAATAAGTCTAAAGCGCTCTATATAAGCTTCATCATTGAAAGGATCTCCGTCTGAATATTTATCAAACACCATATAATCCTCATTTGTAAAAAGAGGTATAGTATTCCTAAGTTCAGGTATATCAATATTGAAAAGCTTTATGCGTGGATCTTCAAGAACAGCTTTAAGCCAGCGTTTTTCAAGATGGCTTAGAGGTCTTGAAGGAAAATTCTTAAGCATTGTAATATACTCTTTTTGGTTTTTTTGTATAAACTGCCATTTTTCGGAATTCAGCAGTTCAGGTATGGCAAGAATACTTTCTGAAAAAGCATTTTTATTTATAATATCTGTAAGTTCGCTTTCTGAAATACCGCCGTCTGAACAATCTTTGTTATCATTGCTTAAACCATTGCTTAAAATCTCTGCGACAATTTTAGCCGCAGTAATATAATATACTGAATAAATTTCACTGAATATCATGGTAAAATCCTCAATTCTAAATTTATATTCCATATATCTCATACATGCTTTGAATATCTTTTTTAAATCTGTTTTCAATGCTTCTGTTTGAAAAATTAATCTGTGTAATCCTGCATATAAACGTTCTTATCCAGGGGATTATCTCATTTGTATCAAATATATCGGCTGAAAATTTATAATGTGTATCATCAATTTTAGATATATTTCCGCATCGCTTTTCACGCTCAAGCCTGTGGAGTATGTGATTTTCATCAGGATTTATAACTACTGTAAATTCAACATGTTCAAGATACTTTATACAGCGTTTACAGTTTACCCCCCATATATAGGGCTTAAGCCGGTTATACCGGGTGCGTATCTGTTCAAATTGTTCACACCGCCCTGTGATTTTAACTTTGGACATATAATCAATTCTAAATGAATAGTAGCTTCTTTTTGTTTGTTTTCGGTAGGCGAGGAGATGCTGTCTGCCGCTTTGTGCACTTATATATATGCAGATTGGTACTATATTATCTATATTATTTGGGTTTCCCGAACCTGAATGATATGAAAAGCTTACAAAGCTTTTTTCATGCATTGCCGTAAAAAGTGATGCAAGAATATCACTGTCAAGTGCCTGTGTTATATAATGATGTTTAAATAGAAATATGCTTTTTAAAGTCGTATTTGCAGAGTCTGATATTTTTAAGCAGGAGTTATCATTAAATGTTTTACATACATCATTATCTACATATACTGATTTTTTTGAAATCAGCTTTTTTATAAATAATTCATAGTTTAATAAATCCTTTATAAAAGAACCTATTATACCGCATGGTGCAGCCTCGGAAAAGAAGTTTACCGCATCAATGGCAGATGAGAGGTTTACACTGCCTGTTCTTGTATAGCTAAAAGGTTTTGAAGTTCTGTCTGCATTTATAAATCCATATGAGATATATTCCTTAAGTTTATTAAACAGAGTTTTATCATCAAATTCCATAGGATTTTTAAAATCTTTAAGATAACAGTCATTAATCTTATCAAGGATTTCATTGCGGCATAGCTTTTCGGAATCTGTATAAAGCAGATCAAATAATATAAAATGCAGTGTTATATCCCTGGGAGTAAAGCTTGCAGTTTTTAAAGCTCTATATAGAGGATTTTGCCTGAACGCCCGGCTGTCTATAGAGATAGCTGCAATTTTTCCCTTTGAGGTTCTTGTAAATGTCATATGCCTGCCGAGCCAGCTTTCCATACGCCGCTTTTCGTCATCATAGGATCTTGAGCTTTTTATACTGTATTCACTGCGGCTTTTAAATCCATAGATATAAAACTCACGGATATATTTGCGTATTTTTTCAAAATCCTTTATTAACTCATTGTAAGCCATTATTCCTCCATATTACAGTTTTTTATAATTATAACCTTTGCCAATAAAGTTTTAAAGTATTTGTTTTCTTTACTTACATATGCTATAATTCCCAAGTAGCAAACACTTTCCTGTTCTTTTTTATATACTGTCTGTATTGCGTATATTATAGAACAGGGTTTTTTAAATTTAAGGAGCAGATTATTAAATTTATTGTGGATAATATAATTTTTAAAAAATGTTTTATTCTAAAATATTTCACGGATTAAAGATATACACAATAAAACAGAGGTTATTTGCAAAATACAATGGAAGAAATAAATAGAGGTAAAAATAGTAAATCACCTGAATATAACAGTTTACATACAGATGATAAAACAAATAAAACAGAACAATATCCAGGAGATGGCAGAAAAAAAACAGATACTTTAATAAGTAAAATAAAAGCAAAAAAAATAAGACTTAGAGAATTAAAAAAGGAAAATAAAATAGCTGAGTTCGGCAGGGTGGCATGGCTCTATACAAAATATCAGATAATAACAAAAGGTCTGCTTCTTGCAGCAGTTTTTAATATATCTTCAGCTATTTTAAATTACCTTATAAGGGCTTCAGGCAGAAGCACTATATCAAGTGGCGACTATAAAAGATTTTTACTTAGTTTTCAAGGGGTCGGAGCCCTTATTTTAGGTATAGTACTGGTTATTTTCCTTATAGGGACTGATATAAACGGCTTTATAATAATGAGTGCATTAATAAAAGAAAAACGTATAAAGATGACTGCACGTAATATGCTTATTGCAGGAATTAAATCCCTTAAATCGTTTTTAAGACCTTCAGGGATACTTATAATTCTGTATGTTGCGGCAGTAGTACCGCTGGCAGGTATCGGACTTGCAATATCGCCTATGGAAGATTTTCAGATACCTAAATTTATAACAAGTGTAATCTTCGGAAACAGACTTTATACGATTATTTATTATACTATAATAGCAGGTTCATTATTTGTAAGCCTTAGGTATATATTTTTATTTCACTATATACTTATACTTGGAAACAGAATAGGAGAAGGTTTGAGAAATGCTTCAAACCTTATGAAAAAGCACTGGAAGGAATTTTTAATAGATTTTTTACTGCAGATAATTATAATGACATTATTTATTTCAGGAGTGGTAGCTGTTATAATGGGACTGACAGTGCTTCCTGCACATATGCTTTCAATATCGCTTTTGCAGACCAGAGTCTGGACAATCATGGGAATAATGCTTGTAGGTGAGTTTTCAACGTTTATAGCACTAATGACAGTACCGTTTATATGCTTTAGACTTACAGTTTTATTTTACAGGTATAATGAAAAGGACGGGTTGCCGGTAAGTATAGTAATGAATGTAAAGGCGGACAGGCTGGGCGATGAGGCTTTTTTCAGAGTAAAACTAACAACAAAAGTATGTTTTATAATTTTGTTTCTATCAATTATAGCTTTGAATTTTCTTGTTGCATGGGATTCAGGTGTAAACTTTGATGATATTTATAGAAAACATAAGGAAATTGATATAGTTGCACATCGAGGCGGAGGCAATCTTGCTGCAGAAAATTCCATTGCAGGGCTTGAAGCTGCTATAGAAGAGGGAGTGGCATGGAGTGAGACTGATATACAAAGAACAAAAGACGGGTATTATATAATTAATCATGACAGGACATTTAAAAGACTTACCGGTGTTAAAAAGGCTCCAAAGGATATGACCATTGAAGAAATATCAAAACTCAGGATTAAGGATAAGTTTAATATAGCCGGGCAGGCACAGAAGGTTGCAACACCTGAGGAGTTTCTTGATACTGCCAAGGGAAAGATAGGTCTCTTTCTTGAGCTTAAGGGAAAGACGGCTGATACAAAGATGGCAGATGACGTTATAGCTATGGTTAAAGCCAGAGATATGGAAAAAGATGTGGTTATACTGGTATCAAGTTATAAACTTGTAAATTATATTGAGGATAAATATCCGGAAATACAGACAGGTTTTTTATATTTCTTTGTGCTTGGTAAAATATCTGATATAAGGGCTGATGTACTTATAATGGAGGAGAGAGAAGCGACACCTGAAAAAGTGCATATAATACATAGAGCCGGTAAAAAATCATATGTCTGGACAGTAAATTCAAAAAGCTCAATGGAAAGATTTGTAGATTCCGATGTTGACGGTATAATTACAGATTATATAAGGGATGTAAAGGCTGCTATAAGGAGAAGGGATGATAGGACTGATATTGAGATTATCATGGAAAGTTTTATTAATCGTAATTAGAGTTATGGCATACACAGCTTATGAAATTTTAGCAGGCATATTCTTATTAATTGTAAGTTTAGGAGGTTTATATGCCCGTCTGGAATCCGTGGCATGGATGTATAAAGATAAGCGAAGGCTGTAAAAACTGCTATGTATATCGCCGTGATTCACAGTTTGGAAAAGACAGCAGTGTAATTGCAAAGACAAATGATTTTAATCTTCCCTTAAAAAGAAAAAGGAACAGGGAATATAAGCTTGTAAGCGAATATGGAGATGTATTTACATGTATGACTTCAGACTTTTTTCTCGAACAAGCCGACTCATGGCGTGATGAGGCATGGAATATGATGCGTTTAAGAAAGGATTTGAATTTCATTATAATAACAAAAAGAATCCACCGTTTTATGCATTGTATACCGTGGGATTGGGGAGAGGGTTATGATAATGTATCAATAATGTGTACATGTGAAAATCAAAAAATGGCAGATTACAGACTTCCCTTATTTATACACCTTCCGATCAGGCATAAATATATAATACATGAACCTATGCTTGAAAGTGTTGATATTGAAAGATATCTTAAAGAAAGCGAAATTGAGATGGTTTTATGTGGTGGTGAATCCGGAGAAAGTGCAAGGCTCTGTGATTTTGAATGGGTGTTAAATACAAGGAAGCAGTGCATAAAATATAATGTCAGTTTTAATTTCAGACAGACAGGAGCGTTATTTAGAAAAGACGGAAGGGTTTATAAAATAAAACGCATCTACCAGCATGAACAGGCAAAAAAAGCAGGTATTGACTATAAAGGAATTTCTAAAAGGGCTTAACCAGTATTAGCAGAATATCTTTTTTGCATATTTTATGTGTTTTAGGCGGAATAAACACCGAATAGCTACAAAAAACAACCAAATACACTTAATTACAACTATATTTTGTAGTATTTAATTATTTTACTATTTTTACGGTTTATTTATATAGTAAATATGATATACTGTGTCCAGTGGTTCATATAGTCAGATAGGTTTTTAAAGGCTTTAGTTTTTAGATGCTTTCTGAAAACCGAAGACTTGTTCTAAGTCATCACCGGTTTTTGTTCCACTGGAAGTGATATTGGTTTTATGAAAATAAAATCTTTAGAATTTCCGGTGGAATTCTAAAGAACCATATCTTTTATTCGGTAAGATCTTTAGAAAGCTATATATGCAACATACATAATCTGTATGAATATAAACTTAAAAGAGGCTGTCGCTTTAGATGATTGATTTATCTGGGTGAAGCCTCTTTTTTAGTGTATAATTTTAAATATTATATCCTATAAAGGCTTTAGACAAATAATTTCGTAATAGATATATTTAAAGTATAATTAGACCGAAAAACTAAAACATGCAAAAATCTCTTTGCATGGTATATAGCAGGACTTGCAGTATTTTAGATATATGTAATATAATGATATTATAAATTTCACCGCTTTTTATACTTCGTTTTATAGGGGGGTTAATTTGGAATATCTGAGATGTGTGATTGAAAGAATTACATACTATAATGAGGAAAACGGATACTATGTTATAAAATGCCGTGCGGCGGGCTATAAAGAGCTTATAGTGGCAGTCGGATGTATGAATGAGGTATATGTAGGAAGTGTACTGAAGCTTGGAGGAAACTGGCGTATAGATTCAAAATACGGGAAACAGTTTTCAATAGAAAATTATGAAGAGATGCTGCCTGCTACGGTTTTTGGTATAGAAAAATATCTTGGCAGCGGTCTTATAAAAGGAATAGGTCCCAGATTTGCAAAAAAGATTACAGCATATTTCGGAAAAGATACTCTCAGCATAATAGAGGAAAAACCTGATGAACTTTTAAATGTACCCGGCATAGGAAAGATGCGTGTTGAACAGATTAAAAAAAGTTGGATACAGCAAAAGGAAATTAAAAATATAATGCTTTTTTTAAAAAATCATGATGTCAGCACAGGGCATGCGACTAAGATATATAAACAGTATGGCAATGAAAGTATTGATATAGTAAATGAGAATCCTTATAGACTTGCTGATGAGATAAGAGGAATAGGCTTTAGAACCGCTGATATAATAGCATCAAAGATGGGTTTTGAACATGAAAAGTATGTAAGGCTGCGCAGCGGTCTGATATATACACTTAACAGACTTGCTGAGGACGGTCATTGCTATGCATGCAGGGAAATGCTGGTTGAATCAGGTGCAAAAATGCTTGATGTTGATGAAAATCTGCTTTCAATGACACTTGACGAGATGATACGTACAAAAGATGTAATCACTGAGAGTTTAGGGGATGTTAAGACAAATGGGCATGAAGAAAAGGCGATATATCTGCCGCCATTTTATTTTTCTGAAACAGGCTGTGTCAGAAGGCTGAAAAAAATCAGTGAAAACAAAGAGAACCCGGTTTGTTATATAGACCGCCTTTTAGGCTCAGACAAAACAGAGCCTGCTATCTTAAAAAGGCTTGAATTCCTGATTAAGGAAAAAACAAATATCTGCTATGATCCGGTTCAGCTTGAAGCGGTATATATGGCACTGATAAATAAGATAATTATACTTACAGGCGGTCCGGGGACCGGTAAAACTACGGTAACTTTAGGCATTATCACCGCTTTTAAACTTGCAGGGGCAAGGATACTTCTTGCAGCACCGACCGGAAGAGCTGCAAAGAGGCTTTCCGAAGCCACAGGCATGGAGGCAAAGACAATACATCGTCTTTTAGAGGTAAAACCTCCGAACGGATATAAAAAAAATGAAGAAAATCCTCTTTCTGGAGATGTTCTAATAATTGACGAGTGTTCAATGATAGATCTTATACTTATGTATAACCTGCTTAAGGCTGTGCCGGATAATATGAATATAGTATTTATAGGTGATACCGACCAGCTGCCTAGTGTAGGGGCAGGTAATGTACTGTGTGATCTTATAGATTCGGGCAGTTTTAAGGTTGTAAGACTGGAAAAAATATTTAGACAGGCAAAAAACAGCCGCATTGTATTAAATGCGCACAGGATAAATAAAGGTGAATCGCCTGATATTTCAAACGGGAAGAGCAGTGATTTCTTTTTTATTGAAAAGGATATACCTGAGGAAGTTCTTAAAAATATAGTTGAACTGGTAAGTTTGAAACTTCCTTCATATTATAAAGTATCTTCAGGAGATATACAGGTACTTACTCCTATGCAAAAAGGTGTGATTGGAGCACAAAATCTGAATCAGGCACTGCAGGCTGCTGTAAACCCCGGAGGTGCCGGTATAAAAAGAAGCGGGAGTATATATAAAAAGCATGACAAGGTCATGCAAATACGAAATAATTATGACAAAGAGGTATATAACGGTGATATAGGAATTATAGAAAATATTGATTTTGAAGATAAAACACTTGAAATAAATTTTGACGGCAGGAGAGTTGAGTATGATGTTTCCGAGCTTGATGAGATTGTGCTGGCATATGCCGCAACTATACATAAGGCACAGGGTTCTGAATATCCAATAGTAGTAATTCCTGTATTAATGCAGCACTATTTGATGCTGCACAGAAATCTTATATATACGGGTATTACAAGAGCAAAAAAAATACTTATAATTATAGGGAGCAAAAATGCTTTATTTTACTCGGTTGCAAATACTGATGTAGTAAATAGAAACACACTTCTTAAAAAAAGGCTGTGTGAGATAAAAAAGTAAATATAATGTATTTAGAGTAAGTATGTAATATCTAATAAAGTTTAAATCTGTCAGATAGTTTATACATTGTTTTTAAATTCAGTTATTGACATATATGCTTTAGATATGCTATATTCTAGCGAAATAAAAAACTTTATATTTTAAGTAGAGTTTTATTGCTGCCCGGCATACCATAGCTAAAGGTATGCCGGGCATTAATTAAAAGATAAGATGGAGGAAAATAATATGGCTGCACAATATAACCACAGTGTTGTTGAAAAAAAATGGAGAAAGATCTGGAAAGATCATCCTGTTAATGTCAATGACGGAAAAAGAGAGAAATATTACTGTCTTGATATGTTCCCGTATCCTTCAGGTTCGGGGCTTCATGTAGGACATTGGCGAGGCTATGTAATCTCCGATGTGTGGAGCAGATATCAGCTTCTTAAAGGGCATTATGTAATACATCCTATGGGATGGGATGCTTTTGGACTTCCTGCTGAAAATTATGCCATAAATATGGGAGTTCACCCTGCAAAATCAACCGAAGAAAATATTGTAAATATAAAAAGGCAGATAGAAGAGATAGCCGCCATCTATGACTGGGATATGGAGGTTAATACCACTGATCCCGATTACTATAAATGGACACAGTGGATATTTGTTAAGATGTTTAAAGAGGGGCTTGCTTATGAAAAGGAGTTTCCTATAAACTGGTGCCCTTCATGTAAGACAGGACTTGCAAATGAAGAGGTTATAGGCGGAGAATGTGAACGCTGTGGAACCAAGGTTGAAAAGAAGAACCTCCGTCAGTGGATGCTTAAAATAACTGCGTATGCCGACAGGCTTTTAAATGACCTTGATAAACTTGATTGGCCTGAAAAGGTTAAAAAGATGCAGAGCGAATGGATAGGCAAGTCATATGGTGCTGAAATTGATTTTAAGATTGACGGCAGCAGCGACACTATAAAGGTTTATACTACAAGACCTGATACGCTTTACGGTGCTACATTTATGGTACTTTCACCTGAACATGCTCTTTCAGCAGGCATTGCTTCAAAGGAAAATAAAGAGGCGGTTGATAAGTATATATTTGAAGCTTCTATGAAGTCCAATGTCGACAGAATGCAGTCAAAAGAAAAGACAGGCGTATTTACAGGAAGCTATGCAATAAATCCTATAAATAATAAAAAAATCCCGATTTGGCTTTCAGATTATGTACTTGCCGATTATGGTACAGGTGCAATTATGTGTGTTCCTGCACATGATGAAAGGGACTTTGAGTTTGCAAAGAAATTTGATATTCCTATAGTTCAGGTTATATCACCTGACGGAAAGCAGGAAGCTGAACTTGAACAGGCATATACTGATATGGGCGGAGTTATGATAAATTCAGGGGACTGGAACGGAAGGAAAGCCTCTGAAGTTAAAGAAGAGGCTCCGCATATCATGGAAAAGCTCGGTTATGGTAAAAAAACGGTTAATTATAAGATAAGGGACTGGGTATTTTCACGTCAGAGATACTGGGGAGAGCCCATACCTATAATACACTGCCCTAAGTGCGGCAATGTTCCGGTGCCTGAAGAGGAGCTTCCGCTTCTGCTTCCAAATGTTGAAAAGTATCAGCCTACCGGTACGGGTGAGTCGCCTCTTGCAGATATTCATGATTGGGTAAATACAAAATGTCCGGTATGTGGAGAAGCTGCAAAGCGTGAAACCAATACTATGCCGCAGTGGGCAGGTTCAAGCTGGTATTTTCTGCGTTATGTTGACAATCATAACAATACAGAGCTTGTATCAAAAGAAAAGGCAAATAAATACCTTCCGGTTGATATGTATATAGGAGGTGTTGAACATGCCGTACTGCATTTGCTTTATGCAAGATTTTATACAAAATTTCTTTATGATATAGGTGTGGTTGATATTGAAGAACCGTTTAAAAAGCTTTTTAATCAGGGGATGATTACAGGGAAAAATGGTGTTAAGATGAGTAAATCAAAGGGAAATGTTGTATCCCCTGATGAGCTTGTCAGAGATTATGGCTGTGATGCTCTGCGTATGTATGAGCTCTTTGTAGGACCTCCTGACCTTGATGCAGAATGGGATGACAGAGGTATAGAGGGAGTTTCAAGATTTTTAAATAAATTTTGGAATCTTGTTTCAGATTCACTTGGAAAAGATATAAAAGCTACTGATGAGATGATAAGGCTTAGAAACAGGCTTGTTTCCGATATTGATCACAGGTTTCGTTCCTTCGGTTTAAATACCGTAATAGCCGGTTTTATGGAATATAATAATAAATTTATTGATATTGCCAAAAAAGAGGGGGGAATAGATTCGGAAACGTTAAAAACCTTTACAATCCTTCTTGCTCCGTTTGCACCGCATATAGGTGAAGAAATCTGGAGCCTGCTTGGCGGTGCAGACTCGGTATTTAAGCAATCCTGGCCGGTATATGACGAGGAAAGGATGAAAGATGACGTGCTTGATATACCGGTACAGATAAATGGAAAGACAAAGATTGTTATAAAGGTGCCTGCCGAAATTACAAAAGATGATATTTTATCGCAGGCAAAGAAAGCTCTTGAATCGGCCGGTAAACTTGATGGGGCGGTAGTAAAGGAAATCTATGTTCCAAATAAAATTGTAAATATTGTTGTAAAATAATAAATGATTATAAAAATAAGGCTGCAAAAAACAGGTAATTTTATCCTGTTTGCTGCAGCTTTATTTTATACTTAACTTGTAGATTTTTATAAATTTCAGATAATGTTATTTAAATGTATCGCAGTTTTTTGAATTATATAGTATATGATTTTTCCATATCATATAAAACGGATATAGGAATTTTAAGCCCTCCGTAGCCCTTTCCTATCATTATATCAGGCTTGTTCTCTCCATGAAAATCAGATCCTCCTGTTGGATAAAGCCTGTATTTCAGGGCGTATTTTTTTAATTTCATAATATCGGCAAGATTATGGCTTGAATGATGTACTTCTATACCTGACAGTCCAAGGTTCTTCAGATATAATATAAGCTGTTCAAGTTCTTTATTTGAAAAGTTGTATTGTATCGGATGTGCAAGCGATGTGAAAAAATTATATTTATTAAAAAAGTTCATAACCTTTGCTACATCAGTAGTTTTTGGAGGGATATATTTGCCGTTGTATACAAGATAGGAGGAAAAGGCTTGTTTTATATCCTTGACATAGCCTTTTTTAATCATAAGTCTGGCAAAATGTGCCCTTGTTATCTGTGTTTTGGGATTATCGAAATAAAGTTCTTTTTTATCAAGTATTATATTGTCCGCTGCAAGGCGTTTTAATATCTCATCATTTCTTAAATCTCTATTATGTGCAAATTCATAAAGATCATTATATATCCCCGCTGTAGGAAGATTTATAATATCTTTTATTGGATTTACTGAATTTGAGATAGATGCGGCAGGCGTTTTGAGGAGGTAGCCAAGCAGATGGATTTCTTTTTCTTTATAAACGGCACCCATTTCAACTCCGGGAATAAATCTTATATTGAGATTAAATGCCGTTCGGGCTGCTTCTTCTACACCGTCCATAGTATCATGATCTGTTACGGCAACTGCAGCAAGCCCTGATTTTTTCGCCAGTTGTACAAGTTCTGCCGGACTAAGAGTTCCGTCTGAGGCATTTGTGTGAGTATGCAGGTCGATATATTCAGGCATAGCGAAGTTATCTCCTTTTTTATTTAGGATAGCATAACTGTGGTTCGGATTGCAAGCAAAGGCATAAAATTATCATTAAAAACATAAAAGATACATTGGCAAGTATATATAAGTTATGCTATACTTAGCAACGACAACCTGTGTAATGTACAAATAAAGAGTAAGGACTTTAAAATATCTTAAAATATACATTCACAGGTAATATTTATATCATATAACGTTTCAGAAGAGAGCTTATTATAACTGCTCTGCTTCATATGCAGTAAGTATTTAAGAGGTTTAAAAAATGGCTATTAAAAGAAATACAAGGTACAGACTTGCAGGTTCGGGGAGTAACCGTACAGACCGGCCTAAAAGAAAAAGTTCTAATCAGTCGGAGTGGGATTATAAAAAAATTGTAATTTTTGGCGGCGGACTGCTTATTGTGTTAATATGCATTATAATCGGCATAAGAGCAGTTATAGCAGGAGTTGGCAAAGGTGCAAAAAAAGAAAGTGAAGCGGCATCTTCAACTGAAAAGATACTTAAAGAGCAGGTATTTGTTGACAGCATACCTATCTCAGGTATGTCAAAGGCTCAGGCGAGAGCTGCGATATTAAGAACTTATACATGGAATATGAAAGTGAGATTAAGTGGAAGCAGCTCGGCAGATGGCGAATATACATTAAAAAACATGGTTGAGCCGACGGTTGATAATCTGCTTGATCAGATATATTCAGGTGCTGCCGAGGAGAACTACACACTTAAATTTACAGGTCTTGATAATGAGATTGCGGCGGAAGTCGCAGCTATGGCACAGAAATGGAATGTAGCTGCTAAAAATGGTTCTATAGCGGGATTTAATAAAGAAAGTGGAGAGTTTTTGTATGATGATGAACAGAATGGGCTTAAAATTGATGAAACAAAACTTACACAGGATATAAAATCGGCACTTGAATCAAAGAATTTCAATACTGTAATTACTGCAAATTCTGAAGTTATAACGCCTGAAATCACAAAAGAACAGGCAAAGGCAATGTATAAAGTTATAGGTACTTTTACTACAAATACTACACAGAATAAAGACAGAAATACAAATATAAGTCTTGCGGCACAGGCTATTGACGGGGTTATAATACCTCCTGGCGAAGAATTTTCATTTAATAACGCTACAGGCAACAGGACTCTTGAAAGAGGATATAAACCGGCAGGTGCATATCTTGACGGAGTTTTAATTGAAGAACCCGGAGGCGGTGTATGTCAGGTGTCGTCAACATTATATAATGCGGTGGTGTTTTCAGGGCTTGAAACTACTGAACGTCATGCACATACATTTGAGCCTACATACTGTACTCCCGGAGAGGATGCTATGGTAAGCTATGACGGCTATGCCGGTCCTGATATGAAATTTAAAAATAATTCAAGTACAGCTATAGCCATAAGGGCAAAACTTGTAGAACAGAAGCTTTCCGTATCCATAGTCGGTATGCCTATACTTGAGGAGGGTGTTAAGATAAGTATGGAGTCTAAAAAGATTTCCGAAAATGACGATTCAGTAATCCAATATGAAGAAGATGACAGTCTTCCAATGGGTGAATCAAGGGAAATCAAGCCGGCGACAAAAGGAAGTCGTTGGGAGACTAAGCTTATAAAGAAAAAGGGCAATGAAGTTATTTCAAGTGAATTTTTTCATAACAGCACTTATAAGGGCAAAGGTCCTATTATAAAGAGAAATACTGCTGCAACGGCTCCTCCGAAATCAAATCAGGGATCGGCGGCTTCAGGAAATGCCAATACCTCTTTGACCTCCAAGAAAGCTTCAAAATCTTCAAAATCAAGTTCAAGCTCCGATTCAGAGACAATTGAAAGTCGTCCGGACGGTTCAAAGACGAGTTCGAGTTCGGCAACAAGACCCGGAGAAACTACAACAAAATCATCATCAGGAGAACCGGGAAGCTCTTCAAAGCATACAAAGGATTCATCAGGTGCAAAAACTTCATCAGCTAAAGCCTCCTCAACTACACAGCGTTCACAGGGAGCAACTGAAACCACTGAGGAAACTATAGCACCGTTAAATCCGAACAATTAAAAACCGGTATGATGTGTATATAAGTTGTATTGAGATTAATATTGTATAATAAAAAGCGGTTTGGTCAGTTTAATTAAATTGACCGGATCGCTTTTTTACATAACCGAAAGGCAGATATCATTATTGCTGTATTTTATTTAGATTTAAACAGTTATGTATGCCTTAGAAAAATTCGGGAGTATATTTTTATTTATAAATATATAATTTGGTAAAAATATATGAATTAATATTAATAAAGTAAATTTAAAGTATATATTTTGTATAAAAATATAGATATGAATATAAAAATAATAAAATTAACCAATGTTACTAATTTTTATTAAAACTGTATAATACGGATTGTTCTTAGAATAATACACAATAGATATCTTTTATCAATTGCTTTTTTTTATCTAATGATTATAATTAAAGTAAGGATTTTATTTTTTTTAAAATGCTAACATGTAAGTAGGAGGTGTAAATATGGCTAATAGAAAAATGAAAACCATGGATGGAAATCAGGCCGCTGCTCACGCATCATACGCATTTACTGATGTTGCGGCTATTTATCCTATAACTCCATCATCAGTTATGGCTGAACATACTGATGAATGGGCGACCGAAGGAAGGGAAAATATCTTCGGTCAAACGGTAAAAGTAACGGAGATGCAGTCAGAGGCAGGTGCTGCGGGTGCGGTACACGGTTCATTGGCAGCAGGTGCACTTACAACAACTTATACAGCTTCACAGGGACTTTTGCTCATGCTCCCTAATCTCTATAAAATAGCGGGAGAGCTTCTCCCGGGTGTATTTAATGTATCTGCAAGAACGGTTGCAACACATGCGCTCAGTATATTTGGAGATCATTCGGATGTATATGCCTGTCGTCAAACAGGATGCGCGATGCTTTGCAGCTCATCAGTACAGGAAGTTATGGATCTTACCCCGGTAGCACATCTTGCAGCTATTAAAGGCAAGATACCTTTTATAAATTTTTTTGACGGATTTAGAACTTCACATGAGATTCAGAAAATTGAGGCTTGGGATTATGCAGATCTTAAAGAGATGACAGATTTTGATGCAGTAAACGCATTTAGAAGACATGCTCTTAATCCGGAGCATCCGGTTCAAAGAGGCTCAGCACAAAATCCTGATGTTTTCTTCCAGGCGAGAGAGGCATGTAATCCTTATTATGATGCACTTCCGGCGATAGTGCAGGAATATATGGATAAGATAAATGCCAAGATAGGTACAGATTATAAACTGTTTAATTATCACGGTTCACCTGATGCCGAGACAATCATAGTTGCTATGGGTTCTGTTAATGACACAATAGAAGAAACAATAGATTATCTTATAGCTAATGGAGAAAAGGTTGGAGTAGTTAAAGTAAGACTTTACAGACCTTTTAATGTACAGGCGTTTATAGATGCTATACCGGATAGCGTTAAGAGAATTCAGGTACTTGACAGAACAAAAGAACCCGGAGCACTTGGAGAGCCGCTTTATCTTGATGTAGTTGCAGCTTTAAGAGATACTAAATTTCATAATGTTCAGGTATTTTCAGGACGTTACGGACTCAGCTCAAAGGACACAACACCTGCACAGATGGTTGCAGTGTTTAAAAACACTGAGAAAAAAAGATTTACAGTGGGCATAGTTGATGATGTAACCCATCTGTCTCTTGAAACGGGCAAGCCTCTTATCACTACACCGGAGGGTACAAAAAACTGTAAGTTCTGGGGACTTGGTGCTGACGGTACGGTAGGTGCAAATAAAAACTCGATAAAAATTATAGGTGATAACACCGACATGTATGCACAGGCGTACTTTGATTATGATTCAAAAAAATCAGGCGGTGTTACGGTTTCACATCTTAGATTCGGACATAAGCCTATAAAATCAACTTATCTTATAAGTAAAGCGAATTTTGTGGCATGCCATAATCCTGCATATATAAGGAAATTTAACATGGTTCAGGAGCTTGTTGACGGAGGAAGTTTCCTTCTTAACTGCCCCTGGGATGAAAAGGAACTTGAAAATAAGCTTCCCGGACAGGTTAAAAAGTATATAGCCGATCATAATATTAACTTTTATACAATTGACGGTGTTAAGATAGGTGTAGAGACCGGAATGGGAGCTACAAGGATTAATACCATACTTCAGTCCGCTTTTTTCCAGATTGCAAAGATAATTCCCGAAGAAAAGGCAATTGACCTTATGAAGCAGGCAGCACAAAAAACCTATGGTCGTAAGGGTGAGGATGTTGTAAAGAAGAACTGGGCGGCAATAGACGCAGGTGCAAAGAAGGTTGTAAAGGTAAATGTACCTGAGCATTGGAAAGACTGCAAAGATGAAGGTCTTGATTTTAGACCTGCAACTGATGGCAGGAAAGAAGTAATTGACTTTGTAAATAATATACAGGCTGCTGTAAATGCACATGAGGGCAACAGTCTTCCTGTTTCCGCATTTGCCGATTATATAGACGGAACTTCACCTAGCGGTACCGCCGCATTTGAAAAGAGAGGTATTGCAGTAAATATACCTGTATGGGATAGTGATAACTGTATACAATGCGGTTTTTGTTCTTATGTATGTCCCCATGCAGTTATAAGGACTGTTGCACTTACCGATGATGAAGCTAAAAACTCACCGGAAGGAATGCAAAGTCTTGCTCTTAACGGTATGCCGGGGTATAAATTTGCCGTAACGGTTTCCGCACTTGACTGTACGGGATGTAGCTCATGTGCAAATGTATGTCCGGGTAAAAAAGATAAGGAGACCGGAGAGCAAAAGAAAGCACTTGTTATGAAAAATATGGCAGAGAATGAAGATACTCAGAGGTTCTTTGATTATACGGTTAAACTGCCTGAAAAACCTGATGTAATATCTAAATTTAAGGAGACAACGGTTAAGGGTTCACAGTTTAAAAAGCCGCTTCTTGAGTACTCAGGAGCATGTGCAGGCTGTGGTGAAACACCGTATGCAAAACTTATAACACAGCTTTTCGGCGACAGGATGTATATTGCCAATGCTACAGGATGTTCTTCAATATGGGGCAATTCTTCACCGTCAACACCTTATACTGTAAAAGATAACGGAAAAGGTCCGGCATGGTCAAACTCACTTTTTGAAGATAATGCCGAATTTGGATTCGGTATGTCTCTTGCTCATGATGCTATGAGGCAGGGGCTTAAATCAAAGGTTGAAAAGCTTATGACTGAGGATGTTTCGGAGGAAGTAAAGGAAGCCTGCCGCAATTATCTTGATACATTCCTTGTAGGTGCTGAAAATGGTGCGGCATCTGAAAAACTTGTAAAAGCAATAAGCGGTATAGACAATCCTCTTGTAAAGGATCTTCTTGAAAATCAGGATATGCTTGCCAAGAAAAGCCAGTGGATATTTGGAGGCGACGGTTGGGCATATGATATAGGTTTTGGAGGTCTTGACCATGTTATAGCAAGCGGTCGTGATGTAAATATATTTGTATTTGATACCGAAGTTTATTCAAATACAGGCGGACAGTCCTCAAAATCAACTAAAACAGGTGCAATAGCACAGTTTGCCGCAGGCGGCAAGGATGTAAAGAAAAAGGATCTTGCAAGTATAGCTATGAGCTATGGCTACGTATATGTTGCACAGATTGCTATGGGTGCTGATTATGCACAGACTGTTAAAGCCATATCGGAAGCTGAGGCATATCCCGGACCTTCGCTTATAATTGCATATGCTCCATGTATAGCACATGGTATTAAAAAGGGCATGGGCAAAGCGATGACTGAGGAGAAGCTTGCAGTTGAAGCGGGATATTGGCATAATTTCAGATTTAACCCTGCTGCACAGAAGAAGTTTACACTTGATTCAAAGGCTCCTACGGGAGATTATCAGGAATTTCTTAAAGGTGAGGTGCGTTATGCTTCACTTGCACTTAAAGATCCTGCAAGGGCTGAAAGACTCTTTAAACAGAACGAGGATAATGCAAAAGAGAGATTTGCTTATCTTGAGAAGCTTGTGGACTTATACTCATAAAGGTATTAATACTGTTGCCGTTATAGTTATATAACAGAGGCGGTATTGCAGTTAAGTTTGTTATATGGCTTTGTTGCCTGTAAAAACAAATAATTTGCATATATAAAAAATACTTAATTTAAAATAGGGGCTGACAAAAGCTCAGATCGATTACTTATACGGTCTTTGCAAATGTCGGCTCTTGTTTTTTATATAATATTGTATATGCAATTAATGTTAAAAATATAAAACCGATGTAAAAGATTTTTTAAAATATATATAATCTTTAGTGAAAAAAGTTGATAAAACCACTTGACAGTTAGCAAACACTAACATACTATTATATAATAATAATAGATGATGTGGGGGGAAAATACATTTTTTATTTATTTTATGGAAAATCTTAAAAGGAGGGTTCTATGAAAAGTTCAGATGATAGTTTTAAAAAGAAATTTAATTGGAGTGCATTAAACCGCAAAGACTGCAGAAAATTAAAAAAACGCAGATATAAGGGCTTGGCATGTTTTGTTCTGGCATTTATACTGGCATTCGGTCCGGTAGGTTCTGCACTGGCGTATGAGCAAAGTGATGAACGTAATTTATTAAATTCACAGGGCGATACCGCAGATACAAAGACGATTTCAGAAGGCAGCATCAAGACTGAGAATATCCCTACTGAAGCGGTAGAAAAAGAATCGGATTTTGCTTCTTTAAAAGAAAATACTGAAGATGAGTCCGTTTCTGATAATCTTGCAGATCTTACAATTAAGCGTGAAGATGAAATTAATGTAAATGAATGGGTAGCCGCAGATTTCAGTTATGCTGAGATACCTGTTCCGGGAACTGAAGATGATGATGGATATCCTGATGTTTACTATGGCATTACAGGGCTTTCAGACAGTGGAAAAGAAAAGATAGAGAGCAATAAAAATCTTATACTCCCGGATAAGGATTCAAATGGTAAAATTCCGCTGTGGGTAAATGAAAATGCTTTTAAGGGACTTGGGATTGAGGAG
>ERZ772772.378-NODE-378-length-27299-cov-4.073227_pt1 | contig 27299 bp, 16 predicted proteins | sample MGYA00511484_ERZ772772 | MGnify/ENA primary metagenome ERZ772772 (study PRJEB29015, sample SAMEA2737913) | human oral metagenome | biome: human oral; feature: human-associated habitat; material: dental | place: China | collected 2088 ... | reverse complement strand
GTTACTTCCACACACCGAAACCGCTTTCTGCATCTGAAATCCTAAAGGTAATGCCTACTGACAGAAGCATTTCTAAACTATATAAAGCGATGAATGAACGATTCCAATTAGAGGATTCAATCCCTATATGGGGAGATGCTATTGTGTGGCATGAACTTCATAAATCTAATTCGTATCCGATCTATCTTTGGGATTGAAGACCAACTCATTTTGTCCTATAACCCACTTTTGATTTAAATTGCACATTTTTGCACGCTGTTATGATATTATGAAATTTGTGAATGCCGATAAACACTGGAGTCTTTATTTCATTTGCTACTTGTTGCAAACAAAATACTATTATATAATGAAACAAGATATATCTTTTTATATTTTTCGACGTACCGCATTAAATGGTAGAAGGAATCGGAATGTCAGCTATAGAAGAAAAGCTGGAAGTTGTGAAAAAGCGGATAGCGGCTGCGAAGGCCCGTTCTCCTTACAGGCAGGACGTGACTCTTGTGGCGGTGACGAAGTTTCATCCATTGGAAGATATGGAGGAGGTTCTCCGACTTGGCGTGAAAGAGGTGGGAGAAAACCGTGTGCAGGAATTGGAAGACAAACGGAGCCGTTTGAAAATGCCTGTTGTCTGGAACCTGCAGGGACATCTTCAAAAAAATAAAGTGAAAAAGGCAGTGGCGGCGGCTGATTTGATCCAGTCCGTAGATTCCGTGGAAATCATGGAAGAGATAGATAAACGGGCCGGGCAGGCCGGCAAAGTGCAGGATGTGCTTCTGGAATTTAATATTTCCGGAGAAACAAGCAAGTACGGCCTGCCGCCGGAAAGTCTGGACGAAGCTGCAGCGAAGGCGGGAATGCTCCCGCATATCCGTGTAAAAGGTCTGATGTGCATGGCGCCTATGGTGGAGGATGTGGAAATGACACGTTCTGTATTCCGCAGGGCTCATGAAATGTGGGAAGTACTGAAAACATATTTTCCTAAAGGACAGGTTTCTGTTTTATCCATGGGGATGACCCGGGATTTTGAAACGGCAATAGAAGAGGGCGCTACGATGGTACGCGTCGGCACCGCCATTTTTGGCGAGCGGAATTATGCAAATGGGAAAGGAGAAACAAAATGAGCTTACTGGATAAATTTAAGGAACAGTTTACAGATCGTGATGATGAATACGAGGATGAAGAATACGAAGAAGAGGGGACGTCGATAGATACGGCGCAGCCTGTTCCTCCCCGTCCAGCAGCAGGCCGTGCGGCAGTAGCGACCCGCCAGGCGAAACCGTATACCATGGTGGTTGTGAATCCGAAAGACTATCAGGATGCCGAAAAAATCGGGAATCATCTGAAGGCTGCCCGTCCGGTCGTAATGAATATGGAAAAGACTGATGCCGATGAAGCACAGCGTATCGTGGATTTTATTCAGGGTGTGATGTATGCTTTGGACGGGCGCATTGACCAGGTTTCTGAAAATATTTACCTCTGCGCGCCAAATAATATGAGCGTGTCCCGTGAGAATTTTGCGGCATTTCCGGAAGCGGAAGCCCCCGCATGGGATTCGCAGGCCCCTAAGGCATAATGTCATTTTTTTCGAAGATCTCCGAGCTGTTTTATGATCTTTTTGTTACGGAGCCGGAGGAAGAAGAGTATATAGATTCTGCGGGAGAAGACGGTAAAGAGGCGGGTCCCCGTATGGCAGGCGCGCTGCCTGCGAGGGCTGTCCGTCCGTTGGATGCTGTCATCTTCGTTCCCCGTGCTTATAGTGATGCCCGCCGTGCGGTGGATGCCATGGAAAAAGGACTTATAGTTCTTGTGGTTCTTGGCAGCAATGTGGATGATGAAACGGCGAGCCGTTTTGTGGATTTCATGAGCGGTGCCGTTTATCTCGGCAAGGGAGAAGTAGAACTTCTGAACGGGCAGGTGCTTTTGTGCACGCCATCGGCGGTGCATATTGAGATGGACAGCATGCCCCGCCTTGCGGGGATTCCTTTGTGGAGAGGTCTGGGCGTATGAAAAAGATTATGATGATCGGCTGCGGCGCTATGGGCGGCGCCATACTTTCAGGGTGCCTTTCCAAAGGCCTCTGGACGAAAGAAGAAGTATACATTAAAGCAAGCACGGAAAAGTCAACGGTGGAAAAGGCAGAGCGATATGGCGTATCTGCAGCTTCTCTGAAAGATATCGGAGAAGCGGATTTTGTCCTTTTGGCAGTAAAGCCCGACATTATCCCTTTTGTTTTGGAAGAAATAAATCCGTACCGTCCGAGGCGGGTGATTTCTGTTGCGGCGGCAGTGACAGCAGCGACCTTGGAAGCCGGCCTTCCCGAAAAGACGCCGGTGATCCGTGTCATGCCGAATACTCCCGCTTCGGTTGGGGAGGGTATGACAGCTATTACAGCAGGGCGGTACGCTGACGAGGATTTTATCGAAACGGCAAAAGAAATATTTTCCGCCCTGGGGAAAGCGGCAGTGGTTTCCGAACGCCAGCTTGACGAGATGGGCGCTTTATCAGGAGCGGGGCCGGGATACGTTTTCGTGATTATTGATGCATTGGCGGATGCCGGAGTGCGCGCGGGACTTCCGCGGAAGCTGGCAGTTGAAGCGGCGGCGCAGACTTTGTATGGCGCAGCCAAAATGGTGCTGGAAACAGGAAAACATCCCGCCGAACTCCGTGACGGGGTGACAAGTCCCGGCGGTACGACGATTGCAGGCATCCATGCCATGGAAGCGCGCGGCATCCGTGCCGCTCTCATGGACGCCGTCATGGCGGCTCTTGCGAAATCTGATGAAATGGGCAGAAAATAATGAAAGACAGAGAAAAAATTCTCCGCTACTTTTCCGCAACCGGAGAAGAAGCGAAAGATATGGCAATCCGTCTGCTGGATATTGCTGATTCCGTGGACAGAGGCCGGCCATTTGCCGTCGGCCCCTTTATGTCTCCTTTTGCGGCGCAGGTCGGACAGACGATTGCGGCTCACATGAAAACGGTGGCGGTGAAAACTTCCGGCGGATATCATGAAGCGGAACGGATCCGTGTCGCATTTGCCCGTAATGACTATGACGGTCCCGTGGATTTCGGGCTGACCGCATTGAAAGCGACCTGGGATGACCGATACAGGCTCATCGGCCACCGTGATGTACTGGGGGCGCTTATGGGACTGGGCATCGACAGAGCGGTTCTGGGAGATATCCTCATGCAGGGGGCGGGGTGCCAGATTGTGGCAGACAGTTCCATGGCGGAATGGATTAAGCGGAATTTCCTGAAAGTCGCCATGGTGTCTGTGCAGATAAAAGAAATATCTCTGGAAGAATTAGAGCCGCCTAAGAAGACAGCCAGAGAGGTGCGGGCCACGGTCGCTTCGCTTCGGCTTGATGCGGTCGGCGCGGCAGGATTTGGCATTTCCCGCAGCAAAATGGTACAATGCGTAGAGAGCGGTCGGACGGAAATTAACTGGCAGCCTGTGAAAGGCGCATCGCAAACCATAAAAGCAGGAGATGTTATTTCCATCCGCGGCAAAGGACGGATTGAAATCAGGGAAGTTACGGGGATGAGCCGGAAAGGCCGGACAGGGCTCCTGATTGACCGTTATAAATAAGAAATGAAACCGTTGATATGAAACAGGAGGATTATTTATGATTACACCGATGGATATCCATAATAAAACGTTTTCCCGCGGACTGCGGGGGTACAGCCAGGAAGAAGTGGACGCATTCCTGCAGGAGCTGGCAAGTGACTATGAACGTATTTACCGCGAACATCGTGAGATGGAAGAGGAGATGGATACAGTCAAGACGAAACTCCGCAATTATGAAAAAATGGAATCTACTATGTCATCCACTTTGGTCATGGCGCAGGAAACTGCTGAAAATGTGAAGAGAAACGCACAGAAAGAGGCGGAACTGGCAGTTCGGGAAGCGCAGAATGAAGCCCATCATATCATTTCCGATGCGGAAGCGGCCCGCCGCAAACTGAACACCGATCTGCTCAAAACGGAAGGCGATGTCAAGATCTATATTGAAAAGATTCTGGCCAATTTCAAGTCGGCGATGGCTCTCATCGAATCTGCAAAGAATACGCCGGAGCCGCAGATTGTAAAAGCGCCGGAAGGACAGGACGAGGAAATGGAACTGCCCATCGAAGCGCTGGATGACCGTTCTGCCGATCTTTTTGAAGGAGAAGTAAAAGCTGATACAGCAGAAGCGGAAACTGATGAAGCGGAAGATGAAACACAGCAGGCTGTATCTGAAATATAATAAGGAATGAAAAGGAAGCGGTTCTTACAGGACTGTTTCTTTTTTTTAGGAAATATAAAGCAGCTCTGATAATATGGCTTTTGTTATTAATCGGACAGATTTCTTTTTATGTAAAAACGCTGTCTCTCCTGATGGGGAAACAGCGTTTTGCATTTACTGCTTTTTATTCTTTTTTAGAAGGCAGGCTGCCGTGCAAACAGCTGCCGCCGCGCCTGCCGCAAAGAGGGCGGCCCGCCCCCACTTGCGGACGTTGTCGAAACGGACTGCCGTTTTTACCTTATCCAGGGCAGTGACGGGACGCCTCGCGGAAACGGTCACGCATCCCAGCTTTGTATCGATTTCAATGTTTGTGAAACCTGCTTTGGTAAGAATAGCGGAAAGCTCTTCCGTTTTGTAGAGAGTCATGCCTTTGATGATTTTCGGGTACAGATTGTCTAGAAATCCATAGCCGTCCGCTTCATTTACGATGAGGAAGGTGCCGCCCGGTTTCAGTACCCTTTTGATTTCTTTCAGTGTGTTTGGCAGATTGGGCCAAAAGTATATCGTTTCAAAGGCGGTGATGACATCGAAATGATTTGCGCCGAAAGGAAGGAGTTCGGCGCTTCCTTCATAAACGGAACACCGTCCTTCTGCAATGGCATCGCGGTTGCGCATAAAAGAATAATTCACGCAGTCCGGTGAAAGATCGATGCCTGTCACGTGACCGCGGGGAACTTTCTTTAAAAAGCGGGACAGGTTGATGCCGCCTCCGCAGCCGATGTCGAGGATTCTTTCATTACCGGCAAGATCCAGATGGGAAATCCCCCAGAGGGATACGGGGGTGTGAAAAATATTCATAGAGGCAATCAGCAGTTTTCCGGCGGCGCCCTGCGGGTTCGCAAAAGCGGGAAGTTTTTCGGAAAGGTTCATTGTGGCGCTCCTTTCTTAAAACAGGAAATGATATATCTTTATTATAAGTGATTTTTCCGCCGGATAACAGGGAAGGGACATAATTCTGCATAAAGTGAATAATAGCGCCGACGGAAAAACAAAAATGCAGTCAAAATTATCCTGAATTGATTTGGCAAAAAGCAGTTTTCTAAAGCAAAGAAATAAAAATATTCCGAAACAAGGTTGATTATTTATTCATATAATCGTATAATATATCATATCTCATAAAAAGAAATTATATGAAAATCAGTTGATGAAGAAAGGCGGCATGTAAATGAATGAAATTAAAAAAGTGGTTCTTGCCTATTCCGGCGGATTGGATACATCCGTTATCATTCCGTGGCTGAAAGAGCATTATAACTGTGAAGTCATTGCCTGTACGGTCAACCTGGGACAGCCGGAAGATTTTGATGCGATTCATGAAAAAGCGCTGAAGTCGGGGGCGTCTGTGGCAGAAACGCTGGATGTGCGCAGGGAATTTATTGAAGAATACGCCTACAAAGTGTTGCAGGCCGGCGGGAGATATGAAGGCCGGTATCTTTTAGGAACGTCTTTTGCCCGCCCGCTGATCGGCAAGTGTCTTGTGGATATGGCAAAGAAATACGGAGCGGATGCCATCTGCCACGGTGCCACCGGCAAGGGAAATGACCAGGTCCGTTTTGAACTGGCTGTGAAGGCATTGGCGCCTCATATGAAGATTATCGCTCCCTGGCGCCTGTGGGATATGAAATCCCGTGAAGATGAGATGGCTTATGCAGAATTGCACAACGTGCCTATTGATAAATTTGATGAAAAGCAGACGGAAGAAGAAAAAGCGGCACAGAAATATCCCTACTCTATGGACTGGAACATGTGGCACCTTTCCCATGAGGGGGATGATTTGGAAAATCCCGCCAATCCGCCCCACAAAGATATGTACCTTGTCACCTGTGATCCCGAAGACGCTCCCGATCAGCCGGAATTTGTTACCATCGAATTTAAGGAAGGAAAACCGATTGCTGTCAACGGGAAGGAAATGGACGGCGTGGAACTGGTCAATACGCTGAATGAAATCGGCGCAAGGAACGGCATCGGTATTGACGATCTTGTGGAGAACCGCCTGGTGGGCATGAAATCCCGCGGCGTATATGAAAATCCGGCAGGTTCTATTCTTTTCTATACCCACAGCGAGCTGGAACGCCTTTGTCTGGATCGCGCCACCCTTCATTTCAAGGAAGTGGCAGCTGTCAAATACAGCGAACTCGTTTATGATGGCATGTGGTTCGCCCCTCTTCGTGAAGCGCTGCAGGCATTTGCTGATGAAACCTCAAAGACAGTGACAGGGAAAGTATCCCTCCGCCTGTATAAAGGAAATATCCTCTTCAATGGCGCGGAAAGTCCGTATTCCCTCTACAATGAAGAATTTGTCACATTTGGTGAAGATGAAGTATACAACCAGGCGGACGCAGAAGGATTTATTAATCTTTTCGGACTGCCTCTCACCATTCGTGCGCTGATGAAGGAAAAGACTGAAAAATGAGTGAGATGATGTGGGGCGGCCGTTTTCGGAAAGCGGAAGAAAAAAGCGCGCTTGATTTCAACGCTTCTGTTTCTTACGACTGCCGTATGTATAAAGAAGATATCGCCGGCTCGCTGGCTCATGCGTCCATGTTGGCAGACCGCGGTATTATTTCCCAAAAGGATTTGGAAAAGATTACCAAGGGCCTTTTGAAAATAAAAAAAGAAATAGAGGAAGGCCGGTTTGAATTTTCTGTGGAACTGGAAGACGTCCATATGAATGTGGAAAAGCGTTTGACCGATGATATCGGTGACGCGGGTGCCAGGCTCCATACAGCAAGAAGCAGGAATGACCAGTGCGCCGCAGATCTTCACATGTATATGCGCCGGCATATCGCGAAGCTGGCGGAAAAGCTTATCGCTGCGGAAGAAGCGCTGGTAGGTGTATCTAAAAAATACAAAGACGTCATCCTGCCCGGCTACACCCATATGCAGAGAGCCCAGCCCGTGCTTTTCGCCCACCATATGATGGCTTACTGCGCTATGTTGCAAAGAGACTTTGAACGGCTCGTCGGCTGCTATGAAATGGCGGATGCCTCTCCTTTGGGCGCCTGCGCTCTGGCGGGGACGACTTATCCCACCATGCCGCAGGAAACGGCGGAGAAACTTCACTTTTCAAAATGCTATGGAAACAGTTTGGATGCGGTTTCCGATCGTGACTACCTTCTCCAGTTTCTTTCTTTCGCGTCCATCTGCATGATGCATCTGTCCCGCCTGTCGGAAGAATTGATTCTGTGGAGCACCGGCGAATTCGGGTTTATTGAACTTGATGACGGATACAGCACAGGCAGTTCCATCATGCCCCAGAAAAAGAATCCCGATATCTGTGAACTGGTCCGCGGGAAAACAGGACGGGTGTACGGCCATCTGGTAGCACTCCTGACGGTGATGAAGGGACTTCCCCTTGCCTATGACAAGGATATGCAGGAAGACAAGGAAGGTGTATTTGACACCATAGACACACTGGGATTCGCTTTGGATATTTACGCCGGTATGCTGAGTACCATGACTGTCAACGGGGCGCATACAAGAGCCGTTTTGGAAAATGATTTCTCCAATGCCACCGATATGGCGGACTATCTGGCAAAGAAAGGACTTCCTTTCCGTCATGCCCATGCGGTGGTGGGAAACGCGGTAGCTTACTGCATTGAAAGCGGAAAGGTGCTGCCTGACCTTACCATGGAAGAATTTAAAAAGATGAGTCCTCTTTTTGAAACCGACATTTACGAAGTCCTTCAAATTGAAAACTGCGTGAAGAACAGGGACAGTTACGGCGGTACCGGACCAAAGCAGGTGAAGCGCCAGCAGCGTGAAGCGGAAAAGATAATCAGGAAACAGAAAAAACTGACGGCAGAATGGAAAGAGGCGAACGCCTTTATCGAATAAAAATGTGGGAGAAAAATATTTTATCAATGTTCACTGAAGTCCTCATACAAATGGGGACTTTTAGTATGGCGGAATGAAATGGGCGGACAAAATTGAATTTTTATTATTATAGGGATTAAAGAATAAGTGGAATAGCAAGTATAGGGAATTCCGTAAGAATCTCTATTTTCCGCAGTTTTGACGGCAGAGATTTTGCTTGTACACTCGAAGGCTAAAGACTTGCTGGGCAAACCATTGGGAAGTACCCCAAATCCTTGATGACAGCAGAAAGGAAATTCACCTATGAATAACAGAAGTATGTAGATTAAATTTCGGGTCACGGAAGAAGAATGCACCTTGATCGAAGAAAAATAGAACAGGTGCATCCTAGTAACATGGAAACATACCTTCGGAAAATGGCGATAAACGGATATATTATTCAAGTCGATCACCGCGATATAAAAAACATGACGGTAGAACTTTAAAAAATCAGGGTCAATATCAATCAGATTACGAAAGATGTAACTTATAAAATTTTACATTTAATAAATAGGTTTCTTCAACAGAACGCTTGAAAAAAATACAGCATATGCTATATTAATATGAAGAAAAACATAGCATATGCTGTATTTGGAAAGAGGAATAGTAATGACATTTTCAGAGTTTGTTATTTTTGTACGAAAGAAACTTAATTTAAGCCAAAAAGAGCTTGCTAATGCAATAAATGTAAGCTATTCAACTATTAACCGCTGGGAAAATTGTCATGTTATGCCAAGCAATTTAGCGGTAAAAAGTTTTTTTGATTTTTGTGAAAATAATTTCATCGATATTCCGGATGGCCTATTATAAAACTACTTGCCATTTATTGTTGAAGATTTTAGGAGGTAAAAAAATTATGGCAAGAGCAGATTTGCTATGCGAGTTAATAAAATATGGTTTGGTAAATGATTCCGCAAACTTTAGGAAAGCTACTGAGGCGTTATGCGCCGAAGAACGTTCAAAGCAGCATACCGTACTTGCGGCAAAAATTGATGAATTATTAAAAAGATCACACAAGGCTATTGCTAAAAATAATGTGTTTTCACCAACGACTATCCGTGGTGGAACAAGTGATCAGAATCTTTTTTTTGAAAAAATTCCCCAAAAGAGACTGGATCATCTAATTCTTCCAAATCATATTAAATTGATCTGTCAAGATTTCATAACAGAACAAAACCGTTCTGATTTGTTACAATCATATGGCATAGAACCACGAAATAAAATTCTTTTAATCGGTCCTCCTGGAAACGGTAAAACTTCATTGGCAGAAGCAATATCTGAAGCATTGATGATACCGCTTCTTACGGTTAGGTATGAAAATATTATAGGCTCCTATCTCGGTGAAACCGCATCCCGATTAGCAAGACTGTTTGAATATGTAAAAACAAGAGAATGTGTTCTATTTTTTGATGAATTTGAAACGTTGGGAAAAGAACGTGGCGACATTCATGAAACGGGCGAAATTAAGCGTGTGGTAAGTTCCTTATTGATGCAAATTGATACGCTTCCAAGTTACGTTATTGTTATTGCTGCTACAAATCATGATACTTTACTGGATAAAGCAGCATGGCGCAGATTCCAAATCCGGCTAGAAATACCGAAACCGACTCGAAATAATTTAGAAGAATATTATCGTTTCTTTGAAAAGGAAAAAGATTTTAAGTTCGGTTTGCAACCAAGCACACTTGCCCAAAAAACCTCAGGTATAAGTTATGCAGAAGCAGAAGAATTTGCATTATTAGTCTATAGACAATATGTTTTAAGTTTACCGAATGATAATGTGAAAGAAATTACCGAGAAAGCCATTCGTAATTGGCAATCTCAAGTAATTATTGCACATAAAAAATAATGGAGGATTAGAAATATGCCAAACAGACCTTTAATATTATTTCCATCTCCAGAAAGAGCAGATCGTGAGCGCAAACCTTCTGTATTTGCAAAGACAGTAAGTCCATCTTTTGGAAAACAGTTCACTCGGTTGCAACCATCTTTTACTTTACTTAAAACTGCGTTTGAACAGAAGGCGTTAAAAATTCAGCAATCTCCCATTGGTATTAACCCTGAGTTTGCTTTGGTTTTTGAAATAATTGGAACTGTTGATAATTTTTATACAGCAGTGAAGAAAACGGATGGCCTTGAATGGATATTTGATAGCGAGACTGAACCATTTGATCCAGATGATGATTTTTATCAAATAAACAATAAATCTGGTGAAAAACTTGAGGACTCACTAAATGGGAAACTATATTGCGTAATGTCTAATCAACATGCGATGTCGCAATTATTATCATTGTGGCAAAGATATCAAAACGGAGAAACCGACGTATTCAAGCGAGGATTTACAGGAATCCGTGATATTTTTACCCGTATAAAAGACTTAAGAAAATGGGATGCAAAAGATAGAATTGAAGAAACACGCGCCTTAGAATATTGGCGTGAATCGCTGGAATTTGATGGTGATTCTTCTGTTCCATTCGAAATTGAATTGTTCTATAGAAGTGATTCAGAAAAAAGAAGTAATTCTACTGAAACGATTCGCCGTGAAATTCAATCGTTAGGAGGACATATAATTCAGGAATGTGTAATAGGTGAAATATTTTACCATGGGATGTTAGTTGAGCTACCAAAAGCTTCTATTGAAAAATTAGTTAATAAATACGAAGAAATCGAATTATCACAAGTTGACGATATCATGTTCTTTCGTCCTGTTTGTCAATCTATGTTTATTTCTGCAACTGATTCAGAAGTATATACTTCTACCAAGGGAGCACCATTACCGACAGGTGATGCGGTGGTTGCTGTTTTTGACGGTATGCCAATGCAGAATCACCGTCTGCTTCGTGGACGAGTTATAGTTGATGATCCTGATGACTATGCTACAGGATATGAAAGTAAATATCGTGTTCATGGTACATCAATGGTTTCCCTTGCAATTTATGGTGACATTAAAAAAAATGACACTCCTATTAGTAGCCCCGTATATGTGCGTCCTGTTCTACGACCAAAACAAAGCGGCATCAATAATACGATAACAGAAAGTGTTCCTGCTGATAGTATATTTATTGATGTTCTTCATCGAGCTGTAAAAAGAATGATGGAAGGAGATGGACAAGAGAGTGCAACGGCACCCAATACCAGAGTAATTAATTTATCTATTGGAGATCCTGTGCGGCAGTTGGCGGTCACAATGAGTCCAACTGCACGACTGCTCGATTTTCTGGCCTATAAATATAAGATTTTATTTATTATAAGTGCTGGCAACCATCCAGAGATTGTAAATTTTATAGACAAATCATTCGACGAACTAAAATCTCTCAACATAACACAAAGAAGCGATATTTTTGGTGAGGCAATAAAAGATAATCAACGCAACCTTAAAATATTGGCACCAGCAGAAAGTTTGAATGGACTTACAATAGGTGCTCTGTATGATGATTTCACCAATACAAGTGAAACCGATCGTTTTATTTGGGCCGTTGATAGAGGGCTACCATCACCCATATCTGCAATTGGAAAAGGATATCGTTCTATCATTACTCCAGACTTGTTTTATTATGGTGGTAGAGAGTTCATCAAAGGAAGAGTTGATGGTAAAATCAATTGGGTAGAATCTTCACGTGAGCCAGGATGTTTATCTGCTGCTCCATATGGAATGGGAGATACAGATGGATGTGCTTTTTCTTTTGGAACGAGCGATGCTGCTGCTCAAATAACACATGAGGCAGCAAAATGTCATGATGTGCTGAATCAGGTTTTCCTTGACGAAACTGGTGTCAATATGCCAGTAGATTCTACTGCAATTCTTTTGAAGGCTATGCTCACACATAGTGCATCTTGGGAATCTATTGCCGATAAACTTGCTTCATCGATGGAGACTTCGCCAAAACAATTAAGTAAATGGCTTGGAAATGGGATTCCTAATATAAGTCATGTTATAGAGTGCACTAAAGAGCGTATAACGCTTATTGGACTTGGAGCATTAAAGAAAAATGAAGGGGATGTCTTTAGACTCCCGCTTCCTGTAAATTTTTCGTCTCGTCCAATGAGGCGGAAATTGACTGTTACATTAGCTTATCTTTCTCCTGTTGTACCAAATAAGCAAATATATCGAGGCGCACAACTATGGTTTAATATTGATGATGGTGGAAAGGGTCTTGTTCCAGAGCGGCAAAATACAGAATGGCAGGCAGTTCGTAAAGGTTCATTGCAACATGAGATTTTTGTTGGAACAAGCCCAATTGTCTGGAATAATGATGACCTTATTATAAAAATAAATTGTAAAGAAGAAGCATTTAAACTTAAGAGAATCGCAATACCATATTGTATATTTGTAAGTTTTGAAGTGGCAGAAGGGTTTAATGTGGATTTATATGCCGATGTTTCAGCTAAAATCCACCATCGTGTTCAGATTTCAAGCAACTAAAAAATCCTTGTCTTTTTCTATTCTAAAAACTGCCATATTCTTGCTCCTTTCATTTTTTATTTATTACACACCTAAAGGGTGATTTTGAGGAAAAAGGTATAATTCCCTTTATTTTGTCAAAACCGTCCACTGAAAGCCTTATATTTCAAGGGGTTCAAAGGTTAATTGTTGAAATTTGATATAAAATTGTGTTGAAATAAATAAATTGTGTTGAAATAAATTTGGATAAAATTAATACAAGTATAAAAAGGAGAAAAATGAAGATCGCACTTCTTCATCTGGATGTGGCGGAAGGACCGGAAACAAGAAACAGAAGAAGTATCATTTCTGCGGCGGGAGAGGCAGTTTCCCGCGGAGCAGACTGGATCGTCACGCCTGAAACGGCGCTTCAGGGATATTTCTTCCATGACAACAATGGGAAGCTTCCTTCCTTTTCGGAAAAGCAGCTGTCCCGGTACCTGCTTTTTGCCGGAAGGAATAAAGCGGATATGTTTCTTTCCGCGGCAGAATATGATGAAAGGGATAGAAAGGGATACAATTCCTGTTTTGTCATAAACAGGGAAGGAAAGTTTCTGGGGAAGCATAGGAAGGTGTTCTCCCACCGGAAGGGATTTGAACGGTGGCTGTCCTTGGGAAGCGAAACCCATGTGTTTAACATAGGCACGCTTCGGGTGGGGCTGCTTGTCTGCGCAGATTCCTATTATGAACAGCCCTGTTTCGAAGTAAAAAAGAAAAAAGCGGATATGGTGCTTGTTACCGCTGCCTGGCCGCCGGGGAAATGCTGCTCCGACCCTGTGTCTGTCTGGGAAACCTGTTCAAAATTATGCGGTGTTCCGGTCATTGTCTGTAACCAGACGGGATATCATGAAAGAATGGACATGAGAGAAGCGGAAAGCGCGGTTATCGTGGAAGGACAGAGACTTTTTACCTATAAAGGCGCTCCTGCGGTTTTATTTTGTGAGTGGGATGAAGAGAAAATGCAGCTCCGCTCGAGAGCGTTTGAGGTGGTGCACGTAAAATGAAAGAAATAGAATTGTATCGGTTAAGTACAGATGAGAAAATCGTACATATCCCTGAAACGCACAGCATCGTAGTCCGTTTTTATGCTCCTAAAAAGGTCTTGAGCACTTCTCTCTTGAATGGCGGATACAGAGAAGATATCAAGGGGCTTTTCAACTATACCTGCTGCGGGCCCGGTTCCTGCATGAGCCTTGAAAAATATGAGGAGCATCTGGGAAAATGTGCAGCGGTTATGGGGCTTGATCCTGCCCGTTCCACGGGAATCGGCACGGCGGCACGGATGGAGAACGCGGCCATCGTGGAAGAAACCTATGAAGAACTTAAGGTGGCAGCCTGCGTGACGGCAGGAGTGGAAGGAAACGCAGGGTGTGCAGGAGATCCGGCGGGATATTACGGGGCGGGGACACGTCCGGAAATATACAGGCCGGGAACCATTAATATCCTGCTTTTTATCAATGCCGATATGCCGCCGGGAATATTAACCCGCGCTCTGGTCACCTGTACGGAAGGAAAGACGGCGGCGCTTCGGGAACTGATGGTGGGGAGCCGGTATTCGGAAAATCCTGCCACAGGAACGGGGACAGACTCGACAGTCATCATTTGTGATCCGAAATCACCGCTTTATTTCCGCAGCGCAGGGAAACATAACAAACTGGGGGAACTGATCGGGAAGACGGTCAAAGAGGCAGTGAAAAAGGCATTAGGGAATCAAAATCATCTCTATCCCTCTACACAGCACAGCGTGACAGAACGGTTGAGGCGGTACGGGGTGACAGAGGAAGTCCTGTATTCGTATTTCAGGGAATATAAAAAAGACGGCATTGAAGAAGAATGGCGCCATCTCTGGCGAAAAATAGACCGGGACAGCGAAATGGTATTCATATCATCTTTCCTGGCGGAGCTTCTCGACGAATATCGGTGGGGGCTGGCAGGAAATGAAGAGGCATGCCGCATGGCAAAAAAGCTTCTGCAAATGACAGAAGAAGCATATGGAATGCGGTCAGTACCGATGGAAATAAAATCAACTGAAGATATAAAAGATGCCTTTTGCCGATTGGCAGTACAGGCAGCAGCCAGAAAAAAACACGAGATGTAAAAGTAAAACAATACGGATGGATAACGAACGAAAGTTTCAGGCGGGGACGATGGAATGTATAAATTCTTTAAAAGATATACCGGCAGGACAAGCAACATATGTCGGGCGATATTAAAGTTTAAAAGTCCCAATGAAGTATTAAAGAGTATCTGTCCACGGTTGTATAAAAAGTGTTAAGTTCAAAACTGTTTTTTGAGAGTGTGTCACAAATATTTGATTACTGTAGATTTATTGATACATTAATAAAAATCCTGCTTGATCAAATAAAAGATAAATGATAAAATAATAAAAATTAAAAATTAAATAAAAGGTCATACAAAAACCGAAAGGCTGAGTGCGGGGAATTCGGTGGGAATCCGGAGCTGTGCCGCAACTGTATGGGGAGTTTTATTATTGTAGGTCCGTCACAGGGAAGTAGTGGAACGAGGAACTGAGTCAGGGTGCCGTCTGTTTTCTGAATTTTTATGTGAACTTGCGAGACACGAGTTTAAATACTTAAGAAAGGAATATAGTTTTGTATTCTTTCTTTTAACTTGCCAAAGGAGTATTTATAAGTGTTTCGCTTTTTATTAATATTTATTTATAAATTAAGTATTGGATTATTTTTTAGAAGGGGGCAACATTATGAAGAACAAGAGAGTTTTGTTAGCAGGTATTTTATTAAGCGGATCCTTTTTTATGACGGCATCGGCTATAGCCGAGATACCCGTATATGAATTAGGGGAAATGGTAGTGACTGCTACTCGTGTTCCGATGAAAAAATTTGCGGCTCCAGATGACATCAGTGTAATCGATCGACAGGAAATTGAAACCGGACATTATAAAGATATTACAGAAGCATTGCGTAAGGTTCCCGGTGTTATCATATCCAGTTATGCACCAGCAGGATATGAACAATCCGAAAAAGTGATGATTAATGGAACAGGCGATGTTTTGGTTCTTATTGACGGTATGCGGGCTAATTTAAACGGCAGCGTATCTAATGTATTTTCTTTTGGTACATTAAAGAATATGGATGTCATAGAACGCATAGAAGTACTTAAAGGATCTGCATCGACTTTGTATGGTTCTGACGCAAAAGGCGGGGTAATTAATATTATAACAAGAAAACCTTCAGAAGAGGCAGAAACATCTGTGGGGATTGAGGGAGGAAACTTTGGATATAAGCAGTGGAGGATAAATCATAGTGGGACATCCGGTACAGTCGGCTGGAGAGTCAATTACCAAAAGGAGAAATCGAAAGACTTTAAAGATGGACAGGGAAATACGATTCCCTCAAGAAACGATCAGGACAGTTATGCGTTTGCATTAACAAAAAAGATAAATGACAGAGGAATGCTTACCTTGTCTTATGGAAAAGAAAAAAGTGATTTTATGTATGCTGATACAAATAAGAAACTTGATAAAATACGTTACGGCAAAACTGATGAAGATAATTTACGGTTTTCTTTTAACTATAACGTAAGTGATGATATAAAAAATGAGTTAAATCTGTACCGCCATGGAAGAGACAGCGTATACGATACATGGAAAATGGATTTGGAAACATGGGGAATTTCCGATCAGGTTAATTATCGTATAAATCCAAAACATCTACTTGTCATGGGTGTGGATTACTACAAGGATAAAGTAAAGTCCTATGATGACCGCAGTCTTGATACATATGGAAAGATTGTTGGAGATGTTTATAAGGGAAAGACGCTGGATTCTAAAGCGATATATATTGAAGACACATGGGATTTTCTTGATCGTTGGTATGTAATAGCAGGATTGCGGTATACTAATCATTCCAAAGCGGGAAGCTCATTTACGCCTTCCATAGTTTTCGATTTCATGCCTAAAGATTCGACTCATTTATACTTGGGCTATAGAGAATATTTTAAAGCCCCCAATCAATATCATTACTACAGCCGGTATGGCAATGAAAACTTAAAACCTGAAAAAGGGGAAGAATATACATTTGGGATAAAACATATTTTTGATGATACCATGGCCGGATCGTTTCATGTATTCCATCGAAAAGCAAGGGATGTAATAAAGTTTAAATTTATAGATTATGATTTTTTGACAGGAATAACTACTGGAATTTATCAAAATTTGGCGGCGGAAACCGCAGATGGATGGTCTGTACAATTGGATAAAAAAATAGGAAGCAAGTGGAAGGCTTTTCTTTCCTATAATTATACGAGAGTGAAAAACAGAGAACATAAAGGAGAGTATATTGTCGATCAGAATATCCCGAAAGGAGAGTACCGTATAGGCCTTGAATATCAGGGGGATAAATTTGACGGACAAATACTTCTCCGGGGTGTTCAGGATAAAAAAGGGAATAGTAAATTTGAAGCGGGTGGATTGATAGAACATCCTGCATTTCCTAAAGAATCTTATATTTTGGTTGATTTGACCGCCGATTGGAAGGCTGCCAAGGATTTGCGTATATATGGAAGAATCAGCAATTTATTTGATAATTACTATGCTGAAGTATCGAATGTATACTATGGCGTTCCGGAAGAATGGTGGTCGGCGCCGGGACGGTCATTCCAAGTAGGTGTTGAATATAAGTTCTAATGAAACAGGGTACCGGAAAGTACAGATTCAGTGAGCAGATTCATTTTGGGGATTGGGAAAAGAGATTGCTGGAAAATTAAAATTTTGCCGTTATAAACTCTTTTCCCGGATCCCGATCAGGGAGAATGTGTATGAACTTGAAAAATATAAAATACAAACGTGTCTTATTATTACTAATCAGTTCTTATTTGGGGTGGGGGACAGGTTTTGCATTAGGATCGGAATATATTGATGTAGGGCCGGTTCCCATCAATAGAGAAGCAGATCATAAATACAAAATACAGCCTCGCGGAGGTTCACCGAAAAGGATGGTCGTTCCAGAGGGACAGGTATATACAACTGCATCCAAATCGTGGAATAGAGGATCCTATAGTTTCGATAATGCAACATATCATACGGTAGAAGTACAGAAAGACGCGGTATGGCGGCCTATGGATATATATGATGAATCCGGAGGCGTGAGGAACTACGTTTTTATTACTAATGAACTGCATGTAAAAGGGAAGGGGATTGTTGATCTGGGGTATCTTTTAGGACCTGAGAATTATCCTGATAATCCTGTATCAAGTGTTGAAAAATCTACAGATGACGGTACCGGAAGAATACTGAGAAACGGATGGGGAACGGATCGCTGGCTTCATACATCGAGTGCTTTTGTGGAAGACCAGGCTGTGATGAGGGTCAATGTAGGCAATACGAGACCTGCTAAATTCAATCCTGAAACAGGAAACTTGGATACTGAACGTGATTCAGCATCCATTCACTGGCTGGGGAAATTGAAGTGTACCGGTACATCATCGGATGGAAAGACACGGCTGTATATAGAGCCTTACTATCATAAGACTTTTGGCGGATATCTTTCTTTAGTTAAGGGGGATGGATCTCTTGTCGAGTACTTGGATTTTAAAAGCGAAAATAAAGATACGTTAAACTTTTGGAAATATAGGAATACGCCTTATGTACGAGGTCGTATTGCCTTGCTAGGGTATAACGTGACAAATATATATCCTCTTGAGGGGGAAGATCCGACAGATCCTAAATTCTATGATTATATCAAAGATGATGAGGAGAAAATTCAGGTCCTTTTGCGGAACGAAAAGTTTTCCACAGACGGCGGGCTGAATAAATGGAAGATTAGGACAAAGATTCATAGTGAGAAATATAATGCTGATGACAGTGAAGATAAGATTAAACAATATGGGAAATCCAATCCCGACCGTTATGAATACTTTAATTACTATAAAAAAGACCCAAAGACAGGAAAGTATTTGTATGATAAAAATTTCAATAAAATTATAGATAGGAAAGTATTATGGAAGCATAGCTATGATAGGCTATACAGTATTGACTGGGAAGCAGAGCGAACAGAGCTGAAATCCCAAGGATTCCTGCAGGCGACACAGGGGCAGCTGGCGATGCGGAACTCATGGAAAACAGGAATGCGGCAGTTTTACAAAAGGCCGGAACAGTTGCGAATGATGGGTTTCAGGAATTACCTTGAAGGGCCTTGGGCGAACTATGTCCATGGAAAAAATCAATACAGTACAGAAAATCATCAAACGGAAAAAGAGAATTATAGGGGAGTTATACTGGGGTATGATAAAAAGTTTGATTGGAAGCTGGGGAATGGGGACATATACGCCGGCGTATTCATGAGTGCATTGAAGTCTGATTCGCACTTGGGTGCCCATAGTATTACGGAAAATGGTTACGTTTTTAATTATGACAACATTGATTATAAAACAAAAAATTACAGTATAGGGTTATATACTACATGGAACCGGACTGACGGCTGGTACATAGATATGTTGGGGTATGCGAGCAAATTAAAAAATAAAAGTCTTTTCGTAAATCGGCTGGTTGCGGAACCTGATTATTCTGCCATAGAGTACGCGACATGGGCCTATGGCGCGGGATTATGGGGAGGGAAAATATTTGAGCATGACCAGTGGCGGTGGACGCCGCGCATAGGGGTTCTTTGGGGGCAGATGAATGATGCCGTGTATCGTGAGAAAAATGGAATGTCATTTAGTCAGGGTGGCGAAAGAAGTTTTATTTTCCAGGCCGGACTTACCGTAGACCGTCGTTTTTCCAAAGGGCGTATGTATGTGAAAGGTACCTTTAACCATGAAATGGGTGATGCCGGTATAGGTACAGCAGAATTGGTCGGATATAAGTATGGCGATTACAACAATAAACAAAAAGTTATTGTGGATAGTCAGACCTATGAGATGGATCCGGTAGTATCCAGCTGGTGGGAGTTAGGCCTGGGTTTGGATTGGAAATGGAATAGAAACAGCAGTTTATGGCTGGAATGGAGTCGTACATTCGGCAATCAGATGAAGAGTCCGTATCAGCTGCAGCTGGGGCTGTCTATGGCGGTAGGGGCAGGCAATGAGAGAAAGGAAGAAGGGGCAGCTGGAAAGAAGGAAACGGTTCATCAGTCTCCCGTATTCTTGGAGTATCCCAAAACGGAAAAGGCACAGCCAAAAGAAGTGGTGATACAGGGGAAGATGATGGAAAAGCCTGAGTCAGTTCCCGAAAGTAAAAATGTACAGCCTTTGACCCCGTATATTGAGAGTGTGTCGGATTCCGATAATTTTGATGAAGTGATCTCCGAAGAAATGGAACCTGTATATGCATATAGCAGGGCGGCTCCGGTGTCGGAAAAAGGATATCTGGGAAGATTCAATTTAGGAAACTTTGTTGTAGAACAGACAAAAAAGAGAATGTCTCCGGGGACATACTCCGTAATTGATGCGGAAAAGTATTCCGGAGAGAATAAAACATTGCCGGAGCTGCTTCAAAAAGTTCCGGGTGTTCATATCCTTTATTCCGGCGGAACCGGTCGCCGTACTTATGCCCAGATCCGGGGGTCTTCACCCAATGAAGTCCATGTATATGTGGATGGTGTTTTGCAGAACACAGGAGCCAATGAAGCGGTAGACTTGTCCATGATTTCTGCGGATCAGATTGAGAAGATAGAGGTATACAGGGGATATATTCCTGTACGCTTTGGCGGCGCGGCCATTGGTGGTGTTATAAGCATTACCACCAAATCACCGGAAACGGCCCAGTCATATGTTAAGTATGGGAAACGGTCCTTTGAGGGGCAAACTATCGGCGCGCAGGCAAGAACTCCATTATGGGGGGGGAATTTGCTGATTAGTGGAACCTGGGATAAATACGGTGGGAAATTTCCGTACCAGAATTACCAGGCTTACAGGCAGGGATTCAACAGCCATCATTTCTATTTTATGGATTTAAAAGAGATTCGCCACAGAAAAGATAATTCTTTTGATAAGAAAGATATACTTTTAAAATGGCAGAAAGATTCCTACTATGCGAAGTTGAACTGGAAGCGGAATGAAATTGAGTATCCGCAGCCTGCGGGAACCATTGGCTGGCGTGCACGGGAAAATGCGTATTGGTGGCGTCATCTCAATGTATTCCAGGGAAGGAAAACGTCCGTAGACCGGTGGGAAACAACAGTAGGCCAACAGAAAGATACGGATAAATTTTCCTGGGATTGGAGATTGTCATACTGGGTGGACAAAAACACGGCAGAGGCAGAGCCGGCTGTCGTCATAGTAGAACGGCCGGACAATCCGGATATACCGGTAATCTTGCCTGTTTATCAAAATAAAGATTTCAGGGATATCAACTATGAAGGCAATGTGAACTTTTCATGGCGTCCCACATCGCGGCATACCGTAGAATTCATGGCAAAGCATTCCATAGAAAAATATGAGAAATACGGGGGAAAGTGGAACAGTAAAAAGGTGACGCATGTACCCGGATCCCCTTATTCAGATGATGAGATTGACAATGCATTGCGTGGAAAGATGCTTACTTCTTATCATATGGAGAATACCTATGTACAGCTGCAGGACAGAATTGCCCTAGATCGCCATCAGAGTTTCTTCTGGTCAGCGATTGGGCGTCTGCATAAGACGAAACTTGCTGCCGATAAACCATCAAAGGAATGGGGTCGGGGTTCTACTGATGTGGATCCGCCGGGCTGGCTGAAAAATGGTTCTATGGAAGGAAAGTGGAGAACTTCTTTTGGGATGGCACTGGAGAAAAATTTCGGAACGGCGCTTTCCGTGCGGGGAACCTATGGAACTTATTATAAGCCGCCGAATCTGTTTGAATTGTTCGGGGATGGAGTATCTATCGTCAATCGTTACTATGGTTCCAACGAATTCCATGGACATAAAAAGAATTTGGTCATTGATCAGAGTTATGGAGATTTTGTAGAAACAGGGCAGACGTGGGATATCGGAATGGATTTTCATAAAAAAGTAAGGGGAATAGATTTTTCTTCTCATTTGACTTATTTCAACCGCCATAGTGAGAATATGCAGGTTAAAGTATTGAATGAAAGAGGATTTTCTTTCTATAGAAATCTGGCAGCCGCCAAAATCAAAGGTGTGGAATGGGAATCCCGGGCGGAAAAAGGGCGATGGGAATTGGAAGCGGCTCTTACCTGGCAGAAATCTCTCGTCACACGGGGGAGCAATACAAGCAACAATGCTTTTAATGCGTATGCCGGTTATGAAGGATCGTTGCCTTTTTATACGGGGTATCCGATACCGAATATTCCCAAATGGGAAGGAAATCTGCGAGTGGCCTACGCGCTGACACCCCGTTTGAAAACCTTTATAGAAGGACATTATAAGAGTAAGGTCTATGAAAACCATAAAGTGGGAGGCATGGGAGGAAGAGATGATGAATATAAGTATTCCAATCCGATGCATTTGACTGCGGAATCTCTTTTAACTATGAATTGGGGATTGAAATATGAGAAAACCAATGGGTTTGAACTTGTCCTTGGCGTCAATGATCTGCTGAATCGCGGTTCAAGGCAGAAGGTTTTCTATGATGATTTAAGAACAGGAGAAAGACTTGGTTACAATATTGTTGAGTTTCCGCAGGAAGGGCGGTCTTATTATATTAATCTGAAATGTTTCATTTAGCTTATCTTTACGGAATGGAAGAAGGGGCATTCATTTCATTATTGTTCTGTGGAACGTGTTATAAATATATTTTTCATTTTTTATTATTTATGATTGGGAGGACAATCTTATGAATAGGAACAGCAGAAGATGGAAGTGGCTGAATCAAAGTATTTTGGCAGGTTTAGTGGCATGCAGCTATGCAGGCGTCGTACAGGCGGAAGAGTATGCGGCGCCTATCACAGGGGTGGCGGAGCAGGATACCCTGTATAAAGATAAAGGGATCCTCGATGAGGATGGAGAATATATCTTTGAAGAAGACGGGGAAATAAAAGTAGGGTCGGCAAATGCCTCCCATAAAATCGTAGGAGCTATCCGTAGTGATGGGAAAGTCACCGTGACGGCAGAGAAAGCCTTGATTCTGAGCGCGAAAAGCGGTAAAGCAGATGAAACCGTGGCAGGGATTTATGCCTTCAAGCCCGTGAATGTGACAAATACATCGGGGACGACCTCTATCAGGACTGAAGGGGCGGGCGATGTATATGGAATATATGCTGCCGGAGGGAATAAAGCGACCCGTCCGGAAGGGGGGAAAGTCAGCTTTACCGGGAATCTGGACATCAGCGTTACAGGGAAAAATGCTTATGGCCTCTATGTGGCAAATAGTGAGGATGATAAGAGCGTTAAGAGTGGGAATATCACTATTGACGGGGCGTTGACAATGAAGATAGCGGGAACAAAGGCGACCGGGATTTATGTGGGCGACTGCAGCGGGTGGTCTCCCGCCCCTTCTGTCAAGGTAAATGGAAAATTCACATTACAGACAGATAAAAACGTTACCGCTTTGGATACGGTGACGACAAGGAAGGGCATGTCGAAAGGGAAGATTACCTTAAGTGATGCGGATATTAAAACAGGCGGATTGATCGGAGACATGGTCGGCGAGATTGCGATCAGAAATGGGAAGCTGGAAAGCACCGGCGGGACGGCTTTTAAGATGAGAGCGGAAGCCTTTGCCGGCAATCTTGTCCTTGGCAGCACCGGTGGAGGAGAGATCCATTTAAAAGGGGATATAGAACGTAACGTCAGGACGGAAATATTTGAAGATAAGCCTTATGAGGTGCGTAGCGGATATGTAAGAATTTATCTTGGACCCAATTCCACGTGGGAAGGGAAATTTACGGGGGCGGATATTTCCAACAGCAGTGATATATTTTGCAATGCGGGTCTGTGGAAGAATACCGGCTCTGCAACGATATCCAGGTATTTTACGGATGAAACCTTTGATAAATACAAATTTGCCACTGTTTACCAGACAAAGGAAAGCGGGAAGCTGATATTTAAGGATTGGAGGGGGATGATGAACGGCCTCTTCATTTATGACCATGATGCGGCGGATCCGACGAAAATTTTGGGCGGAGATATTGAATTTAAGGTGCCTACCGGCTTTATGTCACAGCAGCCTCCTGCAGATTGGATCCGTAAGGTAATTTTCCGGACGGACAGTACAGGACTCCGTGTAAATTCGGAAGCACCGGAAGATAAGGCTCTGGTACTAAAGACACTGAATGCGCTGGCAAATAAGTTCTGGCTGGCTGACTATACGACATATAGCAAACTGTCTATTGACCCTTACGTGGAAATTGCCGAAGGATTGACATCTTCCAGCGCCAGGCTGGCAGGGGGGAAGATGCTGTTCAAAATAAACGGTCAGGGCGTTTATACGGACAAAATACAGACAAAGACGGAGTTTACTACCACATTAACCGGAGCTGTAGGGAAAGATGAGGAGGGAAATACAGAGGGTGATGTGGAATATGTGGAAAGCGGCGTATATCGTCCTGATGAAATGTATACCTTCAGTAAATCCAGCCGGATACGGGTATCTGATGGAGCAGGAATCGGTTTAGAGGCGCCGGCAGTTTTAAATGTAGAAAAAGATTTGGAAATTATTTCGGAGGGGGATGAGGGGGCAGTAGGGGTAGACACCGACGGAAAGGCTCTTCGGATCAATCCCATATCCAGCGAAGAGAAGACAGGGGCGGTCCGGAAAATTACAGTCCGTGCAAAGAGCAAGGACGGAATGGCCAAAGGATTAAATATAGTAAATTATGGTGGAGGAATCTATACTTTTGCCAAAGACGGACGGATCCAATGGGATATTCATGCGGAAGGAGCGGACAGTCCTGAAAAAGCGGCGAAAGGAAGAGCCAGTGTCGGTATCGATATAAGTGGAGGAAGCAGTTTTACTACGCAGCATGCGGATATCACTTCTACAGGGAAAATAATAAACTTGAGAGGACATGATAGTAAAGCGCTTGCAAAAGTTAGGATCACGTCCGGCACATTGAAGACATCCGTGCCGGATAAAGCTGTTTATTTGGATGAATATTCGGAGCTTTCCCTGGGAAACCGCTGGAATGTCCTGAATTTGGAAGGAAATATATATGGGAAGAAAAAGAGCTCCGTTTATTATTTGATGTCGGTAAATGCCCGATGGAAGGGAGCGGCGAACTCGAAAGGCGATATGACTCTAAATATGCTGGAAGGGGCATACTGGGAAAATACAGGAAAGAGCTATATTCAAAATGTAATCGTTGACCAATCCTATACGAATCCGACGCCGGACAGAAGAGCCAGAATCCATCAGGCAAAAGGCAGCGGTACTATCTTTATAGAAACACTGAAGATACCTAACAAGGTTGCCCCAATCTTCTATTATGATCATGATCCTGCCCATCCGACCCATATGTTTGGCGGGGATATAACCATTGAAACGGTTCCCTATTCCGCCAAAATCGTTTTGCGGACGGATAATGCCGGACTGAACGTGGATTCGAAGAAACCGGAAGATATCAATCTGGTCAATGAAACGCTCAATGCCCTGGCAAACAAACTATATTACCTTAACTATCCGGCCGCCAACGGGGGAGAAAGGAACCTCACCGGCAGCCTTGAAATTGCCGAAGGACTGACAAGCCAGTCGGCGTTGAAAACAGCGGAAATGTCCTTCAATGAAATAAACGGACAGGGACAATATAGATTCATACCGGAAATCCAGAATGTGAATCCCATCAAGACCACATTAGACGGAAGCGACATTGCGGAAGCGGTCTATGAAAATGCGGGGGTATATAAAAAAGAGAAGAACAGGTACATCTTTACCGAAGATCCGGCACTTGTTCAGGCGGTTACAGCGGTTAAAGGAAGTATAAAAGATCTGGATATCAGTACGAAAGGGACACTTATGCTCCTTGGGGATAAAGGAAAAGGCACGGGCATAGCGGCAGAAAACGGGAAAAAAGTTGTTATCCGGGGGCAAACATATATTACAGGGAAAAGAGGAATTCATGCCAATAACGGTACAGTCGTACTCTATGGAGATTCCAGAATTGATGCCGGAGAAATGAAAGTGGAGAACGGTGGGAAACTTCATATGGCAGGAACCCTTGAGGGCGGTGTCCTCAACGCAAACGGTGAAAACACCAAGTTATTCCTTCTGTCAGGAAAAGAAGGAGCCCCAGCCATAACAGATAAAGTGAAAACCGTCACTGTGACGGATAAAGCCCTCCTAAATGCATCCAAAGGAGCGAAAGTAGAAACAGGACTGCTCAGCGTGAACAACGCATCGGCCAACTTCAACGATACCGTGACAATCGGCAATGGACTCAAAGCGGAAAACGGAGCCAGAATCATGATGAGAAGGGGAGGAGAAATCAGTGGGACAGTCACGGTAAAAGGAGAAAAAACCTTGGCATTCCTGGATGGAGTGACAGTTAGGAAAGGAAGTGTTATAGAAGCATTAAGCAAGGGGCAGATAAATATTAATGGGGGAAAAACAGAAAAGAACCGCGTGAAAGCGGACGGTGGGATTGTGAAACTGAGACAGGGTTCATACAGACTGGGAGACATAGAAGCGAAAAAAGGAGGAAGAATATACCTGAACAGTGGAAATAAAACAGAAATAGAAGGAAGCGTAACCGTAGCCAAGGCATCGACAGCCGTGCTGCAAATGAAAGGAAGCAGCTCCGTCCTGAAAGGGAACATCACAGGAGAAGGGACAGCCCAGCTGGAAATAGGAAGAAACGGGACATGGGAAGGGACCATGAAAACAGGAAGCTCCAAAGTAAAACTGGGAGACAAGAGCGTGTGGATACCCACGGAAAATACCGACATAGGATTCCTCAATGGAAACAAAGCCACTGTAGACATGAGCAAAGCAAACAAGAAATGGATAAAAATCAGCAACTACAGCGGGGATGCCACCTTCTACATGGACCACAGCGCCACGGAAAAAGAAAACAAAGGGCTGAAAATCAGGAGCGGAGGGATCGCCGTCAGAAGAGCGGACAAAGGAAGCCGAATCACCCTGAGGATAGACAATAAAGGACTGAAAACAAACAGTACGAATGCAGAAGACAAAGCCCTCGTAGAAGGGACACTGGATAACCTGGCGGGGAAACTGAGCTACGTGGCCTATGCGGCAGGGCAGAAGAACCTGAAAGGGAGAGTAGAGATAGCCGAAGGGCTGACCTCGCCGAGCGCAGCCCTGGGCGGAGACATCACCTTCACAAAGACAGGGAAAGGGAGCTACCGGCCGTCAAAAGGACAGAAGGAGGCAAAGATTGCCGCTCAGATACAAAAAGCAAACATTCAGGCAGACATAAAACCGGCATCCGAAAAAAACAAAGAAACTGAACCGCTGCTGAAGACTGCCTCCTATTCCCCTGCTGAAACAACAACATCCCCTATCATAGAAACAAACAAAGAGGAACCAGTAACAGCAGAAACAAAGAAAATGGCAGCAGTGAAGAGAACAAAAACTAAAAAGACATTAGCCATAGAAACAGCAGCTAAAACAGCAGATACAGCAGCCAAGACATCAACAGTGCCCCGTATGAGAAGAAACTCCGAAATCATCTACGGAGACAAAGAAACCCAGATGATGAGAGGAAGCAAGACAGCGATGACCGCCGCGGCCCTCCTGTGGAGAGGAAACAACAACGACCTTGAAAGACGGATGGGAGACATAAGGCTGGGAAAAGAAGAAAACGGAATCTGGGCCAGATACCTGGGCGGGAAGAACGAACTGGACA
>ERZ772772.376-NODE-376-length-27328-cov-18.194478_pt1 | contig 27328 bp, 19 predicted proteins | sample MGYA00511484_ERZ772772 | MGnify/ENA primary metagenome ERZ772772 (study PRJEB29015, sample SAMEA2737913) | human oral metagenome | biome: human oral; feature: human-associated habitat; material: dental | place: China | collected 2088 ... | reverse complement strand
GGATCCGCAGCTCGCGGCCGGCAAAGGTGGCCCGTCCCATGACGCTCAGCTGCTCAGGACTGAGGTCGGCGTAGATCGTGACCAGGGAGAAGGACTGAAGGATATCGATCTTGCCGATGTCGGAGCCCTCGATACCGCCCTCGTTGGCCAGGGCACCGACGATCGCGCCGGGAAGGACCCGGTCTCGGTGGCCCACCTCGATGCGGTAGACGGTCCCGGGGCCCTCGTGCTCGCGGCGTCCGGAACGCGTGGCCGAGCGGCGTCCCTCGCCACGGTCTCCCCGCTCGCCGCGACGGTTCTTCTCGCGCCCACCCTCGAAGGAGGCCGACAGGAAGGTCCCCTCGGAGTCGAGGTTCTCCTCCCGGCGTGCGCGCTGGGGGCGCTCACCGCCACGGTCCTCTCTCCTGCGCGGTCCCTCGTCACCCACGGCGAGCGCTAGCAGCGTGGCCGCCAGCTCCTCGACGTTGATGTCCAGATCCCGGGCGGAGCCACTGACCAGCGGCAGGTACATGTCCAGGCGGCCGCGCTCGTGGCGGGTGGCGGCCTTGGACAGGAGCTTGCGGGCCCGGTGCTCGGAGACGTCGGCGGGGGAGGGCAGGGTGATCTCCTCCAGCCGGCTGCCGGTGAGGCGCTCGATCTGACGGAGCTTGCCCTTCTCCTTGGGGGTCAGGAAGGTGACGGCCTCGCCGTGGCGACCGGCGCGCCCCGTACGGCCGATGCGGTGAACGTAGGCCTCGGCCTCACGCGGCACATCGAAGTTGACGACCAGACCGATCCGGTCCACGTCCAGTCCCCGGGCGGCGACATCCGTGGCCACCAGCACGTCGAGGGTGCCGGCGCGCAGACGCTCCACCAGACGCTCGCGCTCGCGCTGAGGCACGTCACCGGAGATTGCGGCGGCCTGGATACCCCGGCCCGCCAGCTCGATGGCGACGTCCTCGGCCGTGGACTTGGTGCGCACGAAGACGATGGCGGCCTCGGCGTCGGTGACGGCAAGGACCCGGGAGACGGCGCCGATCTTGTGGCGGAAGGGAACCACCGCATAGGTCTGGTGGACGGTGGCGACGGTGGAGGCCGGCCTGGAGACCTCGACCTGAACGGGCTCGTGAAGGTGCTGGCGCGCCACGGCCTGGATAGCCGGAGGCATCGTGGCCGAGAACAGGGCGGTGCGCCGCTCGGTGGGAAGAGACTCCGCAATCGTCTCAACGTCCTCGGCGAAGCCCATGCGCAGCATCTCGTCGGCCTCGTCCAGGACGAAGTAGCGCACGTCGTCGAGCTGGAGCGCGCCCTTGTCAATGAGGTCGATGACGCGTCCGGGGGTGCCGACGACGACCTGGGCACCGCCCTTGAGCGCGCCGATCTGGGGACCGTAGGGGGCACCGCCGTAGACGGCCACCACGTCCAGCCCGCGGGAGCGGGAGGCCATGTCGGTGATGGCCTCGGCGCTCTGAAGGGCGAGCTCGCGGGTGGGGGCCAGAACGAGGGCTTGGACTACACCGTCACGGGAGTCGACGGCGTCGAGGAGCGGGAGCCCGAAGGCCGCGGTCTTCCCGGTTCCGGTCTGAGCGACGCCGACGACGTCGCGGCCGGCCAGCAGGACCGGGATCGCCTCCTTCTGGATGGCGGTGGGCGTCACGAAGCCCATGTCGGTGACGGCCTTGAGCAGGTCTCCGGGAAGACCCAGGTCGGCGAAGGTGATCTCTTCGTCCTCGTGATCCGCCTTCATCCCGCCCTTGTCCCTGTTGCGCGGGGACTTGGGGCGCTCGTCGTCCTGCTGGTGGTCGTTGGAATCAGCGTCGGAGTCGATGAAGGGGGTGTGGCCGTCGACCTCGTCCTCATCGATGTCGACGCCGTCATCCTCGTCGGGGTCCTCGGCCTCGTCCTCCGGGTCGGCCTCGGGCCGGTCCCGGTCGACGTCGTCGGCCTCGTCCTCGTGATCGACGTCCTCGGGGTCCTCGGGGGAGTCGGAGGAGGCGGGAGTGGCGAAGTCCTCGGGTGAGGGAGCGGCGTCATCAGAGTGGTGCGGCGCGGCGACGGTTTCATCGTCACGGTTGGCGTCGGCGGGCCGGCCGCCAGAGAGCTCGGCGGAGAAGAGCGCGTCGAGGCTCAGGGGGCCGTTGCTGTCGCTGCTCTGAGCGCCATCGGAGGAGCCGGGCGCAGTGCTGGAGGAGGTAGTCATGAAGTTTTCCCATATCTGTCCCCTTGAAGTGGCTGGGGACCGCGGCGGAGTGTGGGGGAGGACCTTTTGTCCTCCGCTCTTTGCCGTACCTGGCCCACCACACTCGCCCGCACCCGGACGTACCGGATGACTCATGGGCTAACACGCACAGACTCACGGGATGCTCTTGCCGCACACCAGATGCGGCAGAACCCGAACGGGGTCAACAGGGCACGGATCGCTCCTGCGGCCCAGGCTACGGGAGAAACGGCGTCATTCCGCGCCTCCACGAGCCGGATCACAGGTGAGGTCCGTCTCGTGCCTCGCTCAGCGCCCGAGCAGACTGAGGATCCGACGACGCAGCTCACGGAACTCGTCGGTCGACTCATCGTGCTCGGGCACGTCGATGTCGGCCACGATGCGCGCGGGTCGCTCGGACAGGACGATCACCCGGCCGGCCAGGCGCAGTGCCTCGTCGACGTCGTGGGTGACCAGGATCGCAGTGAAGCGCTGGGACTCCCACAGCTTGATGATCTCGTCCTGGAGCTGGAGGCGGGTCAGTGCGTCGAGCTTGCCCAGAGGCTCGTCCAGGAGGAAGAGCCGGGGCCGGTTGACCAGGGCCCGGGCCAGCGAGGCGCGCTGGGCCATGCCGCCCGAGAGCGTCGTGGGGTAGGCCTCGGCGAAGTCCCGTAGTCCCACGATCTGCAGGGCCGCCTCCACCCGGCGCTGGTCGCGTTCCAGGCGGTCTCTCGCCTCGGGGCCCAGGGCGACGTTGCCCCGCACCGTTCTCCAGGGCAGGAGCGTGGCGTCCTGGAAGGCCAGTGCCCGCAGTGGTGAGGGACCGGTGACCCGCGTGGAGTCGACCTCGACGTCACCCTCGACCGGCTGCTCGAGGCCGGCCAACAGACGCAGGATCGTTGACTTGCCGCAGCCCGAGGGGCCTACCAGTGCGACGAACTCGCCGGGGGCGACCGTCAGGTCGATGTCGTCGAGGACGGGGAGCTGGTCCGGCTTGGTCGCCTCGACCTCGTGGCGCGCCCTGGCTGAGGGGGATATGCGTCGGAGCAGAAAGTGGAGCCAGCCATGGTCCAGGTCACGGGACACGGGGTAGCGGTGGGTGACGCCCCTAAGGTCGACCTTCGCGCCTCGGGAGGCGGATGGATCTGGAACCTGGAGCGTGCTTTCGACTGTTGTGGAATCGGCAGACACCGGTTCACCACCTCACAAGGTTCTGCTGCCATGCCAGCAGCGAGGAGCGGATCTTGAACAGCAGGACCATGAGCGTGCGGCAGAAGGCCACCAGAATGATGAGGCCCACGTACATCCTGGGGTAGTCGGCCCAGCCCTTGACCCAGTTGATGTACCACGCCAGTCCCTTGTCGACACCGGTGAGCTCGGCGGTCATGAGGGCGGCGAGCGAGGTGCCCAGGCCCGTGAACAGGCCGGTGAGCATATCGGGCAGGGCCGAGGGCACGGCCACCCGCCGGATGAGGAAGAGCTCGTCGGCTCCCAGCGTGCGGGCCATGTCGATGTAGTCGCGGCGCACGGAGCGCACGCCCGCACGGGTCATGGTCGCCATGGGGAACCAGGCGCCGAAGCCCACGATGAAGGCCGCCGAGGCGTACGTCGTCGGGAGCAGAAGCAGGGCCAGTGGAAGGAGAGAGGCCGCAGGAACCGGACCGATGGTCTGCAGGAGCGGATGGAGCCAGTAGTCGGCGCGCCTCGACCAGCCCATGAGCAGTCCCGTGAAGAACCCCAGCACCGATCCCGCCGTGTACCCGATGACGAAGAGCAGTGCGGAGGCCCCCAGGCAGCTGAGCAGCAGCCTCCAGTCACCGGCGAAGGACGCGATCAGTACCTCTGGGGCGGCGAAGTACGGGGGCGCGAGCAGTCCGAGCTTGGAGGTCGTCAGCTGCCAGACGATGAACCAGGCGCCGGCAGCGTTGATCCAGGGCAGGTAGTGCGCCAGCGAGCTCGCCGCCGCCGAGGCCGGACGTCTCCAGGCGCAGAAGATCCACGCGGTGAGCACCACCAGCCAGGTGCTGGCGAGAACAGTCAGCGGAATGGTCGGTGCCCGGCGGAGAAGGCCCGCGTCCGGAAGCAGGACGACAATGACCGGGTAGACCAGCCACAAAGACAGTGCGGTCGTTGTCCACAAGCATGTTGAGGAGAACCGACGACGTGCTGGTGCCTCGGGCCTGGTTGCCGAGGAGCTCGGTTCTGGACGCTTCTGGTCAGCGCGCTCGGTTGGTGTGGCTGTGGGTCTGGTATTGGTGAGCACTGGCCATCAGTCCTTGATGCCGAGATCGGCGACGACCGCGTTCGTCAGGCTCTGTGCGGAGACGTCGGAGGTGATGAAGCCGGTTGTCTTGAACTTCTCGATGCCGGGCTCGATCGCAGCGCGGAACCTGGATGCCGAGGCCTTGAACCCATAGGTCTTGAGCACTCGGACGACGACGTCCTGGTCCGCAGCCACGTAGTCGTTGTCGACCTCGATCTTGGCGATCTCATCGATATGGTCCGGCACGTAGGCCGAACCCTTCAACCACGCCTCGGTGAGAGCCTTGGCCTCCTTGGGCTGCTTCTTGACGAAGTCGCCGTTGAGAGCCACCGAGCAGCAGAACTCCTCAGCGTCGTTGTTGGCCAGCTCTCGGGCCGTGCCGTTGAAGACGGGAAGCAGCGGCGCGGGGTCGGAACCCATGATGGCGTCCACCTGCCCGTCGGCCAGAGCGGTTCCCAGGGAGTCCGCATCGACCGTGCGCCAGGTGATGTCGCCGCCGTCGGGGTCGACGTTGATACCGGCCTCGGACAGCCCGATTGCGAAGTAGGCGAAGGCCGATGACGACAGTGACGGAACACCGATGGTGGTGCCCTTGAGATCTGCCAGGCGATGGTACTGGGAGTCCTTGCCCACCACCAGACGCAGGCAGCCGGCGTGAAGTCCTGCCGTGAGCCTGGCATTGAGCCCGTTGTAGATCGGCTCCAGCCAGGAGAAGAAGATGCCGGGGGCACCGATGTACTTGCCTGCGCCCACTCCGTCCTTGGTGTCCTCGGTCTGCTGGGTGCGCGCAAGGGTCACCTTCAGACCCGCGTCGTCGAAGAATCCCTTGTGGTACGCGGCGTAGAGCGGAGCGGCGCAGATGTCTCCGCCGATCACCAGGGGGAGCGCCTCGTGGGCCCCGATTACTCCCTGATTGGTGCGCCGGATCGTCAGGTATGCGCCGGCACCGAGCGCGGTGGCGGCCGCCAGGCCACCGACCGTCAGCAGCGTGCGCCGCGAGGGTCTGCTGCGGCGAGGTGCCTCAGCATCTGGGCCATCCGCGTCGTCGTCCGCAGCAAGTATCTCCGCTGCGTTCTCGGCGGTGACCTCGTCCTTCTTAAGAAGGGACGAATCTGATGAGGATGAGGCGGAAGAAGGGGAGGGGACGGTTTTGGACATGGTGTCTCCTACGAAAGGCAATGGAACGGGAGAGAACCGAACAGGTTGGCTAGGAATACTGCTCAGGTGTGCAGACGCGTGATCGCAACAGCAATTTCCTGTGGCGTTAGTCGACGGGGGTGACGAGAGCCTGTGAACGGCATCGGGATCGTCGTGGCCCAGTGGCTCGTGAGACACCGGCGCAGTGGCGGTTCTACGGCATCGCGCAGCCGGAAAGCGAGAACTCAGCCCGACGTTGTCTCGGGCGTTCCACAGCGGTCGACCTTTACCAAGGCATCATTGCGGCTTCAGGCGCCAGAGGCGCACCGGGGTGAATCAGCAAGGCCGACAGCAACAGCACATTCGCGCGCCACACATGACCGCGAGCGCCTGAGCGCCGGAGGCGGTAGTGGTCCTCAGAGCGATGTGCATCATGGGCGACACCCTACGCCATGTCGCCCGGAAGAATGCAAGCTCATTTTCCCGTACGGTCCGTCGCTGGTGAGTCGTGACCGGTCGTTGCTACAGACACTGCAGCCATTTGGGGGCCGTGCGACGCCGGATAGGGTCGTGGTGTGAGCGGAATCCGTCCTGACGATGTTCTGGTGTGTGAGGCCCGGTGGCGAGAGCTGACGCCGACCCCCGTGGCGCCGGGGGGCGGCCTTCTTCCTGCAGTGCCGGCATGGTGGCCGCGGAAGCCTGACGACGATGCCCTCGCAGCCGCAGCGGCTCGCGGCACCCCGGTGCTGGGGGAGACTCGCCTCGTTGACGGCGTCAAGATGCGCGAGGCGACCTTCCTGTGGTGCGACGATCGACGGCACGGCGAGAGTCCCAGTGTTCTCATCCATCTCAACACGCTGACGGACAATCACCGCACGCACATTGCTCCGGCTCTCGCCAACCGGGTCCCGGGAACCGGGTGGTGGGCGCTTCATGTCCTGCTGCCGGATGACGCCCTTGTGGGCTATCGGATTGTGGTGACGCGTGATCGGTTACCCGACGACGTCGGGGCGCAACGGGAGTGCTGGAAACGCGTTCATGCCGAAGGCCGTCCCGATGTCCTCTGCCCCGATCGACTGCATGACGGCTTCGGCTTCGTCTCCTCCCTGTGGGAGGGGCCGGGGGCCGTCACCCATCCGGAATGGTTGGCGGCGCCGGCCGATGGTGCGACGGCTGCGCCCAGAATTGAACCGAGCGGCGAAGGGTACGGGCACAGTGTTGAGGTCGGCGGCGGGGCTCTCGACGGCTTCGATGCTTCTGGCGACTCCGCGCGACGCATCACCCTCTGGCAGCAGGACTGCTGCGGCGGCTCGGACGGAGGTCGGCGGGAGCGGGGACAGGACCAGGGGCGGGGACTGCTGGTTCTTCTCGACGGCGAGATCTGGCGCCGCAACGACGTCGTCCGCAGGCTCGGCGTCAGGGCGGCTTCCTGGGACCTGTTGCTCATCGACTCCGGGAATCTGACCATGCGTGCGCGCGACCTGGCAGATCCTCATCGCAGCAGGGAACTGGTGATCCGGTGCCTTGAGGCGGTGCGAAGCGTTCGGCCACTGTGCGACCCGCAGCGGGTGGTGGTGGCCGGTCAGTCCTTGGGGGGTGTGGCCGCTGCGGATCTCGTCCTGCACCGCCCGGATGCCGCCGCTCGTGCCATCTGCCAGTCGGGCTCCTTCTGGCTGAGGTCAGGCCGCAGGGGCGAAGGGGAGGGAGAGCTCCTGGCCTGGTTGCGTCGTCGAGGTGAGCAGAAGCCGTCTGAGCCGGTGCCGGCCCGGCTGGTGGTTCAGTGCGGCGTGCACGAGGGTGTGCTGCGCACGGGTGGGCGCGTGGCCGCTCAGCTGCTCGCAGCCCAGGGGGCTCTGCTGGAGTACCGCGAGGAGCGCGGTGGCCATGACTACGCCTGGTGGCGTCACGGGCTGTCCTGGGGGCTCGACGTTCACGAGCAGGATCTTCGTTGTGTCCGTGACGCGTGCGAATAAAACCGAGACGGAAATGAAACCTAGGCAACAGGGTGATCACGCAACCCGATTTATCGTTACCAATGCGCGAGTTTTCTCAGTGATTTCGGAACTCGATGATCTCATCCTGACCGATTGTCGGGTTACTGCTGTGTATACTTAACCAGGAATCGATGTCGCAAGCGATGAGTTCGGAAGATAGAGGATCTTTAAGGGGAGCAGTCTGTCTATCATCGTTTGCGAAAGGCAGTCGTATCCGTTGAACGGTGCGTTCCTTTCCTCGTCGTCCGACGTCACTAACTTCGGACCGTACGAGTAAGTCCACCTGTCCCCGCCTATGAACGAGACCACTTGATGCACTACGCTCAGCGGCTGCTTGCTGCCCTCCCCTCCACCAGGCTCGGTGCGCGCGCGATTCTTGCTGTCCTGACAGCCTTCGGCATTATTTTCACCACGGCGGGTGCAGCCGCCATGCCTCTCCTGAACGAGGGCAAGGCCGTTGAGGAGTCCGAGGGGGGCGTGGCCTGCCGCCCTGCCGCCAGAATGGTCTACCCCGAGGGCCAGTCGGCACCCGAGTACGTGGTGCCGGTCTATGAGACTGGGTTCGGCGTGGGAATCGAGTCGATCCTGTCGGATTGGTGCGATGCCGCTGGTGAGGTTCTGGAAGACCCCACCATCACGCTCAACGTTGTCGAGGGAAATACTGTCACTCCCCACCTGCTGCCCGGGATACACGCCGAGCTTGAGCGCCCGGCTCCCGCCAACGGCGAGCAGGACGTGTTCATTCCGACCGACTATCTTGTCAAAGGAATGCGAAAGGCCACGGGCGACGACACCTGGGACGTCGGCAAGCGGGTCTTCAGCCTCACCTTCACCAGCGGAACGGTGAGCGCCACGACGGGCATGTTCTCCTTCGTCAAGCAGGACCCCGGCATCGTCAATCCCCCTTCTCCGGAACCCACGACCGAGCCCAGTGCTGAGCCCTCGGCGGAGCCGACCACAGAACCGACCCCGCAGCCGACCTCCGAGCCGGAGCCGACGACGGAACCTACCAACGAGCCCACCGCCGCGCCCACGACTGGGCCGACTGCGGCGCCGACCACCAAGCCGGCGCAGAAGCCGACCCCGACTCCCTCAGCCACGCCGTCGTCTGAGCCAACGGCAACGGCCACGCCCACCCATTCAGCCACACCGGGTCCCGCACCGACTTCCTCGGCAAGCTCGACGCCCTCACCGACCCCGACAAAAGCGACCTGTCAGGCGGCGCCGACTGCGTCTGTTCTCACTCCAGATGGCGCTGACCCCAAGGGGACTGAACCTGTCTACGATCCTGAGGTCGCCGTCAGGGTCTCGAGCACGGGCTGGTGCTCACAGGGAACCATGCTCGACGGTGAGAAGTCGGTCGAGATCAAGATGATGGCATACGGTGGATACGCGGTGCCAGGAACCGTTTCGGTACCCGTCACCTTCCACAACGGTTCCTTCGATGCTCAGCTCAACCTGTCGGCGCTCTACACTGCGGGGAAGGCTGAAAAGGGACGCTACTACCTTCAGATCTCACCTATCGAAACCGGGCTGACGGCCGGCACCAACGTCTTCGTCCTCAATAAGTCGGTGACTCCGCAGCCGGTGCCTACCCCGACCCCTACAGCTGGTCCCACAGCCGAGCCCTCGCCGTCTCCGACACAGGAGCCGTCCGCTGCTCCGTCTATTGAGCCCTCAGCCGTTCCCTCGCCGTCGGCTCCTCCCGCCCGGCCAACCAACCCGAAGCCGGGCTCTGAGTCCTCGACAGACACATCAGGCGGGAACAACACCGGTACGCAGGAGAACGGCCCCAGTGGTCAGTCCGGCACCGGTAACAGTCCTGCTGGAAGCGACTCCTCCGACAGATTGGATGCGGATGCCCCGCCGGCCGATGCTCCGGCAGAGCCCGGCGCCGACCAGGGACGGGCTCAGGACAGTGATCGTCGCAGCAACAGCGACACCTCAGCGACTGAGGACTCCGGGGCTTCGACGCGGGCCGACGCCGGCGCTGCCACCATAGAGGACCGCACGGTTCGTCCCACCGCAAACCCGGTCGCTCCGGTATCCAGTTCCGCCCAGCTGAGTGCTGACAACGCCGGATCCTTGTCGGGCTCGCGTCAGGGCAACGTCGTCAACCTTGTGCTGCCCAAGGCCAAGGTCTCGGCAGGGGAGTGGGTGTCGGTGTTCGTCTTCCCGGGAGCGACCACGAAAGGCTGGGTGCAGGTCGATGACGCCAACAGCGTCTCCATCGACATCTCGACATTCGAGTCCGGATCCTATGAGCTGGCTGTGGCCGACCGTGACAACAGTCTCCTGGGGTGGGCGAAGCTGGAGATCACGTCGGCATCCTTCGACCCCCGGAGCCCAGCCCAGGCTCAGCTCCTGACGTTCCCGGACGACGACGCCTCCATCTCGATGGGGCTCAGCACCAATGACATGCTCCTGGGAGGTGCCGGAGGACTGCTCGTCATCGGCGCCGGTAGCCTGCTGGTCGCCGCTCATTCGGGAATGCCGCTTCGCGTGCCGCACGCTCCTCGCCGACCGTGGATTCCGCGAAGGCGCTGACGGGACGCTTCAGGAGATCGTCAATGACATCGCAAAGAGCCATGACATGTTGCCGCTCGAAGGAGGTGACAGATAGATGACCCGGATGAGTCGGTGCACCCGGAGTGAACGGCGCATGCCTGCGCACCGACATCGGATCGGCTCTCAGCATCCGGCGGGCGCTCCGCGCATGCTTGTCATCGTCTGCGCACTCCTGCTCGCCTCCCTGGCGACTGTGATCTCCACTGTTCCCACCGCCAACGCCGACACACCGGCCGACCCCTCCACCACGGGAACCGCCTCGACCGTCAGCCCGTCGACGGTCGCTGTCGGAGGGACGATCATGTTCACGCTCTCGGGGTTCCCCGGAGGCGTGACGGTTCAGGTTCTCATTGATGACGGCTTACCGGCCGCCTCGCGGTCCTCCGAGTCCGAGGTGGTCACGACCATCACGACGAAGCAGGACGGCACCGCATCCGGTTCCTTCGAGTTGCCCGAGTACATCGAGCAGGGAAACCACTGGCTACGATTCCGGGTCTCCGGGGCTCCAGGAGTGACCGCCCAAGAGGGCAACGCGGCGGACTACACCAACAAGAGCCCTTACTTCACCGTCTCAGGTGTCACAGTGATCGGCGGAGCCGCCCCGCCCACCGTCCCGCCGGCGCCAACGCCTCCTCCCCACCAGGTCGCCCCAACGGGCGAATCGAAAGGCACTGGTGCCTCAGGCATTCAGGCCGCCGGCCCTGGGGCGGAACCGGACGGCTTCCCGATTATCGGCACCTCAATCCTCGCCCTCAGCGTGATTCTTGTGGTGTTGTCGGTGCTCGTCGCAGTCAACCGTCGGCGGATGGCCGCCTACCAGCGTCGTCGGGCCGCGGCCTGACACCGAGCTCACGGCTGGGTGCGCACCTGCGCACTCGGATGCACTCATTTGCCGCCGGGTGTATTCAGATTGTGGCGTGACTCCGGTACCACCGCAGCACGGCTTGAGGACCGAGCTCGGGGCTCCTTGTAAACTGCCGCCGGCGCCCACCCGTCTCGTGGTGCGCCCCGACGGGCACCGGCTCAGTGCCCCACACGGAAGGAACCCAGCACCGTGCTGCGAACTCGCACCGCAGGCTCCCTGCGCGCCTCAGACATCGGCCAGGTCGTCACCCTCACCGGATGGGTGGATCGGCGCCGTGACCATGGAGGCGTGGCCTTCATCGACCTGCGGGACGCCTCAGGGATCGCCCAGGTCGTCATCCGCGAGGAGGTCGCCCACGACCTGCGCGCCGAGTACGTCCTCGCCGTCACCGGTGAGGTGAGCGCCCGACCCGAGGGCAACGCCAACCCGAACCTGCCCACCGGCGAGATCGAGGTCGTCGTCTCCGACGTCGAGATCCTCAACGCCGCCGCCCCGTTGCCTTTCCAGGTCTCCGACCACGCCGAGGACGCCGGGCAGGTCGGCGAGGAGGCGCGCCTGCGCTACCGCTACCTCGACCTGCGGCGCAGTGCCATGCAGCACGCCATCCGTCTGCGGGCCAAGGTCAGCCAGGCCGCTCGCAGGGTCCTGGACTCCCACGACTTCGTGGAGATCGAGACGCCGACCCTGACCCGCTCCACTCCGGAAGGAGCCCGGGACTTCCTCGTGCCCGCCCGCCTGGCCCCGGGATCCTGGTACGCCCTGCCGCAGAGCCCGCAGCTGTTCAAGCAGCTCCTCATGGTCGCCGGCATGGAGCGCTACTACCAGATCGCCCGCTGCTACCGGGACGAGGACTTCCGCGCCGACCGCCAGCCCGAGTTCACCCAGCTCGACGTGGAGATGAGCTTCGTCGAGCAGGACGACGTCATCGCCGTCGCCGAGGACGTGCTGCGTGAGGTGTGGGCGCTCATCGGCTACGACCTACCCACACCCATCGCGCGTATGACCTACCGCGACGCCATGGAGAGGTACGGCTCGGACAAGCCCGACCTGCGCTTCGGCTGCGAGCTGGTGGACCTGACCAGCTACTTCAAGGACACCACCTTCCGGGTCTTCCAGAACCCCTACGTGGGCGCCGTTGTCATGCCCGGTGGGGCCTCCCAGTCGCGGCGCACCTTCGACGCCTGGCAGGAGTGGGCCAAGCAGCGCGGCGCCAAGGGCCTGGCCTACGTCACCGTCGCCGAGGACGGGACCCTCGGCGGGCCCGTCGCCAAGAACATCACCGACGCCGAGCGGACCGGCCTGGCCCAGGCGGCCGGGGCCGAGCCCGGTGACTGCATCTTCTTCGCCGCCGGAGCCGTGGACTCCTCGCGGGCCCTGCTGGGCGCCGCCCGCCTGGAGATCGGCAAGCGCTGTGGTCTCATCAACGACGACGAGTGGTCCTTCGTCTGGGTGGTGGACGCCCCCTTGTTCAAGCCCTCCGCCGAGGCCCGCGCCGATGGCGACGTGGCCCTGGGCAAGTCCGCCTGGACCGCTGTCCACCACGCATTCACCTCGCCCAAGCCCGAGTGCCTGGAGACCTTCGACACCGACCCGGGCAACGCTCTGGCCTACGCGTACGACATCGTGTGCAACGGCAACGAGATCGGTGGCGGCTCCATCCGTATCCATCGCAGCGATGTCCAGGAGCGCGTCTTCAACGTCATGGGGATCGGTGAGCAGGAGGCCCAGGAGAAGTTCGGCTTCCTACTGGACGCCTTCAAGTTCGGCGCCCCACCGCACGGCGGCATCGCCTTCGGCTGGGACCGCATCGTCTCCTTGCTGACCAAGGCCGACTCCATCCGTGACGTCATCGCCTTCCCCAAGTCCGGTGGCGGATTCGACCCGCTGACCGAGGCACCCGCTCCGATCACGCCCGAGCAGCGCAAGGAGGCCGGGGTCGACGCCGTCCCGGACGACGAGTGACGAGTCCGGCTCCGCGGCGCAGGGCAAAGAGGACGGGATGAAGCAGAGCTGAGTTCGGAGGGGGCGCGTCGTCAGGTTAAGACTTGCGGATGGGGTGCTGATCCCGGTGTCGCGGATACACTTGGGGGCCTCGGCCCCCGGGGAGCACCGAACTCGACGACTTTCGCCACAGGCCCTAGAAGACTTGCCCTCATCGGAATCAATGAACTCAACCGGGGCCGACGTGAGCACGGAGTTCGTGCGCGCTCTTCGCCTACACTCGATGAGGTGACGATGCTTGCGCTGCACGGGTGGGGCGCCCCGGCGGATCCGCCGCTGCTCTTAGTTCACGGTCTGACCGAATCGGCTACGGCCTGGCCCGACGCCGTGGCCCGCTGGTCCTCCCGGTATCACGTCCTCGCGATCGATCAGCGGGGGCACGGGGCATCCCCGCGGTGGGACGACGAGACCCTGGCCCGGGCGCCGCAGACCATGCAAAAGGACCTTGAGAAGACGTTGACCCTGTTCTCGGAGCCGCCGGTCGTCGTGGCCCACAGTCTGGGAGGGCTCATGTCGCTGCGGGTGAGCGTCGCTTGGCCCGAGCTGGTTCGGGCACTGGTCCTGGAGGACGTCGCACGTCCCACTGGGCACTGGGCCCCAGCCCCCTGGTCCGTGGAGCATCAGGAGCGGTTCCTGGACGCCTTCGCCGACGGCGGCGCGGCCGAGCGGGAACGCATGAGGCGCGAGACCTCATGGAGCGAATCCGAGATCGAGGGCTGGGCCGCGTGCAAGAAGCGGGTCGACCGCCGTTACATCCGCGAGGGCACCTATCTCGGCGAGGCCGACCTCGTCAGCGCGATCAACCGGCTGAGGACACCGACGCTCTACCTGGCACCCCGCCGCGGCGACATGGCTCCTGACCCCTCTGAAGTGACCAATCCGCTGGTGCGCCTGGTGCTGCTCGACGGCGTCGGCCACTGCGTGCGGCGGGACGCCCCGGAGGCCTACCACGGGCTGGTCGATCCCTTCATCGAGGAAGTCTTCGCCAGCACCGGCCGGTGACTCGCCCCTGGGCCTGGCCTGTTTCAGAGTCTTGCGGTTCGTGGTGGTACTGGTGCGTCGCACCCACCGCCCATGGTCAGTGTCAACCGAGGAGATGGACGGGACGTTCTTCCCGGCAGATCCTTCAGAGTTCGGTGCAGGGTCTTCTGATTGCCCTCGACGATGAACACGTAGTGACTACCCCGCCAAGAGATGCGGGGCCGGGTCCTTGTCAGTGCGGGCCCCGTGCACGGCGGGGCGCGCGAGACCGCTGCAGACTTACAACCGGCCCAAGACACAGGCGAAACCGCGATTGCCCGCTTCCCACTCCTGATCACTGGGACCGAGCGTATTGATCGAGTAGCTGGTGGACAGGTCGAGTCCATAACGTTCCGCGTAGGTGCTGGTGCAGGTGACCTTGACCTGAGGGTCGTCGGTCATGGCCTCTGTGACGCTGGAAGCGGTTGTGGCCGGGTCGAAGGTTCCGCCGGCGAAGACGATCCAGTCGGCCTGGGAGCAGTCGACCTGGCTGACACTCGTGCCGCCTACGACCGAGGTGGTCCGGCTCAGGCAGGTTCCCAGCGGCCAGGGCATGTCATCGGAGTATGGGATGCCCTGCGCGTTGACCTGCGCGGGAGTCGGGACGGCCGCCGGAGACGGTGAGGCCTTCTCGGAGCCGAGGGCAGTAGCCCGAGCCGTGGCCGTGGGATCACTGCCGGCACCCTTGGCTGCCGGAGTGCCGGTGCGTGAGACGGGTGACGCCGAGGCCCGCGGGGCCGTCCGGTTCGCTGAGGATGCCGAGGGAATCAGGTTCGAGGTCGCGAGCACGATGGCGGAGACGACGACGCCTGCTGTCACGCCGAGTGCCAGGAGCAGGAAGGCCTTGCCTGAGCGTCTTGCACCGGATCCGGAGGCAGGGACCGCGGCAGCGGCGGGATGGTGCGACCGCATCGCTGCCTGAGGGATGTCGATCGCCGAGCGCGGGACGCCACCGACCCGAGTCAGTGCCTCGGTGAGCTCGTTGCCGTCGCGGTACCGGAGCGCGGGGTTCGGGTGCAGCGCCCGGTCCAGGAGCGGGCGCAACGCCTCGGGGATACGCGTGTCCGAGGTGTCCACGGGTACGGACAGGTGGTTAATGATCTCCGGTAGGCTTCGGGCCGTGCCGTCGGCGGTGCGACGAGGACCTCGGCCGGTCAGGAGCGTGAACAGAACGGCCCCCATCGACCACACGTCGCCGCTGGGTGAGGGCTCAGCCAGGGTGAAGGCCTCCGGCGGAGCGAAGTCCGGTGTCATCGTCTCCAGGGTGACGGAGGACTCGATGCCCTCGCGCTGGATGGCGGCAAGGCCGAAGTCGCTCAGACGCGGGCTTCCGTAGGCGTCAATGAGGATGTTTCCGGGCTTGATATCGCGGTGGAGGACCCCGGCTTCGTGAGCGGCTCCCAGCGCGGCGGAGACGGCCGTGACGATGCTGACGGCCTGGGCGGCGCTGAGCTCGCAGCGCTCGAGGACCTGGGCCAAGGAGCCTCCGTCACAGCGTTCCATGACCAGGTAGGGACGTCCGTCGGGCAGTACCCCTGAGTCGATCAGCGAGACCGCGTTCGGGTGCCCACTGATCCGGCTTGCCGCCGCCATCTCCCGCATGAAGCGTCGACGGTTGCGTTCGTCGTGCAATGGCCGGGAGTCGATCTTGACGGCCACCGGACGCCGCAATGAGACTTGCTCCCCGGCGTAGACGGTGGCGAATCCTCCCTGCCCCAGCGGTTCTCCCAGACGGACACCGGGAACCGACGGCGCGACGTGCGCAAAGGCGTCGGGAACGGGGAAGGGACTGCTCATGGGCTCATGATCGTTGTGAGGGCGTACCGGCGCAAACCTGTTGAGTCCTGGTCCTTAAGTCCGCAGCCGCTTATCACCGGCTCGAAGCGCTGGTCAAAAAAGTATCAGAACCGGGCACGTGCTCCCGTCGTGCGGTTCAGCAGATCACGGCAACCTGGATATGTCCTTGCGATGCTGCGGATCTGGACGTAGCACAAACACGATGGAGTGTACCGATGAAGAACCTCTCACCACCTCGGATCCTGATTCCAGGACTCATTTCTATCGCGGTGTTCATGACCGGCGACGGCTTCGAGTTGACCTTCCTGTCCAAGTACCTCGTCTCTCAGGGACTGGCGGCAACGCAGGCCTCCAGCGTCATCACGGCCTATGGGCTGATGGCCGCCCTGGCCGGCTGGGCCTCGGGCGTGATGGCTGAGACTTTCGGGGTCCGACGCATCATGCTCATAGGCGCGGGACTGTGGATTTCAGTTCACCTGCTCTTTCTCCTCGTGGCCATCCCTAGCGGCTCGTACCCGCTCATTCTCATCACCTACGCGGTGCGAGGGCTCGCCTACCCGCTGTTCATCTACTCCTTCGTTGTCTACATCACACAGAAGATCCCCGCAGCCACGAGGGCCTCTGCGATGGGGTGGTTCTGGACCGCCTACTCCGTGGGTATCGGATGCCTGGGTTCCTGGATTCCCGCACGCACCGTTCCTGCTTTCGGTGAGTACCACACCTTGTGGTTCTCACTGGCCTGGACCGTTCCCGGTGCGCTTATCTGCCTGCTCCTGGTAGCCAAGGACGAGCCCGGACGCAGCTCGAAAGGTCTGCGCGACACACTCGTGGAGCTTTCCGCCGGGGTCAGCATCCTCGGACGCAACCGTCAGGTTGTGCTGACGGCCGTCGTTCGTGTTATCTGCAACCTCAGCCTCTACGGATTCCCAGTCATCATGCCGCTCTACCTCACTGACAGGCGCTACGGCGACGGATGGTTCACCATGAGCCAGTGGATGACGATCTGGGGTATCCAGTTCGCTGTCACAGTCTTCGGTAACCTTTTCTGGGGGTGGATCGGCGACCGCTTCGGCTGGATGCGGCAGATGCGCTGGTATGGCTGCTGGTTCTGCGCGGCGGCCACCCTCGGCTTCTACTACGTGCCCCGCCTGTTCGGCGCCAACATCCTTGCTTTGGCTGTCGCAGCTGTCATTCTCGGTATGGGAGTGACTGCCTTCGTACCGATGGGTGCTGTATTCCCGGCTCTGGCGCCGAAGGAGCAGGGAGCAGCCATCTCGATCAACAACCTCGCCTCTGGGCTGACCACATTCGCCGGTCCGGGACTGGTCACGCTGATCATGCCGTTCAGCGGCATCGGCGGAGTGTGCTGGGCCTACGCCGCGCTCTACCTCGCCGGTTCACTCATCACCATCTGGATCCGTCCGCCCCAGCCCGGATTCGACGAACGTGGTCGTCGTCTTCCAGAAGTCGGCCCCCATGCACCGTCCGTCACGTCCACTGCCCCAAGGCTGGCAGAAGCCATTGCCTGACGTCGGCGGCGATGCCGTCGATCACCGCCCGCACTCATTCGTTTTCACATCCACTGAGGAGAAGAATCATGAAAGCCGTTGTCCTTGAGAAGCAGCACGAGATCAACATCCGCGAGATTCCTGGAGACCTCTCCTGCGGGCCCGGACAGCTGCGCATCGCTCCGCACACCGTGGGTATATGCGGGTCCGACGTCCACTACTACACGCACGGACGTATCGGCAGGTACGTCGTGGAGGCGCCCATGGTTCTTGGCCACGAGGCCTCCGGAGTCGTCCTCGAGGTGGGGCAGGGTGTCGAGGGCTTCGCCGTTGGCGACCGCGTTGCTATGGAGCCCGGTGTTCCGGATACCAGTTCGCGCGCAGCACTCGCGGGCATGTACAACGTCGACCCGGCAGTTTCCTTCTGGGCCACCCCGCCGGTCGACGGGTGCCTGGTAGAGGAGGTCATTCACCCTGCTGCCTTCACCTATCGTCTGCCCGACAGTGTGTCCTTCGCCGAAGGTGCTCTCATGGAGCCTCTTGCCGTCGGCATGCACGCCGCAACAAAGGCTCGCATCAGCCCCGGCGACGTCGTGGCCGTCTCCGGTGCAGGAACGATCGGTCTGCTCACCGCTGCGTCAGCGCTGGCGGGAGGTGCTTCCAAAGTCATCATCTCCGACTTCTCCTCGGCCAAGCTCGAGGTAGCCGCCCGCATTCCCGGAACTCTTTGCGTCGACGGACAAGATCAACGACTGCTCGATGTCGTCAGTGAGCAGACGGCGGGTTGGGGAGCCGACGTCGTCTTCGAGTGCTCCGGTCATCCGAGCGCCTACGATGACCTGTGGAAGATCGGTGCGCCCGGGAACCGGACCGTTCTTGTAGGAATCCCCGTCGACCCGGTCTCCGTCGACGTCACGGAGGTACAGGCGCGTGAGACAACCATTGAGAATGTCTTTCGTTACGCCAACGTGTACCAGCGGGCCATCGATCTCGTCGCCGCCGGCAGGATCGATCTGAAGCCTTTCATCACGGAAACCTTCGACATGGACCACGCCGTTGAGGCCTTCGAACGAGTTGCTGAAGGCCATCCCGGTGACATCAAGATCCAGATCACAGTCGGCTGACCTCGTTGAAGCTGTCGCGCGGGGAAACTCAGGAGGTCATCATGGGAACCATGACGGTTTCTCCAGCCTCAGCGCCCCGGTCCGATCTTTCAGCTGCTGTTGCTGAAAACCTGCTCACGACCTCGCTCACTTCGAAGGCCGGTGACGTTGACACCGGGGTCGGTGATCTCGAGGTGGTGCTCCCTGACCTCGAATCGACGGTTCGGTGGTTCCAGCACGGTTATCCGACGCCGCTAGCCCGTTGGCACCATCACCCTGAGATCGAGTTTCACCTCATTGTGTCCTCCCACGGACAGATGATGGCCGGGGACCGTACCGTCGACTTCGCTCCGGGCCAGGTCACCCTGATGGGGCCCGATCTACCACACAACTGGCTCTCCGACCTGGGGCCAGGTGAGCGTCTCGGGGAGCGTGATGTTCTGTGCCAGGTGCTACCAGATCGCGTTGCTAGGGCGGCACAGATTCTTCCAGAGCTCTCGGACTTCAACGCGCTGGTTAAGAGGTCCAGACGGGGCGTCATTCTCAGCGGAGGGAGTGCGGCTCGCGCCGCCGAGCTGCTCACCGCCATGGGAGATCAAGAGGGGATGGAACGGCTTACCACGTTTTTCTCTCTGGCAGGGGTCTTCCTCAAAGCACCGGGCGACGAGTGGTGCCACGTCGTCTCAGAGGGATATGTCCCCAGCCTTGATAGCGTGACTGCTCGCCGTGTCAATGAGGTGCTCACCTATATTGAAGACGCTCTCGACGGTGAGGTGTCGATGGAAGCTGCGGCCTTCCGGCTGGCCATGAGTCCCTCCGCCTTTTCCCGTTTCTTCCACGCCACTGCGGGTATCACTTTCTCCGCCCTCGTGCGCCGTCGAAGGATTGCTCGCGCTTGCCACCTGCTACGGCGCACGGATCTTCCTGTCTCTCACGTTGCAGACCTCAGCGGGTACACCAACTTGGCGAACTTCAATCGCCGGTTTCGCGATGAGACCGGAACGACACCGTCAAGTTATCGAAAGGCGGCGCAGGCGGCGCTCACCGGTTCGGACGCGGCTCAGCGCTGAAAATACCTTCCGTAAGCGTGTGGCCCGAGTCCTTAACTATCAGGACTCGGGCCACACCCTTACAGATCGTTCAGGCTCCGGCAGCTCGTCAGGCGGCGTGCGTGCAGGTCGGGCAGGAGCAGTCCTCGCAGGTGCACGAGGAGCAGGAGTCCGAGCAGTGCTCGCACGAGCAGGTGTTGTGGTTGCAGGTCGGGCAGGTGCAGTCCTCGCACTCGCACACGGCGCAGGAGTCCGAGCAGTGCTCACAGGAGCAGGTGTCGCACTCGTCGTAGTGGCCGTTGTCCTCGTGGTGGGCGTGGCCGTTGTGGATGTAGTCCACGTGGTTGCCGTGGATGACGGCGAGGTGTCCGCAGTTCGGGCCGTGGGTGTGGTGGTGGGCCTCAGCGGGGCGGTGCTCAGTGGTGGCAGTCATGATCGTGCTCCTTCGTGTGCTCGAGGGTGTCGATGAAGATCGATGCGACGTGGTCGTCAATGAGGGAGTAGCTCTGGCGCCTGCCATCGCGGATCGACTCAACCAGGTGGGCGTTGCGCAGGACCCGCAGGTGATGGGAGACCAGAGGCTGGGAGACGCCGAGGAACGCCACCAGCTCGGTGACGTCGGCCGGCGAGCTGATGAGGCGGTAGACGATGCTCGCCCTCATGGGGTGAGCCAGTGCCTTGAACAGCTGCACCACGGCGGAGTCGTCCCTGAGAGGGGATGACGGCGGCGTCGCGACCTTTCGCATGTAGGGGATTTTATATCAAAATACCTTGATGTCAACGACGTGTTCGTCGCCTCGTGTAGCATTTCGGTCATGTCGTCGGCGACCTCAGGCAGTGACGGGTTCGTGCGTGATAGCGGGCGAATGATCATCGGGCACCGAGGCCTGAGCTCCCTCGCCCCGGAGAACACCATGGCCGCCTTCCGCAGTGCGGTGGACCATCAGGTGACTTGGGTGGAGGCGGACGTCGACATCATCGCCGATGGGACGGTCATCGTCTGCCATGACTCGACTCTGGACCGGACCACTAACCGTTCAGGCCGGTACGATGGGCTGACCGTGGCCGACCTGGCGGGCATCGACGCCGGAGGCTGGTTCTCGCCGCAGTTCCGGGGAGAACCGATCCCGACCTTGCAGAATCTCATTGACCTCATGAACGCCACCGGTCTCAACGCCAATATCGAGATCAAGCCCAGTGAGGCCGGGCGAGAGGAGACACTGCGTCTTATCGGCGCGGTCATCGCCGAGCTCGAGGGTCTGCGTCCAGGCGTGGAGGTGATCGTCTCCTCCTTCAGTCACCTCCTGCTCCACCTGTTCAAGCAACGTGCCTCGAAGGTGCCCGTGGGGTGCCTCTATAAGAGCGGCACGCTGTCAAGCGACTGGAGAAGCACGCTTCAGATCGTGGGTGCGGACTACATCCACCCAGAGGACTCCGGGCTGACCCGAGAGAAGGTCCAGGCCTTTCGGCAGGCGGGATACGGCGTCAATGTCTGGACCGTCAACTCGCTGAGCCGGGCCAATGAGCTCTTCAACTGGGGCGTCACCGGCGTCTTCTCCGACATCGCCCACCAGATCCCTCGCCACTGATGATCTTCGCCGCCCGGAATGCTATGTGAGCGCAGTCACCAGATGTAGGGTGAGTTCATGTCACGCTACATCGAGCTCCACCCCGTGAACCCGCAGGTCCGTCTGGTTGAGAAGGTTGTCGACACCTTGCGCGACGGCGGTCTGGTCGCCTACCCCACTGACTCCGGCTACGCCCTGGCCTGTGCGCCGGGGAACAAGGAGGGTCTGGACCGCATCCGTACCATCCGCCAGCTCGACGGCAAGCACAACTTCACCTTCGTGTGCGCCGACTTCGCCCAGGTCGGGCCGCTGGCCATCGTCGGCAACAACGCCTTCCGGCTCATCAAGCGACTCACCCCCGGACCGTGGACCTTCATCCTCAAGGGCACCAAGGACGTTCCCCGGATGACGCTCAACCCCAAGAAGCACACGCTGGGCGTGCGCATCCCGGACCACGCCATCACCCAGTCCCTCGTCGCCGAGTTCGGTGCCCCCATCCTGTCCTCCACCTTCATCCGCCCAGGACAGGAGGAACCGGAGACCAACGGGTGGGAGATCGAGGAGTCCCTTGGGCACCTCATCGACGTCGTCATCGAGGGTCCCGTGGGACAGGGTGAGTCGACCACCGTCGTCGACCTGACCGACGATGTTCCCGAGGTGGTTCGTGAGGGCGCTGGAGACATCAGTCTGCTCTGACCGATCCGGGCGCTCTCGTTCTCGCAGTGCTCTCCGGGGCCGGTTGGCGTCGGCCCCGGAGAGGAGATGTCGTAGCCACCTGGGCGACCAGTGGTTCCAGTGGAGTCGAGAGCGGGGGAGGATAGGGTCGGCCCATGGACCTGTTCGAGTCGGCCGGCACTGATGAGGTCGGGATTCCCACGGACTCTCACGCGCCGCTGGCTGTGCGGATGCGCCCCCGCACGCTGGATGAGCTTCAGGGGCAGGCGCACCTGCTGACCCCCGGATCGCCTCTGCGCCGCCTCGTGGAGCCTGCCGAGGCGACGCTGCACTCGCAGCCGGGCACCAGGGCGAGCGCCACCTCACGGCACCCCGGTGCGGCTCTGTCCTCAGTCATCCTGTGGGGGCCGCCCGGCACCGGAAAGACGACGCTGGCCTATCTGGTGGCGCGGGGCAGCGGGCGCCGTTTCGTGGAGCTGTCGGCGGTGACCGCAGGTGTCAAGGACGTGCGCGCCGTGGTCACTGATGCCAGGCGACGCCTGGCGGCGGGGGAGGAGACGGTCCTGTTCATCGATGAGGTCCACCGCTTCTCCCGCTCCCAGCAGGACGCCCTCCTGCCCAGTGTCGAGAACCGGTGGGTCACACTCATCGCCGCTACGACGGAGAACCCGTCCTTCAGTGTCGTCTCGCCGCTCCTGTCCCGCTCCCTGCTCCTGACGCTTCACCCCCTGGGCGCCGAGGACATCGGGCGCCTGGTCGATCGCGCCGTGAACGACGAGCGCGGCCTGGCCGGAGCCGTCCGCGTCACCGAGGAGGCGCGCGAGCAGATCGTGCGCATGGCCGGCTCCGACGCCCGCAAGGCCCTGACCGTGCTGGAGGCCGCCGCGGGCACGGTCCTGGCGCGGGAGACGGGGGAGGAGCCCCTCATCAAGGTCGCCGACATCGAGCAGGCGGCCGATGTGGCGGCCGTGCGCTACGACCGGGCCGGCGACCAGCACTACGACGTCATCAGCGCCTTCATCAAGTCCATGCGTGGTTCTGATCCCGACGCCACCATGCACTACCTAGCACGCATGATCGCCGCCGGGGAGGACCCCCGGTACATCGCTCGCCGCATCGTCATCCACGCCGCCGAGGACGTGGGACTGGCCGACCCCACGGTGCTGTCTACTGCCGTGGCCGCGCAGCAGGCGGTCGCCATGATCGGGATGCCAGAGTCAGGGCTCATCCTGGCCGAGGCCGCCCTCGCCGTGGCGACCGCTCCCAAGTCCAACGCGGTCACCGTGGCACTGAACGAGTCCCTGGCCGATGTGAGCGCCGGGAAGGCCTCGGCCGTGCCCGCTCACCTGCGCGACGCGCACTACGCGGGCGCCGAGGGGCTCGGGCACGGCAAGGGTTACCGCTACCCGCACGACTTCCCGCACGCCGTCGTCGGCCAGCAGTACCTGCCCGAGGAGCTCGAGGGCAGTCGGTACTACCGTCCCAGCGGCAACGGATTCGAGAAGCAGCTGGCCTCCCGACTCGAGGCCGTGCGCCGCATCCTTGAGGAACGGTGACAATGATGGCCCCGCCCAGGACTGAAGCGGGAGCGGGGCAGGGTTGAGGACCGCCTCACACCAGACGATTCCGGCATGGGTTTTCGCCGGCGAGCACGCTACAGTTCTCGAGTTGTCCACATCGAAGATGATCGGCGGCGCCTACCGGTACCACCGTTCGATGACGATGCAGACCTCCTGGGGTCCCGGCCCGAACCGCGGCTGACCCCGCGCCGTCGGCGTCCTGCCCGCGGCGTGCGACTACCGATCCGACAGGAATGAAACACATGAGCTCTTCACGCTCCCGCCGTCAGGTGCGTCTGTCACGCGCCCTCGGCATCCCGCTGACCCCCAAGGCCGTGCGCTACTTCGAGCGCCGCCCCTACGGCCCCGGTGAGCACGGCCGTGCCCGTCGTCGCACCGAGTCCGACTACGCCGTCCGTCTCAAGGAGAAGCAGCGTCTGCGCGCCCAGTACGGCATCCGCGAGGCTCAGCTCCAGCGCGTCTTCGAGGAGGCCCGTCGTGGCCAAGGCCTGACCGGTGAGTCCCTCGTCGAGCTGCTCGAGATGCGTCTGGACGCCCTCGTCCTGCGCTCCGGGATCGCCCGTACCATCGCCCAGGCCCGTCAGGACGTGGTCCACCGCCACATCCTCGTTGACGGCAAGGTCGTGGACCGCCCCTCCTACCGTGTCAAGCCCGGCCAGACCATCCAGGTCCGTCCCCGCTCCCAGGTGATGGTGCCCTTCCAGGTCGCCGCCGCCGGCGCCCACCGCGACGTGCTGCCGCCCGTCCCGGACTACCTCAACGTGGACCTCGAGAAGCTCTCGGCCACGCTGGTGCGCCGCCCCAAGCGCGACGAGGTCCCCGTGACCTGTGACGTCCAGATGGTCGTCGAGTACTACTCACGCTGACGCCCACGTATACCTGACGCCGGGGCGCCCCGGACCCACCAGAGGTTCGGGGCGCCCCGGCGTGGGAGTACGCTCACCAGAGAGCCACCCGATCGGCTCCGGCCCCGCAGCCACCTGGATCCGCTGTCGAGTCGCCCGACCGGTCAACCACACCACACTGTCCACACGCCCCAGCACGCGGCCCGTGCGCCACGTGAGCGGGCACCCCCTCGAACAGGATGAGGACCCCATGCGCACATCCGAGATCCGCAGCCGCTGGCTGGACTACTTCGCCGCGAACGAGCACGAGATCCGGCCCTCGGTCTCCCTGGTGTCCCCAGAGCCCTCCATCCTGTTCACCGTGGCGGGCATGGTGCCCTTCATCCCCTACATCCTGGGCACGGAGGAGGCGCCCTGGCCCCGGGCGGCCTCGGTGCAGAAGTGCATTCGCACCAATGACATCGACAACGTCGGTATCACCACGCGCCACGGCACCTTCTTCCAGATGAACGGCAACTTCTCCTTCGGCGACTACTTCAAGGAGGGGGCCATCTCCTACGCCTGGGGCCTGCTGACGGGTAGTCGCGAGGAGGGCGGCTACGGTCTGGACGGGGACCGGCTGTGGATGACGATCTGGGAGGAGGACCAGGTCTCCCTCGACTACTGGACTCGTGAGATCGGTGTTCCCGCCGAGCGCATCCAGCTGCTTCCCTTCAAGGACATCTCCTGGTCGACCGGGCAGCCCGGACCGGCCGGCTCCTGCTGCGAGATCCACTACGACCGCGGTCCCGCCTACGGACCCGACGGCGGCCCCGCCGTCGACACCCAGGGCGACCGTTTCCTGGAGATCTGGAACCTCGTCTTCGACGAGTTCCTGCGCGGTGAGGGCAAGGGACACGACTTCGAGCTCCTGGGCAAGCTCGACCAGACGGCCATCGACACCGGTGCCGGTCTGGAGCGCCTCGCCTTCATCATGCAGGACAAGCCCAACATGTATGAGATCGACGAGGTCCTCCCCGTCATCAAGGCCGCCGAGGAGCTCTCCGGAAAGGTCTACGGTCGCGGCGCCGCCGGCCCCGAGGCCGGCGAGGCACACCATGACGACGTGCGCATGCGAGTCGTGGCCGACCACGTGCGCTCGGCGCTCATGCTCATCTCCGACGGCGTGCGCCCCGGCAACGACGGACGCGGTTACGTCCTGCGCCGACTCATCCGTCGTGCGGTGCGCTCCATGCGGCTGCTCGGCGTCGACGAGGCCGCCATGCCCACGCTGCTGACCGCCTCGAAGGACGCCATGAAGGCCTCCTACCCAGAGCTGGAGACTGGCTGGCACACCATCTCCGAGGTCGCCTACGGTGAGGAGGACGCCTTCCGTCGCACCCTGGCAGCCGGCACCACGATCCTGGACACCGCTGTGGCCACCGCCAAGAAGGACGCCAGCAGGACCGGTCGTCCACTGGTGTCCGGCAAGAGCGCCTTCGAGCTGCACGACACCTACGGCTTCCCCATTGACCTTACCCTGGAGATGGCGGCCGAGCAGGGAGTCGACGTCGACGAGAGCGCCTTCCGCAGCCTCATGAACGAGCAGAAGGAGCGCGCCCGCGCCGACGCCCGCGCCAAGAAGACCGGGCACGCCGACATCCGCGTCTTCCGCGAGCTGGAGAAGGAGATGGGCGGCGGCTCGATCTTCCTGGGCTACACCGAGTTTTCCGCCGAGGCCACCGTTGCCGGTGTGTTGGTTGACGGCGTTCCGCAGAGCGTCGTCACCGCCCCGGCCGAGGTCGAGGTCATCCTGGACCGCACCCCCTTCTATGCCGAGATGGGTGGTCAGCTTGCCGACCAGGGCACGATCCGACTGGCCGACGGCGGCACCGTCGAGGTCAATGACGTCCAGGCCCCCGTCAAGGGACTGCACGTCCACCGCGGCACCCTGACCGAGGGCACGATCGCCGTGGGGGAGAAGGCCTTCGCCCAGATCGACGTGGCCCGCCGCCTGGCGATCGCGCGGGCTCACACCTCCACCCACATGGTCCACAAGGCGCTCCACGAGATCGTCTCAGACAACGCCACCCAGGCCGGCAGCGAGAACTCCCCCTCCCGCATGCGCTTCGACTTCCGCCACGGCTCGGCCCTGGCCGGTGACCAGGTCGCTGGCATCGAGGAGCGGGTCAACGCCAGGCTCTCCGAGGACCTGGCCGTCACCGACGAGGTGATGGACATCGACGCCGCCCGAGCCGCGGGTGCCATGGCCCTGTTCGGTGAGAAGTACGGCAAGGAGGTGCGGGTCGTCTCCATCGGCGGTGACTGGTCCAAGGAGCTGTGCGCCGGGACCCACGTGCCCACCACGGGGCACATCGGCCGTATCGCGGTGGTGGGCGAGTCCTCGATCGGTTCGGGCGTGCGTCGCATTGACGCGCTCGTCGGCGATGGCGCCTACGGCTACCAGGCCAAGGAGCACGCGCTGGTCTCCCAGCTCTCCACGATGGTCGGGGGCCGTCCCGAGGACCTGCCCGAGCGTGTCGAAGGACTCATGACTCGGCTGAAGGACGCCGAGAAGCGTCTCGCTGCCGCTGAGCAGGCGGCACTGGCAGCACGCACGGCCGACATCGTCTCCGACGCCGTGCGCGTGGGCGAGGTACGGCTGGCCTCGGCCAACCTCGGCTCCGTCGGCTCGGCCGACGCCGTCCGTTCTCTGGCCCTGGACGCCCGCAGCCGGCTTGGCGACTCCGAACCCGCCGTCGTCGCCGTCGGCGCGGTCCTGAACTCGCGCCCGGTAGTGGTGGTCGCCACCAACGGTGGTGCTCGGGACCAGGGCATTCGTGCCGGCGCGCTGGTGCGTACCGCGGCTCAGGCGCTGGGCGGCGGAGGCGGAGGCAAGGACGACCTGGCCCAGGGCGGCGGGCAGAACCCTGAAGCACTGGACGAGGCGCTGAGTGCCGTCGCCGACCAGATCAAGGCGTGATTCGGCGAGCTTGCCCCGGACTCCTGAGCAGATCACGTGACAGACTCATCAGCCCAACCGGCTCCGGCAGGCTTCCGGACCGGAGTGCGACTCGCCTTCGACGTCGGAAAGGCACGTATTGGTGTCGCTCGTTGCGATCAGGACGCGATCCTGTCGTTTCCTGTGGTAACTCTCAGGCGGGACCGTTATGGTGCTGATCTCGACGAGGCCGTTGACC
>ERZ772772.371-NODE-371-length-27466-cov-13.255481_pt1 | contig 27466 bp, 24 predicted proteins | sample MGYA00511484_ERZ772772 | MGnify/ENA primary metagenome ERZ772772 (study PRJEB29015, sample SAMEA2737913) | human oral metagenome | biome: human oral; feature: human-associated habitat; material: dental | place: China | collected 2088 ... | reverse complement strand
CGCCCTGGCGGTGAGGCCCACATCACCGGGGTGGTGACGCAACCACCTACCCACACGAGCTCACGAAGCCGCCAAAATAAACTTGGCTTTAGCACCGGAGCGCGGGAGCCGCAATTCCAGGCGCAAGGCGAAGGTCGCCCGGGTGTTCCCGCCGCCGGGGCCGGCGCCATGCCTGGTCGGCGGCATCGCAGGCCAGGCAGACGTGGACTGGCTCCCGAGAGCCCACTCGTGTCGAAGAGCCCTTTGTCGGACGGCGCCTGCGGCGGTCGGCCGCGTGTGACATCCTGGCAGACGTGCAGACCGAGCCCCACAAGACGGCCCGCTGTCGCGAGCAGCGCGACCACAACATCGAGGCAAAGACGCGCGACGTGCCGCCGTCCCGCGAGCGGTCGTTCCCCGTCTCGGCGGGGACGGCGACCCCGCCCCCCGGCCTGCGTCCGAGACCGGGCTCCCAGGGAGGCGCCGTCGGGCGCGACCACGGGCGCAGGAGGCTCGGGACGCTCTCGCCCCTTGCCTCGATCGACCTGCCGGCCGGTGAGGCGACCCTCCCCCTTGCGGGCGAGACGCACAAGAGCCCCAACCACGCCGGGTTCCCCGGGATCACGGACGGCAAGTACCCGAGGGGCGACCTGACGCGGGTCATGTCCGGCGACGTCTCGGTGCATGCCTCCACCGAGACGAGGCGCTACCTGGCCACCGTCCCGGGCCGCTTCGAGTTCGTGTCCGCGCCCAGGCACGGCTCCTGGCTGAACCTGGTCGAGGGCCTCCTCTCGAGGATGGCCCACCGGACGCCGCGCGGCGTCCGGGTCTTCAGCAAGGACGAGCTCAAGGAGAGGATCCTGCGCCACCTCGGGGGCGAGCACCGAGTCGGTCGCCTGCGGGCGGGGGTGGGACCTGTCGGACACAGGCCCGACAGCCGAGGAGCTCGTCGTGGACACTCTTCTCCCGGATGAGGTGGGCGAGGCAGGTTAGTTTCTGGACGCTACACTAGGCTAGGTCAGCGGCGTCCAGGAACTCCCTCGGTGACATCACGCGGGGGTTGTCTACGGCGGCCTCGAGCAGATCCTTGTCGCCGGTGAGTAGGATGTCGGCGCTCGTGTGCCTAGCCGCCCTGAGCACGGGGCGGTCAGCCGGGTCGCGGATCTCGGTCTCGCCCTTCTCAGTTTTCGCCTCGTCGGGCGTGGACACGATCTCGACGGTGCTGGCGAGCGCGGCAAGGAAGGAGTCGAGGGCCGCTGTCTTGGCGGGGAACTTTCGGGCGTAGACGCTCTTCAGCTCATCCACAACGTAGTCGCTCACAATAGCGTCGTTGGGGGCCGCGACCGCCACATTGTAGGCGCGTGAGGCTCCGCCGCTTGGAAAGAGGGATGCCGAGAGCAGGACGTTGGTGTCGATAAAGACGCGCATCTAGCCATCCCCGCGCATCGAGGAGACGAAGGCTGCCACGTCGTCCTCGGAGGTGAGCCCGGCCTGCTCGGCCTCCCCGCGCATCTCCTCCTGCAGGAGGCGCATGGCATACTGGGCGGCGTTGACTACGCGTACCGTGGTACCGTCAACGATAAAGGTGACCTTGTCGCCGGACTGGACGCCCAGGACCTCACGTACCTCTTTGGGGATGGTGACCTGGCCCTTGGACATGACCTTTGCGTTGTCGGTGAATGTGGTGGGCATGGATCCCTCCTTCGGTCAGAACTTCCCATAGTAGGAAAAGTAGGGTTTGGCATATGCAGTATACCTTGGATGTGACAGGGGGTGTACGCTTGATCGCGAGGATTGGGGCTGCTGTGATGCTGACGCGAGCTCGAAGACTGGCTCTCGAGAGCCCACTCGCTTCGAAGGGCCCTTTGGTGAATATCGAACCCAAGCACCGGGACGAGCACCGCCGCCATGCGCACCGACCGGACCGACCTCTTCGCGCGGGCGGCCTGCGAGGCGCGCGAGCGGCGTCCGTGCCTGTCCGAGGTGCGCCCGGCCGCCGCGAGCAGCGGTTGCGTGCCCGTGGACAGCACTTGCCCGTGCCTCCTCGTCCTGTCGCGTGCGGCGAGGAAGGAGTCGTCTGCCTCGACCCCGCCCGACAGCACGTCGGAGACGCTCCGGCCTCGCCATGGCGCCGCGCAGGCGCCCCGGTATGAGGGTTGCCGCGTTCTCCGAGACCCTCACCGGGACGGCGAGCTCGAGGGCGAACACGCTTCCTCCGACCTCGCCAGCAGCCACATGGCATGGAACCGGCGGCGCGGGCGCGCCTCGGAGTGCCGCGTGGCCGTCCCGGTCGTCACAAAGAGGTGGTGGGAGCACCTTATCGAGCGGGAGTAGCCCGTCGGCTCAATGCCATCCGCCCGCATGCAGCTGCGGAATCGGCAGGTGTCAACGTGTGAGCCACTCGCGGATGCCGAACACTGACACGCCCTCATCGACGAATGCCCCTTCGCCTTCGTACACTACGTTGAGTGTCGCGTTCTCGAGGCCAGGCATCCGACCGACGGTCCTCAGGTTCCGGGTAAACGAACTGCGATAAGTTTGCCCCGGCTTGATTTCGCAGAGTAGCGACCGCGAAGTGTCGGTGGCATCGACAAGGCCGACCTCTATTTTGCTGTCGTCTCGGTAAAACATGAGGTTGGGGCGGATAAGTGTGGTATGGCGCCGCTTCCGCTGCTCCGATAGCACAAAACTCTCGAAGATTGGTCCAAGAAACGGGCTCCTTGACAAGGCGAGCGCGTCACCGATGCCCAGCAGATGGCAGAGCAGCCCCGTATCGCAAAAGTAGAGTTTCGATGTCTTCGTCAGTCTCTTGGCGATGTTGGCGGAATAGGGCGCCAGTGTGTTCACGACGAAGCTCGACTCGAGGATCGAGAACCATGAGCGTACGGTCGGAACGCTCACACCCATGTCACGAGCAAGGTCGGCGTAGTTCACCAAGTTGCCCGCGCGTGCTGCGCAGGCAACGATGAAGCGGCGGAAATCGCGCTCGTTGCGCACGTCAAGATAACCCATGACGTCGCGTGTGACATAGGTATCGAGGTAGTTCTCGTAGAAGAGTCTTGTAGGGACATCCGAGGCGTGAAGGGCGGGGTAAGACCCCCTTACCATAAGCTCCGGTAGGCTAACTGCGGGATTGGATGAGCGAATCTCGGGGTATGACAAGGGCATGAGGTAGGCAATGCCGACCCGCCCAGCAAGGGATTGCTTGATGGAGCGAAGGAGAAGGAAGTTCTGCGAGCCTGAGAGAACAAACTGGCCGGGAAGATTTCGCCTATCGGCCTTTGCTTGGATGGCCGAGAAGAGTTCGGGGGCATACTGCGTTTCGTCGATGATGGACCGCTCCGGCAAGGCGGCGACAAAGCCGGTGGGGTCGGCCAGCGCGCGGGCCCGAACGGCGGGCTCTTTGGGGTTGACATACAGGTAGTCTGGGAACGCAGCTTGGACCAGCGTGGACTTTCCGCTTTGCCGGGGTCCCGTTACCGAGAAAGTCCCTTAAGAAGGCTTGCTCGGTTAAAATCAGGTGATTCAGGAATCTATTCACGATATACTTCCTGAGTTTTCCTGAATGCTTCTCGAATCGTGATATCGTCGTAGCAGTACGAGAGCTGCGTGTAGAAATGGGACCGCTGCATGGAATCTAGGCTGCTAGAGACAATTGCCTAGGGTGAGTCCGCGTCGGTGGAATTCAAAAGGTGTGGAGCACAGCCGGCGCCTGACACCTTCCAGACTATCTGTGCATTTGCCAATCATATGGGCGGCAGCATTTACCTCGGAGTAGAAGACGATGGAACAATCGCTGGCGTCGCTGAAGGGGTAGTGGCCGACATACAGCGCAACATCGCCAACGTCGCGTGCAATCTAAAGCTGTTCGACTCGGTAGTGATGCTTGAGACCGAAGCGATTGCCGCAAGCAATAGGACAGTCATCCGCATCTGGGTCCCCATGAGCCCAGATGTTCATCGGTACAAAGGCGTTGTATACGACCGCATTGCAGACGCCGATGTGAAAGTCAGCTCAAGCAGCCAGATTTCAGCCATGTACATTCGCAAGAGTAGCCTTGAGACCGAACGTCGCATCTTTCCTTATTTGAAGTTAGATGACCTGCGTTCAGACCTCATAGGCCGCGCTAGGCGAATGGCTGCAGCGCGGCGACCAGGACATCCATGGGAAGAGCTGGACGATGAGCAGCTTCTGCGTAGCGCCCAGCTTTTAGTCAAAGACTATTTGACGGGACAAGAGGGCCTTACTCTTGCTTCTGGCTTGCTGTTCGGCAAAGACGAGACGATTGGCTCGCTCTGCCCCACCTATAAGACCGACGCCGTGGTCAGGCTGCGCGATGAAGACCGGTATGACGATCGTCTAGTTGTAAGAACGAACCTCATCGACGCGTACGATGTCCTTATGGGCTTTTGCGAGCGTCACCTCCCCGATCCGTTCTTTCTTGAGGGCGATGCGAGGATTAGCGTCCGGGGAATCGTGTGTCGCGAGCTCATTTCGAACATGCTCATTCATCGAGAGTTTACGAGCCCCTATTCAGCAAAGCTGGAGATTAACCGCGAGGGGCTGCATACCGAGAACGCCAGCAGAACGTTTTTCGAGGGGAACATCACTCTCAGCAACTTTAGCCCAATGCCAAAGAACCCCTCAATCGCCAATGTCTTTACTCAAATAGGGTTTGCGGAGGAGCTGGGAAGCGGCACGCGAAACCTTTTCAAGTACGCGCGGAGCTTCATGGGCAGCGACCCATCTCTTGTAGATGGAAGTGTTTTTCGGGCCACTATCCCCGATGCGCATGGAATCCTGCTCATGGGCAAGGTGCCGGCTCACAAGTCAGGAAGCATCGATGATGCGATACTGGAGCTTGCGGAATCTCGAGCCAACTTCACGTTGACGGAGGCAGCCGATGCCGCCGGAGTCTCAAAGCGTAGTGCCAGCGCGCACCTGTCTGCGCTCATAGAGGCGGGAAAATTGGTTGGAGAAGGCTTGACGAGGAATCGTCAATTCAGAAGAGCATGATCGCGTTTCTCCGCCCTGGCATCCTCGCGGCTCTCAGAATCACTATCCGATATTCCCAAAGGTGCCGGAAACGCGTCGCACCAAATCTGGGGGATGTCGTCTTTCATGAGCTCGCTCGAACCGCCTCTCGTCCTCGCAGCTGGTGCCCTCGGGTCGCATCTGGTCCCAGGGAGCCGCCCCTCCCAACGGACACACAGAGACGTGTCCGTTGGGAGGGGCGTGCAAAGCCGCGAGGCGCTAGGCCACGCTAGGTCATGGTCTGGGGAAAGCCGCTGGGGGGTGCAGCATCTTGCGAAGTGTCGAGGTGTAGCGTCTGAGCTCACGCTTGGAAATGGACTGCTGCAAGAAGGGAAAGGACACTGGTCAAGATAGATAAGCGCGTCGTACCACAATCGGAAATTATAGAAGGCTTCGTGAGTTCGTGTGGGTGGGTGGTTGCGTCACCACCCCGGCGATGTGGGCCTCACCGCCAGGGTGACGACACAGAGTGTACACAGATCGGTGGAAATGGCCCCCTCGGCGCCGTTTTGGGGCATTTGTGTACACTGTTGCGTCGTGGGCTTGGGTTGTGGGTGGCCTTGGGATCGCAATAGTGTACACAAATCGGCCAAAATGGCCTCTCGGTGCCATTTTAGGGTATTTGTGTACACTGTTGCGACGCGAGTAGCGATACGGATTGCGACGCGAGCTGCGTCAGGTGGCACGAGTGCCTCAGCCGCCATGGCGTGCCGGCGGCACCTCCTCGCTGGCCCCTCTCGCTTGGTCGGGAAGGCAGACTCTGCGCGAGTGGCGCCGCCGCTAGGCTGGCGTCTTCGCCGAGGCGTCAACCCACACGAACCCCTGAAGAGCCCTGATTCATGGAGGGGTCGCCCGAACTCGCACTGCCACTCGGCCCTAAACGTTCCTAGATCGCACGTTCACCATCGAGTGGCAGTGTGAGATGCACTGCCACTCGGCCCTGAGCGTACCAATCGCACTGCCACTCGACCCTAAGCGTACCGCTTCGGTACGCTCGATGCCATTTGGCAGTGTGGGTGGCACTGCCACTCGGCCCTGAGCGTGCAGTTCCATGTGGGTGGCACTGCCACTCGGGCCTAAGCGTACCAATCGCACTGCCACTCGGGCCTGAGCGTACCGTTTCGGTACGCTTGACGTCGAGTGGCAGTGTGGATGGCACTGCCACTCGGCCCTGAGCGTACCACCACCGTACGTTCACCGTCGAGTGGCAGTGTAAGCTCTGCCCTCAGGCGCCCAAGACCCCGATGGCCGGGAACTTCGGGACCTGCGGGAGTGGGTGCGCTGGCAGGTGTGCGCGGGCGTGACAGAAAGCGGTCACTTTCTGGATGTCAGAGACCGAGAAGCGAGCGGACCAGATGGGCGTCGGACATTGCGTTTCCCGTGCAGTCGATAGCCAGGTCGGCCCATGACTCGTAGAGGGGACCCCGCTCACTTGCGAGCCTCTCGAGGCCCCGTTCCTGCGAGATGGGCCTTCCATCCAGCGGGAGCCGATCGAGCGGGCGGCGCAGGAGCACGATGGTGCCGTTCTGGTGTAAGAGAGGCCAGTTCTCCTTACGCGTGACGATGCCGCCACCGCAGGCGACGACCAAACCGGATCGGGCACCGTACTCAGCTGCGATCTTCGTCTCGATCGCACGGAAGCTGTCCTCGCCATATGCACGTAGGTAGCTCTGTACGCTAAGGCCGCAGCTCAACCGAAACGCATCGTCAAGATCGACAAAGGGCCTACCCAGAAGATGCGCGAGGCCCCTGGCGGCACTCGTCTTGCCGACCCCGGGCATACCGATGAAGAAGACGTTGGTGCAGCTGTCCTTGAGCCAAAAGACGAGTTCCTCTATCCGCTCGTCCTCGACGCTCATGTCCAAGAAGCACTCTGCAGAGCGACAGGCCTGAGCAACGAGCATCGAGAGCCCCGACTCGAAGGGTAGGCCCGCGCGCTCGGCCTGCAGGCAGATACCGGTTCTTTGGGGATTGTAGACGACGTCGAGCACGCCGGCGAGGCTGGTGAGTCCAAAGAACCGCTCGTCAGAGAGGGGGGAGGCGGGGCAGTTAGGGTACATGCCCACAGGTGTCGTGTTCACGAGGAGCCGGGCGTCACCATGGCGCCTGACAAGGTCACCGTAGCCATCTTGGCCTCGTCTCGATATGACGCTCACCCGTGCGCCCACATCGTCCAAGGCGGCCTGAACGGCACGGCTCGCTCCACCCGAGCCAAGCACGATGACGGGGACATCCACGAGGGCACGCCCGGCGGGACTGTCAAAGACCCTCCTGCAAAAGGAGTCGAGCATCCATCCAAAGCCCACAAGATCGGTATTGTCTGCATAGATGCTGCCATCGCCGCGCCTGACCAAGGTGTTTGCGACTCCCAGCCGCATTGCCCCCTCGCTCCTCTCGTCAGCGAGCTCGAAGGCATCGCGCTTGTAGGGAATGGTGACGTTAATGCCAGACCAGTCTCCCTCCCGTATGAAGCCGCTGACCTCTCTTGGCTCTACCTCGAAGAGGGTGTAGGGGATTGACCCGAGACGTGCGTGTATGGACGGCGACCAGCTGTGTCCTAGGCTGCGTCCCAAAAGGCCGAAACGAGCAGCAGCTCGTAGCACACTCATGCTAGACGACCTCCGAATAGCTTCCTAGGTAGCGAAACTCCTCACACACATTGCTGAGCTCCTTGATCAGGCGAGGAAAGCGTGGCGAGCCTGCGGGGCACTCGATGTCAAAGTAGAACATGAACTCAAAGTCCCGATCGGGAATGGGGCGACTCTCGAGCTTGGTGATATTGATGCCAAGCGCAAAGAACGAGCCAAGGACCTTGTAGAGGGCACCAGGTCTGTGGTTGACGACAAGCATCAGCGAGCTGCGGTCTGCACCCGGATAGATCACAAGGTCTGTGGAGATACAGGCAAAGCGCGTATAGTTGTTACCCTTGTCCTGCACGTTTCTAGCCAACGCCTCAAGGCCGTAGAGCTCCGCGCACTCACGGGAGGCCAAGGCGCCTCGTCCGACATCAGGACTCTCGGCAACGAGCTTGGAGGCCATGGCGGTGTTCTCGACAGTGTGAACGCGCACGTCCTTGAGGCTTGAGATGAACTCGCTGCACTGACTTATAGCCTGCTCGTGGCTGTAGATGTCCGTGATGTCCTCGAGTCCGACGCCGGGCTTGGCGAGGAGGTTGTGGTCAATCTTAACGCGACAGGTCCTCACGACGTAGAAATCATGGCGCATCATGAGGTCGTAGATCTGGTTCACCGATCCCGCCGTGCTGTTCTCCAGAGGAAGGATTCCGAAGTCGCAAAATCCCTCCTCGACAGCCTTGAAGACCCCCTCGAAGCTGTCGAGATAGCTGATCTGGGCGTGATTGAAGATGCGGTCGGCAGCTATCTGCTGGTATGCCCCCTCTACGCCCTGCGTCGCCACGAAGGCATCGGTGGGAAAGAGCTCAGGTGCATGACAAAGTGCTGCCTTAATGGCCTTAGCTGTAGTCGAGGGGGTGCCGAGAATATCGTTTTGCGCATCACGCGACGCCCCCATGAGGAGCTCCATCAGGGCGGAGGCATAGCTCTTGAGCTCATCGGGCACCCGGGAGCGCGCATCGGCTACGATGCGCCGCTCGCGTCCCCTGTCAAGAACAGGCATCCTGTGGGCGACCTTGTAGCTTGCCACGTCAGCCGCAAGCGCGGTGCGCCTCTGGAGAAGATCGAGCATCGTGTGGTCTATGTCATCAATCTGCGTGCGGACGGCATCGAAGTCATCCACGGCGACCTCCTATCGGACAGGATCATCTGAGTGACTGCCATCGCCTCGCGGTGCCATGTCGTCAGGTGGGAAGGAAAGCCACGCGTCCAGCGTGGCAAGGGCGGCTGCCGCCTCTGCTACGGGCACGGCCCGCGGCGCAATACAGGGGTCATGGCGGCCCCGTACGGTAAGCATGACATCACGCATATTCGCGAGGTCCACGGACTCCTGCGTCTTCGCGATGCTTGGCGTGGGCTTAACCGCCATCCTGAAGAGGAGCGGTAGACCCGTCGTGATGCCACCGAGTATGCCACCAGCGTTGTTCGTGGTGGGACAGACACGCCCACCTACCATGCGGTAGGGATCGTTGTCCTGACTGCCCCTGAGTCTTGCCGCACCGAAGCCGAGACCAAATTCGATGCCCTTCACGGCGGGGATGCCAAAGACAATGTGGGCGATGAGGCTCTCCATACCGTCGAACATGGGGGAGCCGATGCCTGCGGGAAGGCCGCAGGCGACGCACTCGATGACGCCACCCACGGAGTCCCCCTCGCGCTTGGCCGCAGCGATGGCAGTCAGCATGTGCCTGCCTGCGACCTCGTCTATCGTGGGTAGGCCCTGGCCCCAGCGATCCTTAAGCCCTTCGATCTGGGCGTCAAGCGACCCCACTGGATCCGTGCCGCTAGTCGGTGCCGAGAATGGCACGTCATCGACGTCTGCCACCGAGAGAAGGTGCGCGGCTATCGTCACGCCCCGTTTCTCGAGGACTTGCAGGGCAATGGCCCCTGCGGCGCAAAGTGGTGCGGTCAGCCTACCCGAGAAGTGCCCGCCGCCCCTGGGGTCATGGTTGCCATGCCACTTAGCCCATGCCGTGAGGTCGGCGTGTCCCGGGCGGGGAATCGTGAGGAAGTCAGCGTAGTCGCCCGGACGGGTGTCAGCGTTCGCGATCTCGAGGGCGAGGGGCGCTCCGCAGGTGACCCCGTCGGGGTTCAGGCCCGAGAGGAAGCGCGGCTCATCGGCCTCCTTGCGCGGCGTCGACCAGTCTCCCTGTCCAGGCGCGCGGCGTGCCATGAACCGGGCGAGCGCCGCAGGATCGACCCTGAGGCCGGAGGGGAGCCCTTCCATGACGCAGCCTATGGCCGCAGAGTGCGATTGGCCAAAGATCGTGACCCTGAGCGTGGTTCCGAACGTGGACGGCATCAGGCATCCTTCCCTTCCACGATACCGCCGAGTAGGCGAAAGTCATCGAAGAAGGCAGGATAGGACTTAGAGACGCACTCGGCTGCATGGATGGTGGTTGGTCCTGTGCAGTAGGCGGCAGCGACCGCAGCCATCATGGCGATGCGGTGATCGCCCGCCGCGTCCACCTCACCGCCCGCGAGCCTGCCCGAGCCAAGGACCTCGATGACGTCTTCTGTGGCGTTCACGCACGCCCCCATGCGACGGAGCGTGAGGCACACCGTCTTGATGCGATCTGACTCCTTGAGGCGCAGGCGACCGACTCCCGTGATACGGGAGTCGCCCTGCGCGAAGGCACACGCCACGGCAAGTGGCGGCACGAGGTCGGGGGTGTCACTCGCGTCGAAGCTGCATGGGCCGAGCTGGCTCGCACGGCAGCTGACGCCGTCCGCTCTTGAAAAGATCTGCGCGCCCATGGACTTAAGGGCCAAGGCCATGGCTCGGTCTCCCTGGCTGCTTGCGGTATCAAGCCCTCGCAGCGTGATGCCGTCTCCCCCAATGGCTCCGGCACAAAGCCAGAAGGCCCCGCAGGACCAGTCGCCTTCAATGGTGAGCGTACCTGGGCAGACCAGACCTTCCTCGCAGTGGGGCGTGAGACTCCAATACGGTCTTCCACCGCACATGCGGCGCGCCATCTCGACCTCGGCGCCAAAGGAGGCGAGCATGTCGATGGTCATACCTATGTAAGAGCGCGACTCCACGGGCTCCTCCACAAGGACGCATATAGGGCCTCCCAGGGCGGCGCTCGCGAGGAGAAGACCGCTCACATACTGAGAGGATATGTTACCCGGCAGCCTGAACTCACCGGGACGAAGCGTCCCCGACAGCCTGAGCGGGAGCCTTCCCTGCCAGTCAAGAACAGCTCCGTGACGAACAAGCTCGTCGCTCAGGGGAAGGAGGGGCCTTTCGGCGAGCCTCCCCTGCCCATCGAGGGTGGCATCCACACCCAGGGCGCAGGCGAGGGGAAGCATGAAGCGCAGGGTCGAGGCGGACTCCCTGCAGTCGAGAAGGACAACCTCCTTGGGACGAAGCCGTCCGCCCTCACGAGGAATAGGTCGTACCCTGAAGCCAGCACTCGTGCGGGCAATACGAGCGCCGAGCGCCTCGAGGCACCCCACCGTGGCGTCGATGTCATCTGAGCTTGTCGGACAGAGGATGTCGGTCATCTGCGAGCAGAGCGCGGCGAGGATGAGCGCGCGATGTGCCAGCGATTTGGAGGCGATGGCACGGGTCGCGCCGGCAAGGGGGTGGGGGTGAATGGTCAGGTCCACGGCTAGCGGCTCTCGCACCCGAGGTCGATGATCTCGCGAAGGCCCTCGATCGTGATGTCCCTCAGCTCGACTCTCCCGATCTCGCGTGGAACCACGACGTTCAGATGGTCTGCACGACGCTTTTTGTCATGGGTGGCAAAGGAGAGGAGCGTCTCTGCGTCTATATCGGTATCGGTGGGGAGACCATGCGCGCAGACAACGTCCTCGATGCGCCGGGCCGTAACCTCAGAGCACCAGCCCATGCGGGCCGATGCGCGCGCGATGATGCACATACCAGCAGAGATGGACGAGCCATGGCCAAGCCTAAAGTCACTCGCGGCTTCGATGGCATGGCCGAGGGTATGGCCAAAGTTCAGTGTCTGGCGAAGGCCACCCTCCCGCTCGTCAGCCTCGACAACAGAGCGCTTTATCTCTATGCTGTGCGCCACGATGCGCACAAGCCTCTCTTTGCCCACGTCCTTTGCAGCGATGGGGTCGGCCTCTAGCTCAAGGAACAACGCGGCGTCGGCAATGACGCCGTACTTGATGATCTCGCCGCAGGAATCCGCAAAAAGCTCGTGGCTCAGGCTATCAAGAAGGCTCAGGTCAGCGACGACGAGCGAGGGTTGCCAGAAGGCGCCTGCAAGGTTCTTGCCAGCCTTGAGGTCAACGGCGCACTTACCCCCCACCGAGGAGTCTACCATGGCCAGAAGCGAGGTCGGCAGCTGAACGACGGCGCAGCCCCTAAGGTACATCGCGGCCGCGAGGCCGGCGATGTCGCCGACAACGCCTCCCCCCAAGGCCACGACGATGTCGTCGCGCGTAAGCCCGTCTGAGGCAAGCCCCTCAAGGAGGCTCGAGAGCGTGTGGATATTCTTGCTCGCCTCGCCCGCCTCGAAGGTCTGGACGGTGCAGCTCAGACCCGCATCCGCAAGCGCCGAGACGACCCCGTCCGCATAGAGGGGTGCCACGTTGGAGTCAGAGATGACCTGGGCCTTGGCCGCCTTGGGGCAGACGGTGCGGGTGAGCCTCCCCAACTCGCCGATGAGGCGCTCGCCGACATGGACCTGATAGCACCTTGAGGGGGTGCGGACGTCAATGACCTGAGCTTGGCTCATCGTCTTTCGACCTCCCTCTTGCGCCGGTCTCCCTCGGCGAGGAGCGCCTCTAGGCGCTCACCGTCGAGGGCATCGAGGGCATCCCGGTACTGCTGCAAGCTTTCGATGAGAATGCCTATCTCACGCGAGAGGTTATCTGCGTCATCGAGCATGAGCTCTCGCCACATGGGCGCGTTCAGGCGGGCGACGCGCGTCAGGTCCCGGTAGGAGCCTGCCGAAAAGCCCTGGTGGGTCATCGCCACGGGACTCTTGACATAGGCGTTCGAGACCACATGGGCGAGCTGCGAGGTGAAGGCGATGATCTCATCGTGGCGCTCTGCCGTCGTCACCGTAAACTGTCCGAAGCCGCAGGGCTCGAGCAGTCGCTCTATGCGATCGAGCACATCGAGCCTCCCGATGTCATCCATGTCATCGGGAGCCACCATGACCATGGGGGCATCCTTGAACATGGTGGCGCGGGAGTGGGCGTAACCTGAGTACTGGGTACCTGCCATGGGGTGGCAGCCCACGAAGTGCCAGTCATGACGTCTCGCGATGGGAAAGCACGCCTCACAGACCCTTCGCTTGACGCTCGCGACGTCTATGACAATGGTGCCCGGTGAGATGAGATCCTCCCTCTCGCTCAGCCAATCGATGCTCATCTGGGGATATCCCGCAAGGATGCAGAGCTCGCAGCTGCCTAACGTCTTATCAGTGAGTTCAGCGTCAACGGTGTCGACCATCGCGAGCTCGAGTGTCGAGCGAGTTCGGTTCCACGCGAGGACCTCGTGACCCCCTTGGTGGAGGGCGCGCGCAAACGAGCCACCCATGAGGCCCAGACCCACGATGCCCACGCGCCCCGGCACGAAGGTGGCCGTCTCGCCAGCCATGCTAGACCCCCACGTCGGCGGAGATGGCCTCGCGGATGAGGGCGATGCGCCTCATGGCATCGGCAAACTGCGGAGGCGTGAGGGCCTGCGCACCGTCCGACCACGCTTCACTTGGCCTGTCGTGGACCTCTATCTCAAGGCCGTCGGCACCGGCAGCACAGGCGGCGTAGGCAATGGGACGCACGTAGCGGGTATAGCCCGTCGCATGGCTGGGATCGCCTACGACGGGCAGGTGGGAGAGGTGATGCAGAACGGGAATCGCGTTCACGTCGAAGCTGTTGCGCGTGCGCGTCTCGAAGCTGCGGATACCCCGCTCGCAGAGGATGACGTTGGGGTTGCCCTCGCTCATGATGTACTCGGCCGCCATCAGAAGCTCGTCTATCGTGCCTGCAAGGCCACGTTTGAGGAGTACCGGCACACCGGTCTTGCCCACCTCGCGCAAGAGCGGAAAGTTCTGGGCGTTCCTAGCCCCTATCTGCATGACGTCGATCCCCTTGTCAAGGAAGAGCCCGACGTCACGTGGATCCATGACCTCGGTCACGACGGGCATGTCGAGCTCGGCGCTGGCCTCCATGAGAAGGTCGAGCCCCGTAGGCCCCATGCCTTGATGGGAGTAGGGGCTCGTGCGGGGCTTATAGGCACCTCCCCTGAGCATCGTGGCGCCCGCCTTTTTGACAGCGCGCGCTATCGTGAGGAGCCCCTCTCCCTCGACAGAACACGGACCTGCGATGACCTGGAAGTTCCCGCCGCCGATACGAACGCCGTGGCCGCAGTCGATGATGGAGTCGGCAGGATGGAACTTGCGATTGGCCTTCTTGAAAGGCTCGGTGACGCGCTTCACCTGCTCCACGATCTCCATGGACTCAAGGAGGAAGGGATCGATCCGGGTCGTGTCCCCGATGATGCCGACGATCGTCTCGTGCTCGCCCCTGGAGATGTTCGTCTTGAAACCGCGCCCCTCGATCCAGTTGACGAAGTGGCCAAGCTGCGCCTCGGTCGCCGTATCCTTGACTATCGCGATCATGCAAGACCCCCTGCTCCCGACTCGGCACCGGATCGGATCACATCGAACTCGCAGACAAGACCAACCGCACCCTCGGTGCCGTCGGCCACGAGCCACCATGGTGACCCCGGTGGGGCTCGAACCCACGACCTTTCGCTCCGGAGGCGAACGCTCTAATCCACTGAGCTACGGGGCCACACGAAAAGAGATTATAGCGAATGCTGTCCACGTGTCGCCGTTTGCGAGATAATCAAGGGATGAGAAGCGAACAATTCACAAGTTGGGAAAGCATATGCCATCTTCAGGAGAAGCGTTTTGGTCCGCCGTCACTGCGGCCCGCAACCCCAAGGTCCTCAAGACCGAGGGCGGGACTTGGCACTACGTTGACGTGAGCAACATCCCTGGCGTCGAGCGACTCCCACACGCCCTCGTGGTGTTGCTCGAGAACTGCGTGAGGCGCTCCGCCACCGATGAGGACGCCGTCCGCTTTGCGAGGCAGATCGTGGACGCGGGCCTTTGCGGTAGGCAGGGAGGCGAGATCGAGTTCATGCCTGCCCGCGCGCTCTTCCAAGACTTCACGGGCGTCCCCGTCTTTGTGGACTTCGCCGCGATGCGGGACGCCATGGTCACGCGAGGGGGAGATCCCTCCAAGGTGAACCCGCACATCCCCTGCACGCTCGTTGTTGATCACTCGGTCACTGCGGACTGTGCGGGCGAGGAGGATTGCGACGTCGCCAACGAGGAGCTCGAGGCCGCTCGTAATGCCGAGCGCTTCTCCTTTCTCAAATGGGCGAGCAGGTCGTTTCAAAACGTCCAGATCGTCCCCCCGGGAGGTGGCATCTGCCACCAGCTCAACATAGAGCGCTTCTGCGAGGTCGTCACAACCGACGCGATGGCCGCAGCTGACGTCGTCTGCTTTGACACGCTTGTGGGAACCGACTCCCACACGACGACCGCGAACGGCCTGGGCGTTCTCGGCTGGGGCGTCGGCGGCATCGAAGCCGAGGCCGCTGCCCTCGGTCAGCCCATATCGATGCTCGTTCCCCCCGTGGTCGAGCTCAGGCTCACGGGCAAGCTTGGTGATGCGATCTCGGGTATGGACCTCGCACTCACGGTGGCGAAGCTGCTGCGGGAGGCTGATGTCGTCGGTTGCCTCGTCGAGGTGACGGGTCCGGGCGTGGCGGCGCTCACGCCCACACAACGAGCCTGCGTCGCCAACATGACGCCCGAGTACGGCTCCACGACGACGCTCTTCCCGGTCGATGAAGCCGCCATCGAATACCTTAGGCTCACGGGCAGAGAGCCCGCGAGAGTCGCCCTCGTCGAGGGTTACCTCAAGGCCCAAGGCGTCTTCGGTGTGGGGGAGGGCCGCAGGTACGCCCGCACCATCGAGCTCGACCTTGCGCGCGTCGTGACCTCCCTTGCCGGTCCGTCGCGCCCCCACAACCTCGTCACGCCAGCTACGCTCCAGAAGGCCTTCCGCAAGGCCGCGCTCGCCCATGGCAAAGATAAGTTCTCTGAAACCTTCGACGTCGAGGTCGCGGGTAAGCGCTTCAGACTGGGCCATGGGACGCTGGCCATCGCCGCCATCACGAGCTGCACGACGGCGACAGACCCCGCGATGATGGTCGCCGCAGGCCTCCTCGCCAAGAAGGCGCTGGAGAGGGACTTGTCGACCAAGCCGTGGGTCAAGCGCATCCTCGCCCCCGGCAGCCATGCCACCGATCTCTTGCTCAGGAGATCGGGCCTCATCGACGACTTGTTCAAGTTGGGCTTCTACACCTGTGGTTTCGGCTGTATGAGCTGCATCGGAAACTCCGGCGAGATATCCCCCGCGCTGAGGGATCGGGCCGGCGAGATGGAGCTCACGAGCATCCTCTCGGGCAACCGAAACTTCGACGGCAGGATCTCGCCGGATGTCGCTCAGAACTACCTTACGCAGCCCGCCCTCGTGGTCGCCTATGCACTCGTTGGCTCGCTTGACGTGGATCTCTCGAGCGAGCCGGTGGGTGAGGACCCAAATGGAAGGCCTGTCATGCTCGATGAGCTTCTGCCTACGTCAGCCGAGATCAACGCGGCTCTCTCCCGGGTGCTCACGCCCGATCTCTTTATCGAGGGCGCGCGAGGCCTCCTCGACGGTTCGGCGGCTTGGGAGAAGTTCAAGGTTGAAAACTCAGCCACCTTTCCCTGGAATGAGTCCTCGACCTACATCCGTCGCGCTCCCTACTTCGAGATCGCAAGACAGCGTGACGTCATCGAGGTCGAGGGCGCGCGTGCCCTCGCACTGCTCGGGGACTTCGTCACGACCGATCATATATCGCCGGCGGGGACCATCGTCGCCGACGCACCTGCGGCAAGCTACCTGCGCGCCTGCGGCGTGGCTCAGAAGGACTTCAACAGCTACGGCAGCCGACGGGGCAACCACGAGGTCATGGTACGCGGCACCTTCGCAAATGTGCGTCTTGAAAACGCCCTTGCCAAGGGAAGGAGCGGCTGGTGGACCTTTGATGCGCTCGAGGGTGCGGTCAGGCCCATCTTTGACGTCTCGTGCCACTACGCCGAGGAGGGTATCGCCTGTGTCATCATCGCAGGAAAGATGTACGGATCGGGATCGAGTCGCGACTGGGCGGCAAAGGGACCCCTGCTTTTAGGGGTCCGTGCCGTCATAGCCGAGAGCTTCGAGCGCATCCACCGATCCAACCTCGTCCAGATGGGTATCGTTCCCCTCGAGTTCTTGGGGGGTGAGTCTGCGGCTTCGCTCGGCATCAGAGGCAACGAGACGTTCGGCCTAGAAGCCATCGACCTCACGGAGGGCCTTCCAAAACGTCAGGTCTGCCAGGTAAGGGCCACGAGGCCGGATGGCAGCGCATGTGCGTTCGAATGTCGCGTTCGTATCGACACGCCTATGGAAGGTAGGTTCGTAGCCTCGGGGGGTATCCTTCCTTATGTACTCGGTCAGATGGCCTCGTCGTGCGCCTCATCCACTCAGCATTCTTAGGAGTACGCCCGTGATCTGTCCCAACTGCAGTGCGAACGTGCCAGACGACTCGCTGCGCTGCCCTGCCTGTCGCGCCGACCTCGGTCGGACCGTCGTCATACCCAAGCTGGAGGGCAGGTGGTGCAAGAGCTGCGGATCCCTCATACCCGACGACGCCGACACCTGTCCGAGCTGTGGGTTCCCTGCGCCCAAGCCCGCCGGGCACGAGATCGTGCGGCACCCGCAGGCCCTAGCGATAGAAGGGGATGATCCTGATGACGCCACGCTCCAGGGAGAGCTTGATCCTGAGTCACCCGAGGACGAGGAGTCGCACTCCACTGAGGAGACGCACGCCATCGTGCGCATCGAGAGCGCCATCCCATCAGCACCCGTTCCAGGCAACCCCAGGGTCGATCGCGAGCATGCGCTGCGCCTGCGCACGCTCGCGTTCGCCCTTGTCGCCGCCCTCGTGTTCGTGGGCGGGGGCGTCCTTCTCATCACCCATCCCTGGGACCCGAGCGCGAACGACCCGAGGGCGAGGGCCGAGGCGGACACCTCCAGGGCGGGCTTTCCAGGTATCGTGAGCGAGCTCAAAGGGCAGGACAACAGGATAAACATCTCCACTGACATCCGGAGTGGCGACGACACCACGCTCGCCAAGCTCCAAGACGTCTATATCAAGCTTGGCGACCTCAAGAAGGAGGTCGACAAGAACGAGGAGCTCTACAGAAGCGTCGCGGCGTCGGGTGACGAGTCCGCCCGCGAGCGGGGCAAGGAGGAAGCCATCCAGCTCTCGCTTGACATAAGCAACCTCATCCAGTCCATCGCCGACATCGACGTCACCTCCGGCACCTATGCGAGCGACGCCCAGAACATGTCCACGCTCGGAAACTACCTGAGAAACCGCATGGATGCGCTTACCAGGACCTGGAAGCGAGCGCTTAGGGTCAGCTCTCCCGAGAGCCACTCCGGCGAGATCCTCGGCTACCTCACGGATTCGGGCCAGGGTTCCTGGAAGAACCAGTTCGAGCAGAGCTACCCGACCATGTCGCCCCAAAAGAAGTAGGAGTTGTGCACCTGTGCGGCTGCCCTCTGCCGAATATGTGAAACAGAGACGCGGCTGATAGAATATTCTGTGCCTTGTATGGACCATAGCCATAAACGGGAGGGAATGCGATGGCTCTTTTTGGGAAAAGGCTTTATACGCCCACCTACAAGGTGAGCGGTGGCGAGGTCGCCGTCCTCGAAACCTCCAAGGGCACCATCCGCGTGAGGCTCGACGGAGAGGGCGCACCCATCCACGTCGCAAACTTCTGCGAACTTGCCACTTCTGGCTTCTACGATGGGCTCAAGTTCCATCGTTACGTCCCCGGCTTCGTCATTCAGGGCGGCTGTCCCAATACGCGCGACATGAGCCCAGAGGATGTCGCAGCGGGCAGGATCGGCCCGAGCGGCATGCCAGGTACGGGTGGGCCCGGCTACGCCATCCATGAGGAGTATACGACCAACCCGCGCAACAGCCACGTTGACGGGGCGCTCGCCATGGCACGATCGCAAGATCCCAACTCAGCGGGATCGCAGTTCTACCTTTGCCTCGGCGCCCAGCACACCCTCGATAGCAACTACACGGTCTTTGGAACGACGATCGAGGGCTTGGACGTCATAGCCACCCTTCGCGCTGGTGATGCCATCAACTCCGTGAAGATAGAGGACCGTTAGGCAGCCGGCCGCTTTGGTAGGTGAAAGTTTCAGGAGGTTAGACAGTGAACCAGCAATCATTTGAGGCGGGCAAGGCCGCCTATGGTCGCGGTGACATACTCAGAGCCGTCAGACAGCTCAGCGCCGCAAAGGAGCCTGGCGAGGTGTCCGGTTCCGTCGACCACCTCCTTGGCAACTGTTACATGAGGCTCAGCCGCTTTTCTGACGCGGCGCGCTGCTACGCCGACGCGCTCCACGACGCCTCCTACGGCCACTTTGGTGCGCTCGCCTGCAACAGGGGTCGCGCCCTTTTGGCCGCTGGTCGTCCCAAGGAGGCCGTCGCAGCACTTTCCATGGCCGTCAGCGATCACGAGTACCCGACTCCATACAAGGCCTACACCGCCCTCGGCAACGCATATAAGCGTATGGGCAACATCCGTGAGGCGGGCGTGGCATTTAGGAACGCGGCCATCGACGAGGGCAACCCAGATCCGTCAAACTCCCTATGCGAGTTGGGCCACTGTTTCATGCAAATGGGTCGTGCGGTGGACGCCGTCGAGGCCTATCGCACGGCACTCGACTTCGCGACCCCTCGTGAGAGTCAGGGTGCCATCTACGGAGACCTCGGCCTTGCCTATGTTGCGGCCAACAAGATGTCCGAGGCTGTGGACGCCTTCGATCATGCTACCGAGAGCGGCCACCTGTTGCGCCCCGAGGTGCAGGTTGCCTACGATGCCGCCAAGAAGGCCGTGGCTGCCCTGCAGGGCGGCGGTCCCTCCGAGACGGACGCGTTTCTTGCGGCTGCGGGATATGGCGGTGGCATCGACCCGCTCGATCCTACCGGTGCAACCGGTGAGGTCATACCGTCTCCCGAGGACACGGGCTTTTTCTCGGTCACCGAGGAGGAGATCGTTGCCAACGCCAAGAAAAACCGCAAGATTCGCCGCAAACACAGGCACCGCGGCCTCAAGGTCCTCCTGATTCTTGTCTTGCTGCTCGTCCTCGCCGCAGGGGCTGCCGGGTTCTTGTACTACAAGGGCTATGGCTGGCCCACCCAGGCATCTGTCGTCGAGAAGCTCTTCAAGGACAACGCAGCTGGCGAGGATGTGGCGCCCCTCTTCGCCTCGAGCGTCTCAAGTGCCGAGAGGGCCCAGATGAAGTCGACCCTTCCCGTCTCACTGAACAACGTGACGATTGACGACGTCGAGCGATCAATGAGTTCGACGACGGTCATCGCGACGGTCAAGCTTTCGTCCGGTGGCGAGCAGAGGTACCAGCTTACGCTCACGCGTGACGGCATAGGCTGGCAGGTAAGTTCGGTCGACTACGTCTTTGACTCCCAAGAGGAGGGTTCAACGACCATTGACACGAACACCTCGCCAGAACCTGCGGGATCGAGTGGCTCCTCGAGTTCCACAGAATCCGGTGCAACTACGGGTACCATCTCAACAACGAACAATGAGACCTCGGGCGAATAGAACCTTGACGAGCGTTAGGTTCATGCGATTGGAAACAGCCAATGTCGATTATCGACTCGTTCTTTGGTGAATACGACGGAGACCTGGCCATCGACCTGGGTACAGCAAATACCCTTGTCGCTGCGCGGGGTCAGGGCATCGTTCTTAACGAGCCCTCCGTCGTCGCGATCGACCAAAGCGCGGACCGTGTCTTGGCTGTGGGCGCGGATGCGAAGCGCATGATAGGAAGGACCCCTGGCTCCATCATCGCCGAGCGTCCCCTTAAGGACGGCGTCATCGCGGACTTCGACGTCACCGAAGTCATGTTGCGCTACTTCATCGAGAAGGCGCGCGGCACGCGCCGCTACCCTTGGTCACCGAGGCCGCGTGTCGTCGTGTGCGTTCCCTCCGGCGTGACCTCAGTCGAGAAGCGCGCCGTCTTCGAGGCGACAATATCTGCGGGTGCCCGCCAGGCCTATCTCATCGAGGAGCCCATGGCGGCTGCAATCGGGGCCGACCTGCCGATTGAGGACCCGACTGGCTCCATGGTCGTGGACATTGGTGGCGGCACGACTGAGGTCGCCGTCATCGCCATGGGTGGCATCGTCGTCTCACAGTCCATCAGGACGGCGGGAGATGAGTTCGACCAGACGATACTCGAGCATGTTCGTGACGCCTACAACCTCTCCATCGGTGAGAGGACCGCAGAGGACATCAAGATAAAGGTCGGGTCGGCCGCACCTTTGGTGGAGGAGCTCGACGTCGAGGTCAACGGCCGAGATGTCCTGTCCGGCATGCCCAAGTCGGTACGCATCGAGTCCGAGGAGATCCGTCGCGCGCTCGACAAGCCGCTCGATGAGGTGACGAAGGCCGTCAAGGACGCCCTCGACGTCACGCCGCCTGACCTCGCAAGTGACCTCATGTACTACGGCGTTCTGCTCACAGGTGGGGGTGGTCTGCTCAGGGGCCTTGATCAGCGGCTGCGTGACGAGACAGGCGTGCCTGTCAACGTGAGTCCCACCGCACTGGAAAACGTCGTCAACGGCTGCGCCAAGGTGCTCGAGGCCAACGCGCTCACGGGCGGCTTCGTGCAGAGCGCCAGTCAGTAGGGTGGCATGGCGCGCTTAGCTGGCGTGGACCAGCCCACGCCTGGACTACGTAAGAGCGATTCGGATTCTGGTGCCAGGCTCTTCGTCTTCCTCGTGGTGCTCTCTCTCGTCATGTTTACGATGAGCGCCCGCGAGAGTGGCTCCGGCTTCTTTACGACACTGCGCGGCGGCTTCATGACTGTCACGACACCTCTTCGCGTCGTTGGCTCAGCTCTCACGACGCCCTTTCAGGCCCTTGGGAACGTATTCTCTAACCTCACAGCAACCCAAGAGACGCTCTCGGACCTTCGGGAGGAGAACGAGCGGCTCTTGGCCAAGAACGCAGAGCTCCAAGAAGAGGCTCAGGCCGCAAAGAGGCTTCAGGACCTCTTGGGGCTTCAGAGCAGCTATAGCCTGCAGTCAACGGCAGCTCGCATTATCTCCACCTCGACCGACTCGTGGAGCAGGACGGTCGTTATCGACAGGGGCAGCTCCTCGGGTCTCGCGATCGGCATGCCGGTGACCAACTCGAGCGGCGCCATCGGTCAGATCATCGAGTGTGGCCCCACCTCCGCCACCGTGAGGCTCATTGCAGACGAGAACTCGTCCGTCTCGGCGCTGGTACAGTCGAGTCGTGCCCAGGGTGTGCTCAAGGGCTCTGCGGGCGGCACGCTCCACCTGACGCTCATCGCCACCGATCAATCGGTATCGGTGGGAGACAGCGTCGTGACAAGTGGGCTTGGCGGCGTCTATCCTAAGGGATTGCCCTTGGGAAGGGTGCTCTCCGTCAACAAGAACGACGGCGATCTCTACTACACCATCGTCGTCGAGCCGCCCTCTTCGGCCGAGAGCTTCGAGGAGGTGCTCGTCATCACCTCGCTCACGGAGAACCAGAAGGCGAGCTCAGAGGACATCGCGAAGGCGGACGATCAGGACAGCTCGCTGACAGGCGGTTCGGGTGACTCGACGTCCACACCGAGCGACTCTGGATCGTCTGGTGTGTCGGACCGAGCGGAGGGCTCGTCAGCCTCCGATCGACAGAGCACTCGCTAGCGTTTCGGTAGGAGGTGTCCATGCAGGTAAACAACACACACAAACATAGACGTGACAGCGCGGCCCTCGCTGGCGTGTGTCTTGTCCTTCAGATCGCCGTCGCGCCCTATCTTGCCGTAGGCAATGGTCACATCAACTTCGCCCTTATCTTCTGTGCCATCGTCACCCTAACGGTGGGAGGCAGCTGGGGCGTGCTGTGCGGCTTTCTCTCGGGCCTTGTCTTCGACCTCAGCACGACCGGACCGGTCGGCCTCATGGCCTTCCTGCTCACCAGCGCAGCCTTCGTCATGGGCATGGAGTCCAGAAATCGTCTTCAGGACGACTCCGCCGCCGCCATGATCCTCTTCTTCATGACCTGCCTTGCCGTGAGCGTCTCCTACAACCTGGCAATGTTTCTGGTAGGTGAGGCTCACTCTGTGGTCGATGTGCTCTTCTTGAGGAGCCTTCCCAGCTTCATTCTGACCTCTGTGGCCTTCCTGCCCTTTGCCTGGCGCTACTCCAAGGGCTCGTCGCATACGCTGAGCATGGGCGTGCCCACCAAAAAGCGCGCTGGAAAGTATGGCGCAGGAACCCCTTAGGTGAACACTCATGAATCCCGTGATCATCATCATCGCAGTCTTGGCAGTCATTCTGGTCTGCCTCATCGTTGCCTTCATCCTCCTGGGCAGGGGCGACAGCCGCTTCACCTTTGACATAGGTGGCAGCGTCCCCACGGCAGCGGGCGGAGGGGACAGCTCTACCGAGACGGGGTTCAAGAACAGGCTTCTTGGCCTTAAGGTCTTCGCGGGAACCGTTATCGGGGCGCTTTTTGTCAGACTTTGGAGCATGCAGCTCGTCTCCGTCAACGACTACAGCGCCAAGGCCGAGAGTAACAGAACCCGAACTATCCTTGTCTTCGCACCCCGAGGTCGTATTCTCGACCGCAATGGAAACGAGCTGGTCACCAACCGCCCGAGCCTCTGCGTCGTCGCGAAGTCTGACGTCGCTGCCAATCCCATCGAGGTCAAGCTTTTGGCCAACTTGCTCGGCATGCCATCCATGGCCGTCAAGCACAAGATAGAGAATGCCAGTGAGGGAGCCCAGAGCCTGAGGACGGTGGCCGAGGACGTGTCAAGGCGCGTCGTCGCCTACATCGGCGAGCACACCTATCTCTTCGACGGGGTCCAGATCGCCCAACGGACCCAGCGACTCTACCCCAACGGAAACCTCGCCGCGCACGTCTTGGGCTACACTGGTCCGATCACCACCGACCAGGTAAAGAACATGGACGAGGCGTCGGGGGGCTCCATACGCTATGAGCTTGGCGACATCGTCGGGCAGTCGGGCATCGAGCGTCAATATGAGAGTATCCTACAGGGTATCAAGGGCGAACAAGTTGTCTACGTCAATGCCAATGGCGACGTGCTCTCCACATCGAGCTCGGTCGAGTCTCAAGGCGGCTCCGACATCACGCTCACCCTCGACAAATCCATCCAGAGGGCAGCGGAGGAGTCCCTTGCAAGCAACATCCAGAGGCTGTATAAGCTCGGTCGCACCGACTGCCACGGTGGTGCCGCGATCGTGATCGACGTGACCAACGGCGACGTGCTCGCTATGGCAAGCCACCCCACCTACTCGCCTAACGTCTTCGTCGGGGGCATCTCGAATGACGATTGGAACGCGCTCTCGTCCGAGAGTTCCCACAATCCCCTGCTCAACAGGGCCATTGCAGGGCAGTATCCCTCTGCTTCGACGATAAAGCCGCTCACGACCTTCGCGGCCCTCAACTTCGGCATCGCGACCACGGACTCAAGCTACTATTGCTCGGGCTACTGGACGGGCTTTGGCAGGGCATCAGGCCAGTACTGCTGGAAGAAGACGGGTCATGGTGGCATAGGCCTGCAGGGAGGCATCACCTATTCCTGTGACGTCGTCTTCTACGAGATCGGCAAGGGCTTCTTCTACTCTGATCACCCCGATGGCATGCAGGAGACATTCAGAAAATGGGGGCTTGGAGCCAAGGAGGGTATCGACTTGCCCGGTGAGGCCACAGGACGGGTGCCTGACGCGCAGTGGAAGGCAAGCTACTATGCGAACTCAAGCGAGGACGACAGGGCCTGGAAGGGCGGAGACTACACCAACCTCGCCATCGGGCAGGGGGACCTGTTGGTGACGCCGCTCCAGATGTGCTGCGTCTATGCGGGCATCTCCACCAAGGGCACCATCTGGAAGCCGCATCTGTTAAAATCCGTCGATGCTGCTGTGGGATCAGGGTCAGTCATCGATCACAAGGACGCGCTCACGTACCAGGTCGAGGAGAGGCCAGCGTACCTCGACTTGGTCCATGCAGGTCTCAAGGGCGTCATCTACGAGGAGTCAGAGGCGCAGACGTCCCACTTCGTCACGCTTCCCGTGACGGTGGCAGGCAAGACCGGCTCAGCCCAGACGCCTAAGAGCCAGCCCGACGGCTGGTTCATCGCCTATGCGCCCTACGATGACCCTAAGTATGTGATCGCGGCGGCCATTGAGTATGGAGGCTACGGTGCGGAGGGGGCCATGTATGTCGTACGCGACATCCTTGGAGAGATCTATGGTAGTCCCGATACCTCGACCGCACAGGACACGAGCGCGGTGAGATAGGGTCATGGCACAGTCACAGAACAACATGGGTGCAGCCCTCGGCTCGATCATGAGGGGGATGGGTGGCGCCATCGGACAGGTCATGAGCAAGAACCTGCGTAGCCCCCGCGCAGGTGCGAGCGCACGAAACCGGTCGAACTTCTATCGCCCGCAGCTCTTGTCCGCCCTCGCCTTGGTGGGCTTTGGGGCCCTTGTCATCTGGACGGCGTCGCTCTCGATCTCAGAGGCCTCGTTCTTCCGTCAGTGCCTGGGCATCGCGCTCGGCCTCGCCGCAGCCCTCGTCATGTGGCGCTACGACTACCGCGTGCTCGCCAACACGACAAAGGCGCTACTCATCGCTGACGTCGTCCTCATGCTCCTGCCGCTCGTACCAGGCCTGAGCCATACTGCCAAGGGTGCGACAGGCTGGGTCAAGGTGCCGTTTTCGACATTCACCTTTCAGCCCTCCGAGTTCGCCAAGCTTGTCACCATCTACCTCATGGCGGCCCTAGGAGCGGAGTACAACGGACGCATCGAGGCCCTCAAGGACTACATGAAGCTCTGTGGCATCCTTGTTATCCCGTTTCTGCTCATCTTGCTTCAACCGGATCTTGGAACGGGGCTCATCGTGCTCGTGACGGGAGCCTCCATCATCATCTGTTCCGGTGCCAAGAGGAGATGGGTCGTCGTAACCATCGCGTGCATAGTCCTCTTCGCAACTGTCGTCGTTGTGACGTCCATGACGCCTGGCCTGCCCCATCTGCTCAAACCCTATCAGCTCAACCGCCTCATCGTGTTCGTGGACTCCTCGGTGGACCCGTCGGGCAATGGCTACAACCTCCAACAGGCAAAGATTGCCGTGGGGTCGGGTGGGCTCCTTGGCAAGGGCATCGGTCACGCCAGCCAGGCGGGTAGCGGCTTTCTGCCAGAGGCACACACGGACTTCGTGTTCGCGTTTCTTGCCGAGGAGTTTGGTTTCATTGGCTCGGCGCTGCTCCTGGGCCTCTTCGCTATCCTCATCTTCTCGACCATCACGCTCGCACAGCGGGTGGAAGCACCCTTCGGCAAGCTCGTGCTCGTTGGTATCGCCACGATGTGGTCTTTTCAACTCTTGCAGAACGTGGGAATGTGCATCGGTATCATGCCCATTACCGGCATTCCGCTTCCCTTCATAAGCTATGGCTCCTCCTCTATGCTGACCCAGCTCATGGCGGTCGGGATGGTGCAGTCCGTGTGGAACCACATCCCGAAGACCGCCTAACCATGGGTCTTGGCAAACTAAGCACCCGCAAGGAGATCAAATGACTCGAAGACCTGCGTTTTTCAGCTTCGACCTCGCAGAGACCCTCAATGCCGGCAGACAGGCCGAGATGAGACGCACCCAGAACCTGTGCGTGACGATCTTCGTGTCTGCACAGGCCGACACCGCTCTCGTTATGGCCATTAAGAACGCCTTCGTGCCAGAGCTCACGAGCTCGACGGTCGTCGTACGCCCGCTCGAGCCGGGGTCGATGCCGCCTGTGGACTCTGACCTTTGCGTCGTGGTGCCCGATGACGGGGGGGAGCTTGCGCTGCGTTGTGCCCGCTCCTCTGCTGACGTCGGTGTTCCCTGCCGCGTGATTGTGGAGACAAGCCTCGAGGTCCACGACCTTGGGCCTGACGTGGCGAACGGCCTCGCGGGCTACATCGTCGCCTCTGACCCCCAGGCAGCACTTACGGAGTTTGCGGACTGGGTGATACGGGCCTGTCCCGACACAGGTCTTGCGCTTGCCGCCAACTTTTCGTTCTTGCGTCCCGCCAAGATATCGGAGATCATAAGACGCTACTCTAAGGAGAACGCGCTCATCGGTGCCATATCGCTCATCCCCGGGGCAGATCTGCCCATCATGACCGTAAACCAGTTCAGGATGGCGTTCGAGATCGCTGCTGCCTGTGGCGTGCGGCTCAGGATTACACGCATCACAGACCTCGCGGGTATTCTTGGTGCCGGCTTTGCCTATCGCTCTCTTGCCCGATCGCTCGTCAGCGCCATCCCGATCGTTGGCTGGGCTATCAAGGGCGGCGTCGGCTATCTGGGCACCCAGACGACCGGTCACGCGCTAGCACTGCGCTACTGTGGGAGCGCGGGTGCAAACAGCCAGCCTTGAACGTGACCGAAACGTTCAGGGGATTCTCGGCACAGCGTTTACTGCCACGTGGCGGCGAGCGCACGGACTGCACGCCCTCACACTGCCACTCGACGTCGAGCGTACCAAAACGGTACGCTCAGGGCCGAGTGGCAGTGCCATCCACATGGAACTGCACGCTCAGGGCCGAGTGGCAGTGCCATCCACATGGAACTGCACGCTCAGGGCCGAGTGGCAGTGCC
>ERZ772772.369-NODE-369-length-27481-cov-4.196857_pt1 | contig 27481 bp, 19 predicted proteins | sample MGYA00511484_ERZ772772 | MGnify/ENA primary metagenome ERZ772772 (study PRJEB29015, sample SAMEA2737913) | human oral metagenome | biome: human oral; feature: human-associated habitat; material: dental | place: China | collected 2088 ... | reverse complement strand
TTATGTCTGTGGGTGTCATTTCTTTATTGCTTGCACAGTACACAAAAATTTTTGATATACTTGGTTATTTATTCTATCCTTTAACTTTATTTTTTAAAACTTCAGACCCATTTTTAATTGCAAAATCTGCCACAATAACTATTGCAGATATGTATGTTCCTGCAATTATTTCAACTGGTGCAAGTATTGATGTTAGATTCATAATAGCAGTTCTATGTATAAGTGAAATTTTATTTTTCTCTGCATCTATTCCTTGTATTCTAGCAACAGATATTCCAATAAAAGTCAGAGATATTATCATTATTTGGTTTGAGAGAGTGGTCATATCTTTAATATTGATAGTACCCATAGTAAAGTTTATTTTTTAATAAAAAAGGAGGTTCTTTATGGTACTTTTAAATCCAATTGTAATATCAGTTCTTGTCTTAACAGTGTTATGTTTATTTAAGTTACCAGTTCTTGCTGCTCTTTTATTATCGGCTCTTACAGCAGGACTAGCTGGAGGCTTTAACCTCACAGAAACTATGAGCGCATTCATTGGTGGAATGGGTGGAAATGCTAATACAGCTCTTAGTTATATTTTACTTGGTGCATTAGCATATACTATAAATAAAACTGGTGCAGCTGATATTTTAGCAAAAAAAATTTCAAAACTTGTAAAAGGAAATAAATTTGTTTTAGCTTTGATTATTATTTTAGTTTCTATAGCATCTGGAACTATTATTCCAGTACATATTGCCTTCATTCCTATATTAATTCCTCCTCTTTTAGCAATGATGAATCAAATGAAGATGGATAGAAGAATGTTAGCAATTTGTTTTGGCTTTGGGTTAAAAGCACCGTATATAACAATTCCTGTAGCCTATGGTGCCATATTCCAAGGAATAATTAAAGACTCTGTCAATGATGCTGGATTAAGAATAGGTTTAGATATTGTTTGGAAAACAACTTGGATAGCCGGACTTGCTATGTTGTTTGGTTTAATTTGTGGTTTGATATATTATTCAAAAAATAGAGAATATAGAATAGATGAAAAAAATCATGAAGATTTTTCCAATGATTCTGAAGAAATAATCATTGATCCTAAACATTGGCTAACACTTGGAGCAGGTATTATAGCATTAATTGTTCAATTGATAACAGGCTTATTACCCCTTGGTGCAATAGCTGCTTTAATATTTTTAGTTCTTGTAAGAGTTGTTAAATGGAAAGAAATTCAAGAAATTTTAGAAGGTGGAATTCATTTAATGGGATTTATAGCTTTTGTAATGCTTATTGCTTCAGGATATGCTACTGTCATAAGAGCAACAGGAGCCGTTGATCACTTAGTTGAAAGTGCATTTAATATGTTAGGTGGTTCAAAATTAGCAGGTTCTTCTATAATGATTTTATTAGGACTCCTTATAACTATGGGAATAGGAACATCATTTGGTACAGTCCCTGTTATTGCTGCTATCTATGTACCTCTTTCTATAAAACTTGGTTTTTCACCAGCTGCAATAGTATTTATGATAGCGGTTGCAGCAGCATTAGGAGATGCAGGTTCTCCAGCTTCTGATACTACTTTAGGTCCAACAGCAGGATTAAATGCTGATGGACAGCATGATCATATCTGGGATACTTGTGTGCCTCAATTTATATGTTATGATATTCCTCTTATGATAGCAGGAATTATTTGTCCATTATTTATGAATTGATAAGGTGAGCTTATGAGTTATATACTTTTAAAAAATTGTAGAGAATTATTGACTATTGAAGAAAATGCAAAAGATTTAATAGGTTTAAAAAACAATACTTCATTATTAATTGAGAATGAAAGAATAAAAAAAATTGGAACTTATGAAGATTTAAAAAAAGAAATCTCATCAAACAACTTTCAAGAAATTGATTGTTCTGATAAAGTTGTTATGCCTGGATATGTAGATTGTCATACGCATCTTATTTTTGGTGAAAGCAGAGTAGATGAATATGTAGCTTCTTTTACTATGACTAAAAATGAAATTAAAAACAAGATTGTTAGAACTGGAATAGAAGCTTCTATATTTTCAACTAGAAATGCAACTGATGAAGAACTTATAAATTCTTCTTTAATAAAATTAAATAGAATGTTAAAACATGGAACAACTACTGTTGAAATAAAGTCTGGCTATGGTATTGACATGGAAACAGAAATTAGGCTTTTAAAATTAATAAATATTTTAAAAGAAAAATCTCCACAAACAATATTAAGTACATATTTAGGAGCACATTATTTTGATACTAAAATGGGAAAAGAAAAATATATTGATTTTATGATTAATGAAGTTATGCCAGTAATAAAGAAAGAAAATCTTGCTCAATTTTGTGATGTCTGGTGTGATGAAGGATATTATAATGCTGAAGATTGTTATAAAATTTTAAAAGCTGGCTTAGAAAATGATATGTTACCAACATTACATACAGAATGCTATTCAGCAATAGGTGGAGCTAAAGTTGCAGCTGAATTAAAAGCTGCAAATGTAGGTCATCTAAATTATATAAGTTCAGAAGATATAAAATTGTTAAAAGAAGCAAATGTTGTTGGTGTTTTAATACCAAGTACTGACTTTTCTGTTAAGCATAAAAAACCTTTTGTTCCTAAACCTATGTTAGATGAAGGAATGACAATAGCAATTGCTACTAACTTAAATCCTGGAAATTGGGTAGAGGATATGAACATTTCAATGATATTAGCTTGTAGAAATCATAAAATGACAGAAAATGAAGCTATTAGAGCTACGACACTTGGAGGTGCTAAAGCATTAAAAATAGAAAAAGACTATGGTTCACTGGAAGTTAGTAAATTTGCTGATATCCAAATTAGAAATTCTGATAGCTATAAAAATGTAGTTTATAAATTTGGTGTAAATGAAATAGAGCATGTTATAAAAAATGGAAAAATTATCTTTTAAATGATAGGAGAAAATATGAATTATAAAGAAATCTTTGATTTAATATTAGACGAAAATGATTTTACAGTTGGAGGTGGTTCATCTTCAGCTATAGTTGGAGCTATGGCATGTGGATTAATGGGAATGGTCGCTAATCTTTCTAAAGGAAAAGATTATGGCTATTCTGATAAAGAATATGATGATATAATTAAAGAATTAAATGAGGCAAAAGCTAATTTTTTACAAGGAGCAGTTGATGATAATAAGGCATATATGTTAATTGTTAATGCCTATAAATTACCAAAATCATCTGAAGAAGAAAAAGAAATTAGAAGGAAAGCTATTCAAAATGCTGGTGTTGAAGCTGCAAAAGTTCCTCTTTCAAATGCTTTATTAAACAAAAAAGTAAATGAAATTGGTAAAAAATTATTAGAAAAATCAAATCCAGCCTGTATAACTGATTTACAAGCTGGTGTAGATTTATCTTATATTGGAATAAATATGGGAAAATCAAATGTAAAAGCTAACCTACCTCTTATAAAAGATGAAAAAATAGTAAAAAATTTTGAAGAAGAAATAAAAAATTTATAAATTAAAAAAAGGAGTTAGTTATGCAAAAAATAATAGAAATTAATGGAAGTAATTTAACAATTGAAGATGTGGTTGCAGTTGCAAGATATGGAGCTAAAGTAAAATTGGATGAAAAGCAAAAAGATAAAATTTTAGAATCAAGAAAATATGTTGAAGAGGCTCTTTCTAATAAAATACCTATTTATGGTATTAACACAGGTTTTGGAAAATTTGAAAATGTTCCTATTTCTGAAGAAGAATTAGAATTATTACAAAAAAATTTAATTTATTCAGATGCATGTGGAGTTGGAGAAGCATTTGATACAGAAATTGTAAGAGCTATGATGATACTTAGAGCTAATGCCACTAGCAAAGGTTTTTCAGGTGTTATGATTGAAACAGTAGAATGTTTATTAAATATGTTAAATGCTGGAGTACATCCAATAGTAAGATCAAAAGGTTCTGTTGGATCATCTGGTGATTTGTGTCCTTTAGCACATATGGTTTTACCTATGATAGGAGAAGGAGAAGCTGAATATAAAGGAGAAATTCTTTCTGGAAAAGAAGCTATGAAAAAAGCTGGGGTTTCTACTATAACATTGAAAGCAAAAGAAGGTTTAGCTCTTATAAATGGAACTCAAGCAATGATGGGAAATGCTGTTTTAGCTGTTTATGATGCTGAAAAATTATTAAAACAAGCTGATATTGTAGCTTCTCTTACTATAGATGCTTTAGGAGGAATAATAGATGCTTTTGATGAAAGAATACATTTAATAAGACCTCATAAAGGACAAATATATTCAGCTGAAAATCTTAGAAAATTATTAAAAGGCTCAAAAAGAACAACAAGACAAGGTGAAAAAAGAATGCAAGATGCTTATTCTTTAAGATGTACTCCACAAGTTCATGGTGCTTCAAGATTAGCCTTTGACTATGTTAAACAAACTGTTGAAACAGAAATTAATTCAGTTACAGATAATCCTCTAATTTTTCCAGGAGAAAATGGTGCTTGTATTTCAGGAGGAAACTTTCATGGTCAACCAATTGCAATAGCTATGGATACACTTGGAATTTTAGTGTCTGAAATTGCTAATATTTCTGAAAGAAGAATTGAAAAATTGGTAAATCCTGCTCTATCACATGGTTTACCTGCATTTTTAGTGAAAAATGGTGGAATAAATGATGGATTTATGATACCTCAATATGTTGCTGCTGCTTTAGTATCTGAAAATAAAGTTTTAGCTCACCCAGCTTCTGTTGACTCTATCCCTACATCAGCTAATCAAGAAGATCATGTTAGCATGGGAACAATAGGTGCTAGAAAAGCAAGAACAATAGTTGATCATGCTCAACATGTAGTGAGTATTGAACTTTTATGTGCAGCACAAGCTGCAGATTTTTGGGACTCTAAAAATTTAGGAGTTGGTACTAAAGAAGCATATAGAACTCTTAGAGAAAAAGTTGATTTTATGGAAAATGATGTTATTTTCTATCCACTTATGGATAAATCATTTGAAATAATAAAAAGTGCTATATTATTAGCTAATGTTGAAAAAATAATAGGTTTATTAAAATAGAAAAAGAAGGTGGAAAAATGAATAAAATTTTAATGGCAGAAGTAAATATTAGTGAAGGAACAAATCTTGAATTAATTGAAAAAGTAAAAAAATCTTTTATAGATGAAAAAAATATAGAAATAGTTGATATAGATTCTAATGTTGATCACAATAGAACTGTTTTTACTTATAAAGGAGAACCTAGTGCAGTTTTAAATGCCACTAAAAAATTAGCTAAATGTGCTGTGGATTTGATAGATATGAGAAATCATAAAGGATCTCACCCTAGAATGGGAGCTGTGGATGTAGTTCCTTTTATACCAGTTAAAAATATAACAACCGAAGAAGCTGTTGAAATTGCAAAAGAATTTGGAAAATATTTAGGAGAACAAGGTGTTCCTGTATATTTTTATGAAGATGCACAAGAAAAAGAATATAGAAAGACTCTACCTAGCATAAGAAAAGGACAATATGAAGCCTTAGAAGAAAAAATGAAAGATCCTAAATGGGCTCCAGATGAAGGTCCTAAAGAATTTAATCCAAAATCTGGTGGAACAGTTACAGGAGCAAGATTTCCATTAGTTGCTTTTAATATTAATCTAGATACGTATAATCTTGAAATTGGAAAAAAAATTGTAAAAGCAGTTAGATCAGCTACTGGTGGATATTCTTGCATCAGAGCAATAGCTTTAGAACTTGAAGAAAAGAAACAAATTCAAGTATCAATGAATATGATAAATTATGAAAAAACTCCTATACATAGAGTTTTTGAAACTATAAAATCTGAAGCTAATAGATATAATGTAAATATTGTTGATACAGAATTAGTTGGCCCTGTTCCTATATATGCCTTAAGAGATGTTTTAGATTTTTATTTAAGAATTGCTGATAGCTTCTCACTAGATCAAATCTATTTTTAATAATAGTAAAAAAATTAACAATTAAAAATATTTTGTTGCTAACAAAAGGTTTAAGAAATAATTTTCCTTAGCAACTCCTTATTTTCTAATTACATAAAGAGAGTTAATGGAAGGAGAAATCATGAGAAAATTGGAAAATTTAAAACCAGAAAGAGTTTTTTACTATTTTGAAGAACTTTCTAAAATTCCTAGAGAGTCAGGAAATGAAAAAGCTGTCAGTGATTATCTTATTAAAACTGCTAAAAAACTGGACTTAGAGTCTTATCAAGATGAAAACTTAAATGTTATTATCAAAAAAACTGCAACAAAAGGTTATGAAAATTCAAAAGGAATAATTTTACAAGGTCATCTTGATATGGTTTGTGAAAAAGAATTAGAAAGTAAACATAATTTTAAAACAGATGCTTTAAATTTAATTATTGAAGATGGTTATTTAAGAGCAGATGCTACAACTTTGGGTGCTGATAATGGAATAGCTGTTGCTATGTCTCTTGCTATTTTAGAAGATAATAATTTAGAACACCCTCAAATAGAATTTTTAGGAACAGTTGAAGAAGAAACAACTATGAAGGGTGCATTGAGACTAAAACCAAATCTTTTAACAGGAAAATATCTTATTAATGTTGATTCTGAAGCTGAGGGACTTTTAACTGCTGGTTCAGCTGGGGGTAGGACAGTAGTTATTGATTTTGAAGAAGAAAAAGTAACTTTTTCAAAAGATAAATATGCTTTCTTTATGCTAGGAGTTAAAAATCTAATTGGTGGACATTCTGGAATGGAAATAGACAAAGGAAGAATGAATGCCAATAAGATATTGACAGAATTACTGGTAGAAGTGAAGAAAAACTTTAAAATAAAATTATGTTCTTTTAAAGGTGGAACAAAGGAAAATGCAATACCTAGAGTTGCAATGGTTGAAGTAGCTGTTATGAAAAAAGATCTTAAAAATTTTAGAATTAAGCTTATTGAAATTATGAAAAATATTATAGATAAATATATTTTAATAGAAAAAAATATGGAACTTGAAATATTCCCAACTGATGAACATTCCAAGTGTTTTAGTGATGATTTTTTTAATAGATTTTTAGCTTTTATGTCTGAAGCTCCTACTGGTTTAAATACCTGGTTACAAACTTATCCAGATATAGTAGAAAGTTCAAATAATATAGCAATACTTAGAACTTTTGATAATAAAATTCATATTGAAATATCTTTAAGAAGTGCAGAACCTACTATTATGGATAAATTAACCACTATATTTAAAAATCTTTCTAAAAGATATAAGGCTAATTTTCAAGTTACCAAAGGTTATCCAGAATGGAGATTTAAAAAGGATTCTCATTTGAGGAATACAGCTTTAAAATTGTACAATAATCTATTTGGTAAAAATATGGAGGTCACTGTTATGCATGCTGGATTAGAATGTGGAGTTATTGGAGTAAACTACCCAGATTTAGATATAATTTCCATTGGACCAAATATTTATGATGTTCATACACCAAAGGAAAAAATGGATATTAAGTCTGTTGAAAGAACTTATCTTTATTTAACTGAATTATTAAAAACTCTTAAATAAAAATAGCTTATATTGGTTTGGTAAAAAAAATTATTGTTTAATTATTTAAAATAAAAAATGATTGAGTCATTTAGATTAATTATATTTTCTAAAAGATAATGTAGTTAATGTATAAAAATCTAAATATAATAGAATACTAAGGAGAGTATTATTTATGCTAAAAACTGAAGAAATAAAACAATCTAAAGCTCTAAATCCTATGTTGCTTCTTGTATGTATGATTTTAATTATTGCAATCTTGTCATATATAATACCAGCAGGTGTATATGATAGAGTTATGGATGAAAAATTAGGTAAAAAATTAGTAGATCCTAATAGTTTCCATTATGTTGAAAAAAATCCTATAACTTTATTTGGACTTCTTATGTCTGTAACACTTGGTATTCAAAATGCAGCTTATATAATATCATTCTTACTTATAATAGGTGGTATGTTTGCAATACTAAATGCTACAGGTGCTATAAATACAGGAATGGCTAATGTTGTTCGTTCAATGAAAGGTAGAGAACTATTAATGATTCCTGTTTGTATGATAGTTTTTGGTTGTGGTTCTGCATTTTGTGCAAACTTTGAAGAATTCTTGGCATTTGTTCCACTTGTACTTGCTTGTTGCTATGCTATGGGATTTGACTCACTTACTGCTGTAGGTATCATATTCTGTGCAGCTGCCTCAGGGTATGCTGGAGCAATAACAAATGCATTTACTACAGGAGTTGCTCAAAGTATAGCAGGATTGCCAATGTTTTCTGGTATGGGATTACGTATACCACTATTTATAACACTAATAACTGTTAGTATTATATATGTAATGTATCATGCACATAAAGTCAAGAAAAATCCAGAGTCAAGTTCAGTTTACCAAAATGACTTAGAGCAAAAAAAACATATAAATATTGATACAGAAAACATAGAAAAACTTACTGGACGTCAAAAAGCTGTACTAGCCACACTTATATTAGGTATAGCATACACAGTATATTGTGTTATAGAAAAAGGTTATTATATTGATGAACTTTCAGGTATTTTTTTAGCAATAGGTATTATAGGTGGATTTATTGGTGGACTTAAACCTAGTAAAATGTGTGATGAATTTTTACAAGGTTGTACTAATATGCTTTTCCCATGTATTATGATCGGACTTGCAAACTCAGTTGTAATAATATTAAAAGATGCTTTTATATTAGACACAATAATTCATGGATTAGCTAGTCTTCTTAATGGATTACCAGCATCTATAGCAGCTATTGGAATGTTTATAGTTCAAGATCTTTTCAATATAGTAGTTCCATCAGGCTCAGGTCAAGCAGCTATAACAATGCCAATAATGGCTCCTTTAGCGGATATGGTTGGAATTACAAAACAAACAGCAGTTTTAGCTTTCCAATTAGGTGATGCATTTACAAATGTTATGGCTCCAACTGGTGGGGAAATTCTTGCAGCTTTAGCTATGTGCGGAACTGTACCATTTAAAACTTGGATGAAATATTTAGCACCTTTATTTGTAATTTGGTGGCTAGTTTCTTTTGTATTCTTAACTATAGCAACACAAATACAGTATGGACCATTCTAATAACTAATACCATTAAAAATGATTGCTATTACAAATATAATATCTGAAATTTTTTATGAATATGTACTGACTCTAAAAAGTTGGATAATTTAACTTACTAATAAGGATTGACTTTTGTAAGAAGCAAAAGTTAATCCTTTTAATTTTTGCTTAATTTTTTAAACAAACTTCACAATTTTTTATACAATATTTAGCTATAGATTATATTATTTTAATACAATACATATTATTGACATACTTAATTTATAGATATATAATAAAAATACAGGATTAAACCATTTTATTTAAATTTTAAGGAGGCTATATGGCTAAGTTAGAAGCTTTTATAAAAGCAAAAGAAAAATTATCAAAAGTACTTTTAGAAACACAGTTAATTTACAGTCCTATATTCTCAAAAGAATCTGGAAACGAAGTATTCATCAAGCCTGAGAACTTACAAAAAACAGGTTCATTTAAGATAAGAGGAGCATACAATAAAATTTCTAATCTAACAGATGCTGAAAAGAAAAGAGGTGTAATTGCCTCATCTGCTGGAAATCACGCTCAAGGTGTTGCTTATGGTGCTAAGGAATCTGGTATAAAGGCAGTTATTGTAATGCCTAAATCTACTCCTCTTATAAAAGTTGAATCTACAAAACAATATGGAGCAGAAGTTATTTTACATGGTGATGTTTATGATGATGCCTTTAAAAAAGCAAAAGAATTAGAAGAAAAAGAAGGTTATGTGTTTGTCCATCCTTTTAATGATGAAGATGTTTTAGATGGTCAAGGAACAATAGCCCTAGAAATTTTAGAAGAACTTCCTGAAACTGATATTATACTTGTTCCTATTGGTGGTGGTGGTTTAATTTCAGGTATAGCTTGTGCTGCAAAAATATTAAAACCTGAAATAAAAATTATTGGTGTTGAACCAGAAGGAGCTGCTTCTGCTTATGAATCTATAAAGGAAAATAAAGTTGTTGAACTTAAAGAAGCTAATACAATAGCTGATGGAACCGCTGTAAAGAAAATTGGAGACCTAAACTTTGAATATATTAAAAAATATGTTGATGAAATTATAACAGTATCTGATTATGAATTGATGGAAGCATTTTTATTATTAGTAGAAAAACATAAAATTATTGCAGAAAATTCTGGTATATTATCAATAGCTGCTACAAAAAAACTTAAGGAAAAAAATAAAAAAGTTGTATCTGTCATAAGTGGTGGTAATATAGATGTCTTAATGATTTCATCTATGATTAATAAAGGACTTATCAGAAGAGATAGAATCTTTAATTTTACAGTTAGCATTCCTGATAAACCAGGTGAATTAGCAAAAGTTGTAGATTTAATCGCTGAACAGGGGGCTAATGTGATAAAACTTGAACATAATCAATTTAAAAATCTATCAAGATTTAAGGACATTGAATTACAAATTACTGTTGAAACTAATGGAAGTGAACATGTCCAAAATTTAACTCAAGCTTTTGAAGAAAAAGGTTATGAAATAGTAAGAATCAAATCTAAAATAAATTAATTAAGAAAGGTGTTACAAACAAATGAATTTTGTAACACCTTTTTTAGGTAATTTAAGTTAATTTTTCATTATCATTGATACAGCTTTACTAATAAGTTCCTTTTCTAATTGTAATTTCTTTTCAGAATTTTCCAGACTTGTAAGTTCTAAAACTTTTGCATCTCCAACTGTCCTACGTATCATCTCTGTTCCTGCATAAGCTAGAGAGTCTTTTACAATATTTTCAATGTAATAATCCCTAAATTTTTTATTTTTAAGTAACTTATCATTTGAATATTTTTCCCATAACAGCTTACATTTTTCAGAAAATAAGATAGGAATATCAAGAATACATTTTTCTAACCAATTTATAAATTCTTCCTTCTTTTTACTATCTTCCATAAAAAATTTAGCTCTGTATAGAGGAAAATATAAGTTTCCTATTACATTTCCAATATCATAAGCCATTGGTCCATAAAATGAAAACTCAGGGTCTATAATTTTTATTCCTTTTTCATTTATAAAAATTGAACCAGAATGTAAATCCCCATGTATCAAAGATTGAGAATAATTCATAAATTTTTCTCTTAACTTTAAAATAGTAAAATGCAAATCTTCATTTTTATATAACTTATTTTCTACAAATTCTTCATTTCCAGCAGTTATAATATTTCTATTTCTGTTATTATCATATGGTTCTGTAAAAACTAAACATTCACTAATATCGCATAATTCAGGATTAGTAAACTCTTTTACATTTTTCTTTTTTTCAAATTTATTCATAAACAAATCTGTTGTCAAAAGTAAAGTTCTACTTAAAAATTCTGAAATATTATCTACAAAGTTTGGAAATATTTTTCCTGCTATAAGCTCTGTTCTCAAATTTTTATATTCTGAAATATCTTCCATTGCCAATACACACATAATTTCATCATAAAAATATATTTCAGGGACAAAATGAGGAGCTAAATTATTTTCAATCCTTAAAATATTTGCTTCAATTTTACTTCTTGTCAAATCTAAAGGTCTTCCTGATGAACGAAGTAATTTATCTGCTTGTTTTAGAATGATAGATTTCCCATCAATTTTATTTTCTACTTTAAAAATATAATTTATATTACCATCTCCAATTTCTTTAACAGTTAAATTAGCATTTCCTTGAAAGAGATTTTTTTCTTTTACATAAGAAATAACTTCATCACAATCCAATAAAAAATGTTCTTGATATTTCATATCATCCCTCCATTTTAATAATATTGCTCTACTTCATCTTTAAAATATTCATCTAAATTATAAGGAGAAAAAATTTTTTTATCAGTAACAACTCCATTTATAAGATATGGAGGAGTAATATCAAAAGCAGGATAATAAGCTTCAACTCCATTTAAAGTATTTTTTAAATTATTAAATTCAAGAACCTCATTTGGATTTCTTTCTTCTATAACAATATCTTTTTTTAATTTATCAATATCTGGTATGCCTGTAACAAAATATGGAATACCAAAATGTTTACAAAGAATAGCAATTTGTAAAGTTCCCACTTTATTGACGATATATCCATCCATACATATAGTATCAGCTGCTGATGTAAATAAATCTATATTTTTTTGTAATATTGTCCAAGCAACCATATTATCTGTTATAACAGTAGTTTTAAATCCTTGTTCTTTTAAAACACTAGCAGTTAACCTAGCTCCTTGCAAATAAGGTCTAGTTTCTGGACAAAAAAATTCAATATCTTTATTTTGATTTTTTATCTCTCTCCCCATACAAGCTACAATAGTTTCTCCAAAACATTGTGTTAAGACTTTTCCCTTATTAGGAAATAAACTTACTAAATTTTTTGCAACAAGACTCATTCTTCTATAACGCCTTTCCAAAGAATCATAAGTTCTTTGAAAAATAACTTCTACTAGATTTTTATTTTCAGTAATAGCCTGTTTTGCTACTTCTAAACAAGACTCTGTAACCAATTTCATTCTATTAATAGTTGTTGGTCTTGCTGTTGAAATATCGTAAGAAGCCTTTTCTAAAAATTTAATTTGTTCTTCTTTACTTAAATTTTTTGATTGGTATGCTGCTAAAGCCATTCCCATACCAGCAGCTGTATAAGGCCCTGCACTTTGAGTTACCATATCAGCAATAGCTTGTCTAACCTCTAAATAATTAGTACAAATTACAAATTTAATCTCCCTTGGATATACTCTTCTATCTAATATTTTAACTTTACCATCTTGATACCAAGCTACATTTTCATACTGTAATAAAAAAGCCAATCCTTCATCCATTCTTTGCATTTTTTTTAAATCCTTTCTTTTGTATATTTTTAATTTTTTTCTTTAAGTTTTGGTATACCTGTAATAATAGCTAATATTCCCATCACTATCATAAACATAGAATACCAAGAATAAGGCACTATACTGACAGGAGATATTTGTGCCATTGCAGCAGCAACTAATATTTGCCCAGCATAAGGCATCAAGCCTTGAAAAGCTGAAGAAAATATATCTAAAAGTCCTGCTACTCTTCTTCTATCAACAGAAAATTTATCAGCTATATCTTTTGCTAAAGGTCCAGCTGTGATAATAGAAACTGTATTATTAGTTGTTGCTAAGCATAATAAACTAACCAATATAGATATACCAAATTCAGCACCTTTTTTTGATTTTATTTTTGTTGTCAAATTTTCAAGTAAATAGTCTATTCCACCTAAATATTCCATTATAGCTACAACTCCTCCAACTACTAAAGCTATAATTGCCATATTTTCCATCCAACCCATACCTCTTTGAACTACTGAAAAAATTTCAATAAAAGCAAACGAATTATTTATTAAACCGATTATTAATCCAAGTACAACTCCAATAGTCAAAACTATTATTACATTAATTCCAATTAAAGCTAAAACTATTATAGATACATATGGAACTAAATTCAATAGGCTATATTCATAAACTGCCCCTTGTACTCCTTCACCACCAATAAAACTTAACACTATTATATTTAATATTACAGCAGGAAGTACAATTAAAATATTAACTTTAAATTTGTCTTTCATCTCAACTTCTTGTGTTCTAGTTGCTGCTATTGTAGTGTCAGAAATTACTGACAGATTATCTCCAAACATTGCTCCACCCATTACAGCTGCTAAAATCAAAGCCATTGGAACTCCACTTTTTTCTCCAAGTCCAACCGCTATTGGTCCAAGTGCAACTATTGAACCAACTGATGTTCCAGTTGCTGTTGATATAAAAGCTCCTATTATAAATAATCCAACTGCTATATAATGTGGAGGAATGTAAGTTATACCCAAATTAACTGTTGAATCAACTCCACCCATAGCTTTTGAAACTACTGCAAAAGCTCCTGCCAAAAGATAAATAATACACATTGTGATTATATCTGGATGTCCACAACCTTCAAGAAAAGTATTAAATTTTTCTTGTATAGTTCCATTAAAAATTATAAAAGCAATAACTATTCCAGCAAAAGCTGCAACAGGTCCAGGTAATTGATAGAATGCTAATTCTACTCCTGCTATATGTAGGAAAATACCAGTCCCCAGATAAAGCAAAATAAATACTAAAAATGGAATTAAACCTTTAAAACTAGCCTTAGTCTCCATATATCTACCTCTTTCATTTTATTAATAAGTTTAAAATTTACCATATCCTATATTTTAAAGAACTAATTTATGTACTTGTCAAGTGGTTGCTGTAATGAGTTTACAACAACCCTAAACAAGTAAGGAATTAAGACAAATGAGTAAAGTTAAATTTTTTCTAGTCCTTGTTCTAAATCAGCTATAATATCTTCAACATTTTCAAGTCCAACTGATAATCTAACTAAACCATCAGTGATTCCAGCAGCTTCTCTTTCTTCCTTTGTATAAGGAGAGTGTGTCATAGATGCTGGGTGTTGAATAAGAGTTTCAGTATCTCCTAATGAAACTGCTAATGAACAAAGTTTTAAATTATTTAATAAAGTTTTACCTGCTTCAAAGCCACCTTTTAATTCAAATGAAATCATTGCTCCAAAATCTTTCATTTGTTTTTTAGCTATTTCATAACCAGGATGAGTCTCAAGTCCAGGATAATAAACTTTTTCAACTTTTGGATGTTTATTTAAGAAATCTACAATAGTTCTTGCATTTTTACAGTGTCTTTCCATACGAATTTCAAATGTTTTCAATCCTCTTATAATGTAATATGCTTCTTGAGGTCCTAAAACAGCTCCTGTCATATCTTTTAATCCAACAAAACGGATTTGATCTGCAAGTTCTTGTCTTGTTACAACAAGACCTGCTATTACATCTCCATGTCCATTCAAATATTTAGTTGCAGAGTGTACAACAATATCTACACCTAATTTTAAAGGTTTTTGCATATATGGAGTTGCAAAAGTATTATCTACTATAACCAAAGTATTTGGATTTGTGTGAGCAATTTTAGATAAAGCTTCTAAATCAACTATTTTTAAATTTGGATTGGCAGGAGTTTCAAGATAAACAACTCTTGTATTTTTTTTCATAGCATTTTTAACTTCTTCTAAATTAGAAGTATCAACAAAAGTAACTTCAACTCCAAATCTTGTAAGTCCATGATTCATCAAAGCAAAAGTACAACCATATAAAGTTTTATCTGTAACAACATGATCTCCAGCTTTTAATACAGTCCACAATGTTGAAGAGATAGCTCCCATACCAGATGACATAGCTATTCCAGCTTCTCCTTCTTCAAGAGCTGCAATTTTATTTTCTAAAACTGTTGTTGTAGGATTTCCTAGTCTTGTGTAAATATATCCAGCTTCTTCAAGAGCAAATCTTCTTCCACCTTGTTCAGCTGAATCAAATATAAAAGTAGAAGTTTGATATATAGGCATTGCAAGAGTTCCATATAAATTTTTTAAAGTTCCTGCATGTATAGCAGTTGTTCCTAAACCAGATTTTTTCATTTCCATAATTTACCTCCTAGTATATTTGATATTTTTATATTATAATATTAACATAAAACGATTTATAAATAAATTATTTATACTAAAAACTGTCATAGTACACTGTGAAGGAGTAGAATTATGAGAAAGAAATTAATAAGGAATTCAGATGTCACGATTTCAACCCAGCTTTACGAAATGTTAAGGCAGGACATGTTAGGAAATAAATGGAAAGAAAATGATAAATTTTTTTCAGTTAGACAAATTTCAATAAAATATGAAGTAAACTTAAATACAGTTTTAAAAGTTATACGAATGCTTGAAGAAGAAGGGTATTTATATAGTGTAAAAGGAAAAGGTTGTTTTGTAAAAAAAGGATATAATCTTGATATAGGAAAGAGAATGACACCAATTTTAAATACTTTTCGTTTTGGGCAAAATTCTAAGGATATGGAAATTAATTTTTCAAATGGAGGTCCACCAAAAGAATATTTTCCAATTAAAGAATACAAAGAAATTGTAAATGAGGTATTATCAAATGAAACAGAAAGTAGATACCTTATGGCTTATCAAAATATCCAAGGTTTAGAAAGTTTAAGAGAAACTTTAACTGAATTTATTAAAAAGTATGGAATTAGAAGAGAAAAAGATGACATAATTATTTGTTCAGGAACTCAGATAGCTTTAGAACTGGTAAGTACAGCCTTTGGTATATCACCTAAGAAAACAGTTCTTTTATCTGATCCAACTTATCAAAATGCAGTTCATATCTTAAAAAGTTATTGTAATATAGAAAATATTGATATGAAATATGATGGTTGGGATATGCAAGAATTTGAATGCTTATTAAAAAGGAAAAAAATAGATTTTGTATATATAATGACAAATTTTCAAAATCCTACTGGAGTAAGTTGGTCCTTTGAAAAAAAGAAAAAAATGATAGAATTATCATTAAAATATGATTTCTATATAATAGAAGATGAATGTTTTTCAGATTTTTTTTATAATTCAAGAGAATGTCCAAAATCTTTAAAAGCTTTGGATAAATATGAAAGAGTATTTTTTATTAAGACATTTTCAAAGGTTGTTATGCCTGCATTGGGATTGACAATGTTAATTCCTCCTAAAAAATATATAGACAGTTTTAGCTTGAATAAATATTTTATTGACACTACAACTTCTGGAATAAATCAAAAATTTTTAGAAATTTTTATTAAAAGAGGTTTATTAGAAAAACATTTAGAAAAATTGAGACTTAATTTAAAAATGAAAATGGAGTATATGCTTAGTGAACTCCAAAAAATAAAACACTTAGAAATAATACACATACCTAAAGGAGGTTTTTTTATCTGGGTAAATTTAGCGAATTATATCAATAGTGAAAAATTTTATTACAAATGTCGTTTAAGAGGACTTTCTGTTTTACCAGGATTTATTTTTTACTCATCAACAGAAGAAACTACTTCAAAAATTAGAATAAGCATAGTTTCTTCAAAAATAGAAGAAATGAAAAAAGGACTTGAAATTATTCAAGATGTTTTGAATAACTGTGATTTTAAATTAAACTAAAAAATTTTTATTATTTTGTACTAATTAATATGTGGAATTATTTAAATTAGTTCCACATATTAATATATGCGGTTAAAATTTTTTATATTTCCTCATGTTCTTCAATTCTTTTTCCATAGTCTTTAAATCTTTCTATCATATTTAACATTTCTTCTTTTGATAAAATTTTAGGAGATCCTATTGATTTTGAAATACAAAAAAGCTCTGAACAAAATTCGACATTTTCAGCAATATTATATGCTTCTGCCAAATTTTTCCCAATAGCTATCATTCCATGGTTACTAAGGAGTACAGCCTTTTTATCTTCCATTGCTTTAAAAGCATTTTTAGCTAATTTTATAGTTCCATATGTTGCATATTCAGCACAAGGAACATCAGTACCAGCAACTGCTAATAAATAATTTATTGCAGGTAATCCTTCTATGTCAGTACAAGAAATTGCAGTTGCATATTTTGAATGAGTGTGAACAACTGAAAAAACTCCTTTTCTATATTTATAGAAAATTCTATGCATATCGCTTTCACTGGAAGGAACTCTGTTGCCATCGACTATTTTTCCTGTCTCAACATCAATAATTACTATATCTTCTGGTGTTAATTTAAAGTAGTCTATTCCACTTGGAGTTATTGCCATTAATTTTTGTTCAGCATCACATATACTTATATTTCCACCAGTACCTCTGGTTAAGCCATCAGTTATCATCTTTTTTCCATATACTATTATTTCTTTTCTTTCATTTTCTAATAACATAGAACCTCCTAATTAATTTCTTTTAAATAAGATATTATTTTTTTAATTTTTTTTATTCCAATTTCTATTTCATAAAGTGAAGTTGAAGCAAAAGATATTCTAAATTTAGCATTATTTCTATTATCTTCATAAAAAATATATCCTGGAAGGATCAAAAGACCATTATTTTTACATAATTCATAAAATATATCTTCATCTATTTGGCGATTTAATTTAAGCCATATAAAAAAACCTCCTTCAGGTTGATGCATAATTTTTAATTCTGCTATATTTTTTAATTCATTTACAAGATAATTTAGTCTATTGTTTAAAACATTTTTAAGTTTATTTAAAAAGAAGAAAAAATAACCATTATTTATAAAAGTTTCCAACATATTTTGTTGAACTTGTGAAGGTATAATAGAAAAAGCAATTTTTTCCATCAAGAATTTATCTTTAAGTTTTGGAGGAACAATTACACAAGTTAAACCCAAGAAAGAACCTAAGAGTGTTGAAAAATCTCTTATATAGAAAATTCTTTCTTTTCCTATTCTTTCAAAACTTTTAAATGAAAGGTACTTTTGACTATAAGATAAAGAAGAATAGTTATCTTCTTCAATAATATAAAAATCAAATTTTTCTGCTAATTCTAAAAGATACATTTTTTTATCTTCAGACCAGCATATTCCAGAAGGATCATGAAAATTAGGTGTTACATAAACTAAATCTATTTTTTCTAATGATAATATATTTTCAAAATCCTTAAAATCCCATCCATCATCTAAAAGATGTACCCCACGAATGTTAACAAGTTTCTCTAAAATATTAATTACACTGTAATGACTTGGGTCTGAAAGTGCTATTGTCAATTTATTTTTATTTGAAAATAATCTAATAATCATCTCAATACTTAATTGAGAACTTGAAGTAATAATCATATTTTCATCTAAGGTAAAAATTTCATCTTCTTCTAAAAGATTGGAAATACAAGAAACCAATGAGGATTTATTTTCTAAAGTTTTGTTTTTATTAAAATTTTTTTTCTGTGTTTCAAAAAGATAGGATATGAAGTTATTATTTATATATTTAGAAAGTAAATTAATACTTGTAAAATTTATTAAATTATCATTTTTATTTTCAGCATCATAATAACTTTTTAAAATAGTTTTTACTTGTTTACTTATTTGAAAATCTTTTCTTTTTTTTATAAAATAACCAACTGCTGGAATAGAAAAAATATATCCCTCATCTCTTAATATACGAAAAGCAAAAGCAATGGTATTACTTGAAGTTTCATATTTTCTTGCTAATTGTCTTAAAGATGGTAGCTTATCATCTACTTTCCAATAACCTTGAATAATTTTAACTTTGATATCTTGGATGACTTCTTCGTATTTCATTATAGCACCTCCTCTTCTTCATAGTTTACTATTAAATAAAAATAAAACAAGCATTTTTATAAAACTGTTCATGTACAGTTTTTTTAAATAAACTTTACTTTTTCATATTTTTTATATATAAATATAATAAGTAGACAAATTGTTTTAATAAAACATATTTTTAAAGGAGATGGTATTATGGACAATTTTAATTATAAAAATGATACTAAAATCATTTTTGGAAAAGATAATTATAGTGAAATTGGCAAAAATATTAAAATTTTTTCAAAAAAAACTCCTAAAATTCTCTTGCATTATGAGGCAGATGGAGAATTAATAAAAAAACTTGGTATTTATGAAAAAGTTATCTCTTCATTAAAAGAATTTGATATTGAATTTATTGAACTTGGAGGAGTTGTTCCTAATCCTAGGTTATCTCTGGTTTATGAAGGAATTAAAATCTGTAAAGAAGAAAACATTACTTTTATTTTAGCTGTTGGTGGAGCAAGTGTTATTGACTCAGCTAAAGCAATTTCACTTGGAGCTGTTGATAATGGGGATGTTTGGGACTTTTTTACTGCTAAAAGAATTCCTCAAGATACATTGGGAATAGGGGTTGTTTTAACTATTCCAGGAGCTGGTTCTGAAATGTCTGAAAGCTCTATTATAACAGATGAAAATAAGAAACAAAAAGCTGTTTGTGATACAGAAGTTAATTTTCCAAAATTTGCAATATTAAATCCTGAAGTTTGTTATACAATTCCTGATAGATTAATGGCTGCTGGAATTGTAGATATTTTATCACATTTAATGGAAAGATATTTTACAAAATCAATAGATACAGCTTTAAGTGATTCTTTAATTGAAGCTACTATGAAAATAGTAATAAAATATGGACCTCTTCTTATGAAAGATAGAAAAAATTATAATTATTGTTCACAAATTATGTGGGCAGCGACTATGGCACACAATGGGATGATTGCCTGTGGAAGAGTTGCAGATTGGGCTTCCCATAGAATTGAACATGAAATAAGTGGAATATATGATTTGACTCATGGTATTGGTATGGCAATTATTTTTCCTGCTTGGATGAAATATACAAAAAATATTCGTCCTCAAATATTTGAAAAATTTTTCAAAGAAGTTTTTAATACTGTAAATATAGATGAAGGAATAAATAAATTAGAAGAATTTTTTAAGAGTTTAGGGATAAACTTAAAATTATCAGATTATGGAATAACAGAAGAATATTTTTCTTTAATGGCTGAAAAGGCACTAGGAAACTCTGAAACACTTGGTAGGTTTATGCAATTAAATAAGCAAGATATTATTAATATCTTAAATTTAGCAAAATAAGGAGGACTATTTATGAAGAAAAAAGGAAGTTTTTTAGGTTTGGTTCCATTGTTAATATTTTTATTAATTTATGCAAGTACTGGAATATTTACAGATAAAATTGATAATATGCCTTTGCTTGTTGCCTTTACAATAACAGTTGCTATTGCTTTATGTTTTAATAATCCAAATAAGGAAAAAATAAGCTTTGAACAAAAAGTTGAAATTTTTTGTAAAGGTGCCAGTGATTCAACACTTTTATTATTAGTGATTATATTTCTATTGGCAGGAGCTTTTTATTCTGTTGCTGATGCTATGGGAGCAGTAAAATCTATGGTAAATTTAGGTCTTACACTTTTACCATTAAAAATGTTACTTCCTGGTTTATTTATAATAGGTTGCATTTTAAGTTTTGCTATGGGAACTTCAATGGGAACAGTGTCTGCTTTAACTCCAATCGCTGTAGGTATTGCAAATGAAACTGGTATAAGTTTACCACTTATTTGTGGAGTTGTTGTTGGAGGAGCAATGTTTGGGGATAATTTATCTGTTATTTCTGATACTACAATAGCAGCAACTAAAACACAAGGTGTTGAGATGAAAGATAAATTTAGAATAAACTTATATATAGCTCTACCAGCAGCTATACTTACAATAATTTTGTTATTCTTCTTTGCTAGACCTGATGTTATACCAGAAGCTGTAACACATGAATATAATTTAGTAAAAGTTTTTCCTTATATTTTCGTGCTTGTAATGGCACTAGCTGGTGTAAATGTTTTTGTTGTTTTAACATCAGGAATTTTACTTTCAGGAATAATTGGATTTATCTATGGTGATTTTACTTTATTAGGTTATGGGAAAGAAATCTATAATGGTTTTACAAATATGACAGAAATTTTTGTACTTTCACTTTTAACTGGTGGAATGGCTCAGATGGTAACAAGACAAGGTGGAATACAATGGGTTATAGATACTGTACAAAAATTTATAGTTGGTAAAAAAAGTGCAAAAGTTGGTGTGGGACTTTTAGTTTCATTAGCTGATATAGCTGTTGCAAATAATACTGTTGCCATTATAATAACTGGTGGAATTTCTAAAAAGATTTCTGAAAAAAATAATGTGGATTTAAGGGAAAGTGCAGCTATTCTTGATATTTTCTCTTGTATATTTCAAGGATTAATACCTTATGGAGCTCAAATGTTAATACTTTTAGGTTTTGCTGGAGATAAAGTTGCTCCAACACAATTAATACCTTTATTATGGTATCAATTATTGTTAGGAATTTTCACATTAATTTACATATTTGTTCCTCAAATAAGTAAAAAAGCGTTGAGTATATTGGATAAAAATATAGAAAAAAAATAAAATTTATATTATAATATAATTATATAAAAGAAATTAAAACTATATAATATTTTTATGTTAAGGAGGAAATGGATATGAAAAGAGTTATGCAAACAATGGACGGAAACCAAGCTGCAGCTTATGCTTCCTATGCTTTTACAGAAGTTGCAGGTATTTATCCAATAACACCTTCTTCACCAATGGCTGAGTATGTTGATGAATGGGCTGCTAAAGGAATGAAAAATATTTTTGATGTTCCTGTTAAATTAGTTGAAATGCAATCAGAAGGAGGAGCTGCTGGTACTGTCCATGGTTCTTTAGAAGCTGGTGCTTTAACTACAACTTATACTGCCTCACAAGGTTTACTTTTAAAAATTCCTAATATGTATAAAATAGCAGGAGAATTATTGCCAGGTGTAATCCATGTATCTGCTCGTTCTTTATCAGTTCAAGCACTTTCTATTTTTGGAGATCACCAAGATGTGTATGCAACTAGACAAACTGGTTTTACTATAATGGCCAGTGGTTCTGTTCAAGAAGTTATGGATATGGGAACTGTTGCTCATTTAACTGCAATTAAATCAAGAGTACCTGTTCTACACTTTTTTGATGGTTTCAGAACTTCTCATGAAATCCAAAAAATTGAACTTATGGACTATGATCTTTGTAAAAAATTAGTTGATTATGATGAAATTCAAAAATTTAGAGATAGAGCATTAAATCCTGAACACCCTGTTACAAGAGGAACTGCTCAAAATGATGATATATATTTCCAAACAAGAGAAGCACAAAATAAATTTTATGATGCTGTGCCAGATATAGCAGCATATTATATGGAAGAAATTTCAAAAGAAACTGGTAGAGAATATAAACCTTTTAAATATAGAGGTGCTGCTGATGCTGATAGAGTTATTGTAGCTATGGCATCTGTTTGTCAAACAGCAGAAGAAACTGTTGATTATTTAGTTGAAAAAGGAGAAAAAGTTGGACTTATAACTGTTCATCTATATAGACCTTTCTCTGAAAAGTACTTCTTTAATGTTTTACCTAAGACAGTTAAAAAAATAGCTGTTTTAGACAGAACTAAGGAACAAGGAGCACCAGGAGAACCACTATTTTTAGATGTAAAATCAATATTCTATGATAAAGAAAATGCTCCAATAATAGTTGGTGGAAGATATGGTCTATCTTCAAAAGATACAACTCCTGCTCAAATAAAAGCAGTATTTGATAACTTAGCACAAGATAAACCTAAAACAAACTTTACAATAGGTATTGTTGATGATGTTACTTTTACATCTCTTGAAATAGGAGAAAGATTAAATGTTGCTGACCCTTCTACTAAAGCTTGTCTATTCTTTGGACTTGGAGCAGATGGAACAGTTGGTGCAAACAAAAACTCAATAAAAATAATTGGAGATAAAACTGACTTATATGCACAAGGATACTTTGCATATGACTCTAAAAAATCTGGTGGAGTTACAAGATCACATTTAAGATTTGGTAAAAAACCTATCAGATCAACTTATTTAGTATCAAGTCCAAGTTTCGTAGCTTGTTCTGTTCCAGCTTATTTAAAACAATATGATATGACATCTGGACTTAAAAAAGGTGGAAAATTTTTATTAAATTGTGTTTGGGATAAAGATGAGGTCTTAGAACACATTCCAGATAACATTAAATATGATTTAGCAAAATCAGAATCTAAGTTCTACATTATTAATGCTACTAAACTTGCTCATGAAATTGGTTTAGGACAAAGAACAAATACAATAATGCAGTCAGCTTTCTTTAAACTAGCTGAAATCATACCTTATGAAGAAGCACAAAAATATATGAAAGAATATGCTTATAAATCTTATGGTAAAAAAGGTGATGATGTAGTTCAACTTAACTATAAGGCAATAGATGTTGGTGCTTCTGGTTTAGTTGAAATTCCAGTTGATCCTAATTGGGCAAATTTAAAAGTTGAAGCTATACAAAAGATTGATAAAAATAATGATACATCTAATTGTAAAACTGAATTATTAACTTCTTTTGTTAAAGATATAGTTGAACCTATCAATGCTATAAAGGGAAATGATTTACCTGTTTCTGCATTCTTAGGTAGAGAAGACGGTACATTTGAAAATGGTACTGCTGCTTTTGAAAAAAGAGGAGTTGCTGTTGATGTACCTATATGGAATTTAGATAAATGTATAGAATGTAATCAATGTGCCTATGTATGTCCACATGCAGCTATCAGAGCATTTTTAATAACAGAAGAAGAAAAAGCTGCTTCTCCTATTGAATTTGCTACAAAAAAAGCTAATGGAAAAGGATTGGAAAACCTAAGTTATAGAATACAAGTTACACCTCTTGACTGTACTGGTTGTGGTTCTTGTGCAAATGTTTGTCCTGCTAAGGCTCTTGATATGAACCCTATTGCTGTGGCATTAGAAAATCATGAAGATGAAAAAGCAGCATATATTTATAGTAAGGTAACATATAAAACTGATAAGATGCCTACTAATACAGTTAAAGGTTCTCAATTCTCTCAAGCATTATTTGAATTTAATGGAGCTTGTCCAGGTTGTGGAGAAACACCTTATTTGAAAGTTATCTCTCAAATGTTTGGAGATAGAATGATGGTTGCAAATGCAAGTGGATGTTCATCAGTTTATAGTGGTTCTGCACCATCAACACCATATACTAAAAATTGTTGTGGAGAAGGTCCTGCTTGGGCATCATCTCTATTTGAAGACAATGCTGAATATGGTTTTGGTATGCATGTTGGAGTAGAAGCTCTTCGTGATAGAATACAACATATTATGGAAGTTTCTATGGATAAGGTTACTCCTGCATTGCAAGGACTATTCCGTGAATGGATAGAAAATAGAAATTATGCTGCTAAAACAAGAGAAATAAGTCCTAAAATTTTAAATGCATTAGAAGGAAATAACGAAACTTATGCTAAGGATATCATAGGTCTAAAACAATATCTAATTAAAAAATCTCAATGGATAGTTGGTGGAGATGGTTGGGCTTATGATATAGGATATGGTGGACTTGATCATGTACTTGCTTCAAAAGAAGATATAAATGTTATAGTTATGGATACAGAAGTTTATTCAAATACTGGTGGACAATCTTCTAAGGCTACACCAACTGCTGCTGTTGCAAAATTTGCTGCTGCTGGTAAACCTTTAAAGAAAAAAGATTTAGCTGCTATTTGTATGAGCTATGGTCATATCTATGTTGCACAAGTTTCTATGGGTGCTAACCAACAACAATTCTTAAAAGCTATACAGGAAGCTGAAAGCTATAATGGACCATCAATAATTATCGCTTACTCTCCTTGTATCAACCACGGAATTAAAAAAGGTATGTCAAAATCACAAACTGAAATGAAACTTGCAACTGAATGTGGTTATTGGCCTATATTTAGATATAATCCATTACTTGAAAAAGAAGGAAAAAATCCTTTACAATTAGATTCAAAAGAACCTAAATGGGAATTATACCAAGATTACCTAATGGGTGAAACTAGATATATGACATTAAAGAAAACAAATCCTGATGAAGCAAATGACTTATTTGAAAAAAATATGTTTGATGCTCAAAGAAGATGGAGACAATATAAGAGACTTGCAAGTTTAGATTATTCTGATGAAAAAAGATAATAACTTCCTAACATAAAAATAGAGGAAAGGCTTAGTTAGAAATTCAACTTTGCCTTTCCTTTATTTTTTATTTATAATTAATCACTTTTATCTTTTTCTCTAATCTTATCTAGTTCAGATATATTAGATACTTCAATAACTTCTATTCCTTTTTCTTTAATTTTTTTCCTAAATACTGCTATTCCCATGTAAGCCATAAAAATAGATACTATTGGATTAATTAAACTTAAAAAAGCATATGGAAAATATGAAAAACTCGATACTCCTAAAGTAGCAGACTGATATGCTCCACACCCATTCCATGGAAACATTGGTGACCACAAAGAACCTCCATCTTCTAAAGTTCTTGATAAATAGTACCTTTCCAATCCCATATCATCATAAACCTTATAGTACATTCTTCCAGGTATTATATTTGCTAAGTATTGATCAGTTAAAACAAAATCACAAAGAATTCCAGTTGCAATAGTTGTAGCAACAAGACTTCCAACAGAATGAATATGTTTTACAATTCTTTCAAGTATAACTTCTGTAAATTTTGCTTTTTCTAAAATTCCTCCAAAACATAAGGCAAATATAATAAGAGAAATTGTCCATAGCATCCCATTTACTCCACCACGAGTCAGAAGTTTATCAACTATTGGAACATTAGTATTCCCAACATAACCATTTTGAAGAACATTTAATACATCTACAAAAGCTACATTTTGAAAAAACATTGCAAATATTCCTCCAACTGTTGTTGCTAATAAAAGTGAAGGTATTGCTGGAATTCTTTTTATAGCTGTTACAAGTACAACTATTGGTGGAATAAGTAACCAAGGACTTATTAAAAAACTACTAGAAAGTGCATTTTTTATTAACTTTATATTTTCTAAATCAATTGAAGAAGCTTGATACCTTAAACCTATAATCAAATATAAAAGCAATGCTATTATAAAACTAGGTACAGTTGTGTACATCATAGATCTTACATGAAGATATAAATCTGTTTCAGCTGCAGCAGCTGCGACATTTGTACTATCTGAAAGAGGTGAAATTTTATCTCCAAAGTATGCGCCTGAAATAACCATTCCTGCTGTGAGAGCTGGATTTATTCCAAGTCCTGTTCCAATTCCCATAAGTGCAACCCCTATTGTGCCACCTGATGTCCAAGCACTACCAGTTGCTACTGAAACTATTGCACATAAAATACAACCTGTAGGTAAAAAAAATCTTGGTGAAATCAATTCTAATCCATAATATATCATTGTTGGAACCGATCCTGCCAAAACCCATGATCCTATTAGCATCCCTACAATCATTACAATAATTAAAGCTTCTACTGCCCGATAAACACTCTCAATCATACCTGTACTTATTTCAGACCAAGTACAACCAACTTTTAATGCCATAAACCCTGCTAATATAGTTGATATTACAATAGGAATATGAGGATCTATTTTTAATACAAGCATAGAATAAACAATAATAAGTGCCATTCCAACTATAGGAACCAATGCTTCCCATATTTTTGGTTTTCTAGCTAAAGTCATAAAAATTCCCCCTTACATTTGTATAATTTACAAAATAATAAATATTTTTTATAAAAAATAACTATAAAATTATTTTTACATTTAAGAAGGTAATTTGCTAAAGAATTAAATAAAATATATTAAAAATCTCAATAATAATTTTATTAATTAGTATATATATTTTATATTATAAAAAATATATATATTAATATTATATAACTTTTAAAAACTTTGTAAAGTTTTTATAAAAATTATTTTAAAAATATATACTTATTTCTTGTATTCTAAAATTATGTATTTAAAAATGAACAATATTTTTATAATTTTTTTTAAATTTAATTATTTTTATTTTTTAATAAAAAAGAAGATTACTATTATAAATATAATAATCTTCTAATTTTTTTATAATAACTA